>ERZ1034984.2903-NODE-2903-length-13073-cov-8.351513_pt1 | contig 13073 bp, 9 predicted proteins | sample MGYA00520589_ERZ1034984 | MGnify/ENA primary metagenome ERZ1034984 (study PRJEB33766, sample SAMN09781790) | gut metagenome | biome: gut microbiome | host: Homo sapiens | place: Madagascar | study: EMG produced TPA metagenomics assembly of the PRJNA485056 data... | reverse complement strand
GTAATATGTACAAGTATTCTTACAAGGCACTTTCGCCGGAAGGAAAACGCGTAAGCGGCACGATCACCGCCACGAGCGAAGACGACTTCAATCAGGTCATTTCGTCGCGCGGTCTGAAATGCTATTACGTCCATGCCACGGGAAAGGGCGACGCAAGCAAACTTTCAAAACTCGACACCGCGCTGGTGTTGCAGTTTTGCCGACAGCTCGCGTCGATGCTGAACGCCGGCTTGCCTCTTATTAAGTCGCTGGAAATGCTTTACGAACGCACCGAGAAACCGAAACTCAAAAACGTGCTTGCCGCATTGTTTGAAGAGGTTCAGAAAGGTAACTCTCTTGCGGAGTCGATGGGTGCGCTTCCGGGCGTATTCCCCAACCTTCTCGTGAGCATGGTCAAGGCGGGCGAAATGAGCGGTAAACTGGAAGAGACTCTTATCCGAATGGCGGACTATTACGAAAAGGAAAAAAAGAGAAAAGGGCAAATCAAATCGGCAACGTCGTATCCGAAAATCGTTCTGGCGATTTGTCTTGTCGTCGTTGTGGTTTTGCTTATCTGGATTATGCCGAAGATGATTTCGATGGTGTCCGAAGATAAGCTGCCGGTTGTCACGAAAATCCTGCTGAAAATCAAGGACTTCATCATGAAGGACTACATACTGATTATCGGCATCGTCGCCTCGCTTATTATTTTCATCCCGATCGTTAAGCGAATCGAGGCGGTTGACCTTTTCGTTTCCAAAATGAAAGTCAAAATGCCGGGCATCGGAAAATTGCAAAAAATGATTTATACGTCGCGTTTTGCAAGCTCGCTTTGCACGCTGACGAGTTCGGGCGTACATCTTCTCGACGCGCTGACGATGGTGTCGGAGATGATGGACAACACTTACGTATCGCGACAGATCGACGACGCTGTCGAAGCAATCCGCAGGGGCGAGTCGATATCCGCCGCGTTGCAGACGGTCGACGCGTTCGATCCGCTGCTTACGACAATGATATTCGTCGGTGAAGAATCCGGTTCTCTGGACGAGGTTCTCGGGCAGACCGCCGCTTATTTCGAAGACGAAGCGGACACTGCAATCAAGAGTCTTACCGCAATGATAAACCCCGCCCTTATGGTTGTAATGGCGGTTGTCATCGGCGTAATACTTATCGCAATACTTATGCCTATGTTCTCGATGTACGACTCGATAGGCACGGATACCGAATAAAGGGTAGATTTGGAGCAAAATTATGATTTACTACTACTTGAACAACGACAAACTCAAAGCGATGTTTGCGACGGCGGGCGGAAAGAGAATTACCGTGAAAGAATTTTACGATATGGATTTCCCCAGTGAATTTCTGAACGACCCGAGCGCAACCAATATCGACCTTCAACTTACCGAAGCGATGCTCGATATGATCCGCAAAAACGATATCAAGTCGAAAGCGGCGAAATTCGTCCTTGAAAACAACAAGATACCGTTCCGCGAGATGATTTTGCCTTACGCAAAGCCGTCGATTCTGTATCCGATAATTTCGGCGGAACTTTTCACGGATAAAAAACTTGCGGAAAGCCACACCGTCGACTTTGTCGAGATCGACAGAAATATCGAAGATCCCGACGAAGAGATGCAGGAAGCCGCGCTGAACTCCCCCGAAGAGGGCGAGGAAGAACAGGAAGAGAAGAGCGAAAAGAAAAAGAAAGCGAAAAAGGCGCGTCTTATGATCACGTACATAGACAACCTTGTCATCGAAAACCTGAAAAAGTGCTGCCGCGAAGTCGGCATGAAACTTACGGCAATCGATATTTCGCAAAGCGCGCTGTCGAAACTCGTCGATTTTATGAAAGAAGACCTGCCGCAATACTTTGTGCTTGTCGACTATCGCATGACGTCGATAACGTCGTATCTTTTCGCGGATTACAAGCACGTCTTCTCGCTGTCGAAACCCATTTATTCGATGCCCAACGAAAACTATGCGAACGAAATGGCGTTTTTCATCAACGACTTTTCCGGCATCGTGAGCGAGGCGATTCAGTTCTTCCGCTCGAAATATACCGATTACAAATTCGACGACGTGTTTATCACGGGCGACCTTGACAGGTTCCAGTCGGTTGAAAGCGACCTTTACGGTTTCATGGGGCTTAACGTCAAGATGCTTCCCGTACCCGAAAGCGTATCGGGCGTCGAGCAGCTTGATTTCAACGCGCTTGCACCGCTTATCGGCACAATGCTCAAATAACGAGGTGGATTATGGCAAAGAGAAAGAGAAACATAGATTTTATCGCCGCGCAAAAGGCGATGGGAAAATCGGGGCAAAGCACCTCGTTTGAGTTTATTCTTGTCGTTACGGTTGTCGTGGTGGCATGCGCGATGGTCGGGTGGTATCTTGTGGCGCGTTCGCAGTACAACACTGCCGTGTCCGACCTTGAATCCGCCAAGACGGAACTCACCAATCAGAAAAACACGCTTGCCAAGAACGAAGACAAGTTCAAAAACTTCACGGTGATGCTTGACAAAAACGGCAACCCCGTGACGAAAGGCACCGACAAATACGGCAACACGATTTATCAATACGAGTCGTTGACGGAAGTCGCGACGCGCGTTGCAAACGCACTTGCGGGCGCGCAGGCGACGTCGAAAGAAGCAGACGCCGCGATAAACCTTACCGGCACGATTTTCGACATTATCTTCACAAGCGCGAAAAAGACGGAGTGCAAGGTGACGCAGTTCACTTTCACCAACGGCAGGATCACGTTAAAACTTACGGGCAAGGGTTCCCAGTCGATGCGAAACTACGTTTCGGCGATTAAGGAAAACGGCAGCGGCTATATTCAGAGCGTTGAGCCGTCGATGGACACCGCCACCGATTTTTCGGTAAGTTTCGACGTCGTGAACGATAAACTTTTCGGCGGCAGCGACAAATAAGGAGGACGGGAAAATGACGATTAACAGAAAAGAAAAAGTATTGATTTTCATACTTATCCTGTTCCTGCTTGTAGGCGGCACGTACACTCTTGGCATCATGCCGAAAAACAACGACAAAAAAACCGCTCAGGAAGAGTTGCAGACGGTCGAAGGCGACATCGCGAAGGTCAAAAAGCAAACCGACGCGGTGAGCCCGGCAAGGTACAACAAGCTCGTTGAAGAAATCAGACAAAACGAGGCGGCATTGAAACAACTTACCAGTCCGAGCAACAATCTTAATGAAGAACTTATACCCAGCAATATGCCCGGACATCAGGACTCTGTGGCGATTGCGGAAACGCTGTACAAGTTCTTTGGCGACCTTGGTTTCAACGTTGAGATAAGCCTTGGCAGGCCCGTCACGACGTCCACCAAAAAGGTTTACACCATATCGAGCGCATACAAGACGAACATGCAGACGCTTTACAAGGTGACCGACGCGATCGCGCGCGTGAAGTCGTTCAATCTGACGTATCTTTCGATGACGCCGGACGGAAACAACGTTTCGGGCACGTTCTCGATGACGATCACGTACATTCTGAACGAATAGCACGACATTACTTGTGCGGAAGCGGCACCTTAAAATAAAGGATATTATATTCTATAAATATAACAACAAGTTACGAAAACGCGCGAAAGCGCAGTCGCAAAGATAAGACGGGAAAAATAAAAAAGTACGATTGACGGAAGGAGGTCAATTATGCTGACGTTATTAAAAAATATAGAAAGGTTTAACAAGCGGTACAATAAAAAACGCGGCAGCGCGATGCTTATGGTACTTATGACTATGGCGATTATTATCGTCGTAGGCACTTCTATGCTCTTTGTGACGCTTTCCTCCTTCTCGAACAGCATTGCGGACACCCAGCAGGAACGCGCGTACAACGCCGCGCTCGTAATGACCGAAACGCTGAAAAGCTCCTCATATCTCGGCAAACTTATCGAAAGCAATACCTTTGAACTTGAACAAAATACTCCCGTCAAACTCAAATTCGACAACGGCGATCTTGACGATGAACTTGACGATTTCACAATAATCAACGGTGTGAAAGTTTACATCACGCTTACAAACGCGTCAAAGGAAAAGACGTCGCTTGACAGCGTGCTTGTCGACGTAAGGGGCGTAAAAGGCTCGCAAGAAAGAACGGTGAGCTTCACTTATAACAAAGAAACGACAGTTAAAAACGTTACGCTCAAAGACACGTTCGGCAACGCCCTGGTAACGAACAACAGCCTGGGCGGAGAAAATAAACGCGACGACCTTGTTTTCAAGAGAATCGAGGGCGATATTTCCATAAACTGTTGGGATGAAGAAGTCGTGAACGGGCAAACCGTGAAGAAGATGACCACCCGATACTTCAACCCGATCATTCTTGAAGGTCTTACGGGCAGTATCTTTGCCAACGGCGACCTTATTATCGGCGCTGCCGACAACGTTATAAAAGTTCAGGGCAATATCTATTGCGACGGCAACCTTACGATCAGGGGGCTTGACCTTGGCGTAAATCTTCCCGCGCTTTTCAAAAAAAAGTACAACAAAAAATATATCAAATACAGCACGATCGGCAACAAGACTTTTGCGGGCTTCGATATCCTTGGCACCGGCGAATACATAGAGCGCGAACGCTCGGGCAAGGTGAACGAGGCGATGTATCTGAAATACAAAACGGAGAGCGGAGACGACGACTTTTTGCCGTTGCAGGTTTATGACGAAGTCTCGCACTACACCCTTATGGATCGCGCGGACGAAAACGCCGAAACGTACACTTTCTGGACAAAAAACTGGGAGAAAGGCGGCGAGGTTGAAGAAGTCACGATAACGCTCAGGGTAAGAGTTAACGGCGAGTTGCAGGCGGTTGACGCGACGTACAATAACAAAAGCGGCGTCAATAACTCGCAATATCTCGGCGCGACGATGTATTCCACGCCCGAATGCAACCCCGAAGACATGATAATGCAGTATCCGAAGGGCGGCAACGTATATTGCAGCGGCGATATTATCTTTGACAGGGTAAACTATGGATATAACTGGGTTTATGCGCCGGCAGCATTAAGCCACAGCTTCGAATACAAATATCACGACCTGGCGATTTATGACAGCACCGACAAAGGGACAATAAACGCTTCAAACAAAGAGGATCGTGAAAAAGTTGAAAACGCCACCGTGTCTTACAACAAAACCAAGATGAGAGGCGATATATTCTGCATGGGACGCATGATTATTGCGCCCGAAAATCTTGCTCTCACGTCCAAAAGCACCGGTTATAAAGATGAAGCCTTGGTATTCACGAGAATGAACGGTTCAAACTTCAACCGTTATCTTGATAAAGATACAATAAATAATCAAATTTACAGCAATGGCAACGATTTCTTTACACGCCTGAAAGAGGTGTTTGGTTTCAACGGTAACAAATGGAACTATAACTTAAACAAAACCTACAACTATGACTATACCGGCGGGTATAGGTTATATAGCAATAACGGAAATATTGAAAACAGAGAGTATTACAAACCCGCGGAAAATTTCAAGAACGAAAACTTGAAACCGTTTATTGAGCAATTAAAAGGAAAGGACGGTCAAACCTATACCGACTTAAAAAACCTTTTCAAAAACATAATTAACAAGGAAAAGGACGATAATAGCGGAAAATTATACAATTCAGACTATATCTTAAAAGGCGACGGCTACTTGCCCGGCATGGGAACGGGAGACGGCGAGCATTATAGGCTTCATCCCGTAGAATTCAGCGAAACTTCCAACATTTATATTTATAACTGGAATTATGAGTCGCTTATTGAAAATACGGAAAAGAAAGAAGGCTCGGAAGAAAAAGTAAAGATACAGCGCCAACTTAACAGCACTTCACTGGTGCAGGAGTCGCGCGTGGACAATACGCTCAATAATACCTCGGTCAGCACGGTAAACGACGTAACTTACAAAGCCGCGCTCACTGTAAAATATCAGACTCTCAACGTAAACGAGATTTACGTAGGCAGCGGCAATATCGAGGCTGTCGGTATCGACGCGTTCGGTTATGAAAGCGAAGCCGGCGTGAGAGCGAAAAAAATCGACACCATTGGCGATATGATTTCAAGCGAATATCAGGAGCAGAGCCTGCTTGACATAATTATGAAGATTTATAAGTTGGACAAGGAACAGGCGCTTGAAAAACTGAAAACAGATTATTGGAAAGTTGACGATAATTATAATGCGGTTGCCGACTTATCGATAAGCGTAACGGATTATAAGTTTAAGGAAAAGTTTGGTCCGGACTATAATCACAAAGGCATAATTTTAAGCTATACGGTAAATTATACCACAACGGTGGATTATGAATGCACAGATGTTAAGGAATGGAATTGGGGAGATTGGACAAGAAAAGCAACATGGACTAAAAAAGCGGTTATGCCCGAATACGGATATCAGGAAGGCGATAACGGTAACGTTCACATAAAATTTACTTATGAGATAGAGTACTTTATGCGCGACAACGGGAAGTTCTATGACGGAAATAATAAAGAGGTCAAGGACGAAAAGATAAAAGAAGTTTTCGGATGGGATAATGATACCATCGAAAGATTCAAAAACAATGCTGCCAAATTTAGCGACGGACTGTTTTTAGACCTTAACAAAATCGCATTTGAAAGTAGTATTAAAACAATCGTTAAAAATTACGTATTACAAGACACAAGTGTTTTTCCGACCACATATGAGACAAAGCATGCCTTAGGTCAGCAGCCCAACGAAGGTGACCAGCAACAAAAAGAGAGCGAAAAAAAGACATATGGCACGTATAGAGTGAAACCAACGACTTCGGAATATGATACCGTTGAAACCGTTTTGAAATATGACAGCGTAAAAGACACGCTCAAAGATTTTGTCAAAGACGTCAAACAGCTGGCGCTTTTAAGCAATAGCGACAAGAACAGTTTCAAGGCGATTTCGAGCAAAGAAGACGTTGATAATATGATAAAAGCCGACAAGACAACCAAGGTCGGCGAAAGCGCATTCTTATCCGTGCGCGCGTTCAGCGACGAAGACCACGGGATGTATCTGCGCTCATCCAACGCGCGGTATGCGAACGCGGACAAAAATTCAAGCGTTTCAGCGGTTTTCAGGGAAATTATCGACGAAGGGTTTGCAAAAGTCGCGATTCTTAAAACAACCAAGCTCACCGCAGAGTTAATGCGCAAAAACATCGACGATGGCAAAATCACGGTCAACGAATACAACCAGGTAAGCGAAGTACAGGGCGACGCATCGCTGAACCCGTTAAGGGAGCTTAAACAAAACTGGTGTCATTTACAAGAATTGCAAGAAGGAAGTACTATTTATACTATCGATCAACTGAATGAATGGAAGAAAAACGGCGATCCAAGAGGAACCACAAACTTTTATACGGCTGATTCCTTGGCATCTGTCAGAGGTAAGACAAATTCCGGTCATTACAATAACGTTTGGACGTACGTCAGACACAGCGTCGTCGGATCAGAGAAAACGTTTTATTCGATTTACAACAACGATAGCGTCGACAATAACGTGCGTGTTTTACGGTTCACAAACGGAGGCAAAAACGTCACGCCGTTGACTTGTGACAATACTTTCGGTTTGGATCCGCTGTATTGTACTTATGACGACAAAGGAAATCCCATTGGCGGAAATCAAGGCGGTGTATTTACCAACCTTTCGCTGACCGGAATACGTACGCAGGTTGACTATACCATATCCGAAGACACGTATTTCAACTTCGGCGGCGAAGGCACAGGCGGCATAAATACCAAGTTGCAAGATCCCGTCATCTTCGGCGCGAGCAAAGATAACGGCATAATCGACTCGATTAACCAGCTGAACAATACAAAACGTATGAATATTACAATCGACGCAACCGAAAAAGACGTTTACGTTTATATCAACGCGCCTTCGAAATACAAAGACGTCGGTAGCGGGAAAGGTTCATACGTGAAAAACGGCGACGAGTACACGCTTGTCGGCGAAGGAAAGGGCGATTACGAACTTCAAGCGGGCATTGAGTTCAGAAAATGCAGCTGGCGCGTTAAGGGCAAACACAACGCCTATATTATGCTTGTCGGCGATACTTCCATCAATGCAAACGCATATAAACTCAGCATCAACACGGGCGGCGGTGTTTTTGATAACTCGGCGGACAGAAGCGACTCGATGCTCGGCACGCATTTCTACTCGGGCTTCTACACCACTTATTCGGGTTCTTATTCGATGGACAAAGAAGGCGATAGCACCCTTAAACTTGCGGCAAAGGAAATCAGCACTGTCGAAAGCGGCAATCTGTGCATTATCGGGACGATGGGCAACCAGCTGCTTCTGGGACGCGGCGGTTATATCAACGGGTTTGTGTATCTTCCCAACGGTAAATACGTCAACAACTCCACAGGCTTTTTGGGAATCCTGCCCAACGCATATTCAAACAACAACCAGGCAACAATTGTCGCAAAAGATATTTCGGTCAAAGGCAGTAATATCGGAAACCTGGTCTTCCAGGCGTTTGACGTATCGTCAAGCGCGGGCGGCGCAGGCAGCGACATCGATATCGACTATATCGAATCAAGCGAAAAGATAACTTATACCAAATGGAATTTTGGCGGGTACTATTACGGCTAAGATGAAAAAGGTTTTGAAACGCTTAAAACTGAATAAAAAAGGCTTTACCTTTGCCGAATGTATCGTTGCAATCGCGTTGTTTGCGATCGTCGGCACGCTGGCGTTCACCATGTTCAACACGGCGACGCGCTATATGTCCAAGGCGAAAAAGGAAGAAGCCAAAAGGTCGCAGGCGCAGGAGCAGGCTCTTTTGAACACGTTTATGTACAACGACAAATACATCGTGTATCCGCACAGTATTTTGCAGGTATCGTACATCAGCACGTCGAAGGGCAACGTGGCGCAGTACGCGGCGGTGCTTAATTACGACACCGATTACGGCTCGGTACCGTTTGCGATTTCAATCGAACCCACCAAAGTGCAAACGACGAACACCTTTTGGACCTATACGTTCACAAGGTATCAGGTGACGTCGGACAAGGGTACGAAACGCTGGATTTTCATTTTCAACGACGATACCGTGTCTTACGACCTTAAAAACACGGAAGAACTCACTCGTTACTCGCTACCCAAAGAATGGGTAACAACCAACTATAAGAACTGACATGAGAAAACTCGCAAAAATCTTAAAAAATAAAAAAGGCTTCACCTTGGTCGAAGCGATCGCGGTCGTCGCCATTATGGGTATTCTCGCAACGGTTATCGGCGGGCTTGTCACGGCAGGCACGACGGCTTATATGCGCCAGAAAGAAAACGCCGCCGCAAAAGACCTTGGCACAATCGTCCAGAACGAGATCAAGCGGGCGGCAAGGTCAACGGTTGAGGTATATTTGCAGGACGGCGAGCTCCCGAGAGATAGCAACATAATCGGGGTTGACAATAATCAGACCACTTATACAATGAAAAACGCGCCGACGGGCGAGTACAAGATGTTCTCATCGTCCGACGACGGCAGGCTTGTGTATTCGACGGACAGCGGCAAAACCACGCAGGAATACTTCACGTCAACTGACGCCGAAAAGCGCGCGTTTTACGGCAGTTTCACAATCAAGGTTTACTTCAAAGCGATTGTTAACATGTTTAATGAGATTACGTCCGTCAAGGTGTTCTGCGACGTCTATAACGCCAAAGGGCAAAAAAAATTCGACTCCCCGGGGCTTGAAATCGACTTTATCGAGGCGGATTACAACCAGTCGTCGGAAACCAAGCGTTTCAAAGGTATTTTCAGTTTCGAGAAGGGCAATATCGGGGCAATCACGGAAAGCCAGGACGCCTGGCAATACAACAACATGCTGTTGGACGCAAACTACAAGCCGAAGAACGAGAAAGGGTTCAAGAATTTTTATTTCCGAACCGTGACAGGCGGTTGATAAAATGGAACTTGGCCATCTGTTATTCACGATATTTTCCGCATTTTTCGGGCTTGCGGTCGGCAGTTTTCTGAACGTTTGCATTTACCGCATTCCCAAAGGCACGTTTTTCACCGAAAAACACAGTTATTGTCCGAAGTGCGGGCAGCCGCTGAAATGGTACGATATGGTGCCGGTTTTCAGCTGGATTTTTCTTGGCGGAAAGTGCAGGAATTGCAAGGAAAAAATCTCCGCAAGGTACCCGATTGTGGAGTCGCTCAACGCCGTATTGTGGACGTTGTCGGCATATTTTATCGGGCTTAACGCCAACGCGTTCATATACGACGCGCTGTTTTCGACACTCATCGTGATGACGTTCATAGACATCGACACGAAAGAGATCCCGAACGGCATCGTCGTGTTCATCATAATTTTGTCGATCCCGCTGTTTTTCACGGCGAAGGACGTCGTGTGGTGGCACAGGCTTGTGGGCGCGGTGGTTATCAGCGTGCCGCTTTACGTAATCGCGCTCGTGACGGGCGGCATCGGCGGCGGCGACATAAAGCTTTATTTTGCGCTGGGGCTTGTGTTGGGGCTTTACCCGACGCTTGTGTCGGCGTTTATCGCGATAGTGTCGGCGGGGCTTATCGGCGGCGCGTTATTGCTGACGAAAAAGGTCAGGAAGGGGTACGAACTTCCGCTTGGTCCGTTTATCGCGCTTGGTGCGGTGGTCACGGTTTTTGCGGGCACGCCCATAATCGACGGCATAAAAAACTTATTCGGAATATAATATTTATATATCATAAGGAGAAGAGATGCAAAGAGGAGCAAGTTTAGGCGACATCCTGATAGAGAAAGGCTTTGTCAAGCAGGCGCAACTGGATGACGCAAAACGTTGGCAAAAAACCCATCCCAACGAAAAAATCAGCGCGATTCTGCTTTCGCGCGGCATTATCACCGAGGACGCGATGCTCTCTGCGATGGCGGAGCGTTTCAACACGACCTATATAAATACGGAACTTGTCGTCCGTCGTCCCGAAATTCTGAAAAACGTACCGGAGCAAATCGTTAAAAAGCACTGCATAATGCCGCTTGACGTGAAGGCGGGGCAGATAATAATCGCCACGCACGATCCGCACGACATCGGCGCGTTCGAGGACGTAAAGATGGTCACGCGTATGGACGTCGGTTTTGTCCTTGCGCCGCAGCGTATCATCGAAAGCGCGATTGAAAAGTACTACACCAACGCCGGCAACTTCTTTGTGTCGGACGAAGCGACGCAAAAGGTTGTCCAGCAGACTTCGGCGGCAACCCAGCAAAAGTTGTCCGAAATCGAAAGCCGCGTTGACAACACTCCTGTCGTCAAACTTATCAACAGCCTTATCACGCAGGCGTACATGCGCCGCGCGTCTGATATTCATATTGAGCCGTTTGAGGAGCAAATCCTTGTCCGCATGCGTATCGACGGCGAGCTTGTCGAATGTATGCGCTTGGACATTTCCACGCTTAACAGTATCGTTTCGCGTTGTAAAATCCTTGCGGGCATCAACATTGCTGAAAAGCGAATCCCGCAGGACGGCCGTATCGACTTCAACAACGGCGACATCAACATCGACCTTCGTGTCAACACGCTGCCCACGATTTACGGTGAAAAGGTCAACATGCGTCTTCTTGCAACCGAGGACGCCGCGCTTATCACGCTTCCCGACCTTGGCATGCCAGACAAACTGTTTGAACAGTTCTCCCGCATCATCAAAGCGCCGAACGGGATCATTCTTGTCACGGGGCCTACGGGTTCAGGTAAGTCGACGACGTTGTACGCCGTTTTGAGCGAACTCAACAAACCGAACGTCAATATAACGACGGTCGAAGACCCTGTTGAAAAGCAAATCTTCGGCGTCAATCAGGTGCAAACCAACGCAAAGGCGGGCTTAACGTTCGCAAGCGGACTTCGCGCAATCCTGCGTCAGGACCCGGACATCGTCATGATCGGTGAAATTCGTGATACGGAAACCGCCGAAATCGCAATCCGCGCCGCTATCACAGGCCACTTGGTTTTGTCCACGCTGCACACCAACGACGCCGCGTCAAGTATCGTCCGTCTTATCGACATGGGCGTTGCGTCATACATGGTCGCGTCGTCCGTGAACTGCGTTGTCGCGCAAAGGCTTGTCAAAAAACTTTGCCCGGAATGCAAGAGAAAACGCGAAATCAAGGCGGAAGAGGCCGCACTTTTGAAAGATCCGTCAATCACTCATATTTATGAGCCTGTCGGCTGCCCCCGCTGCGGCAATACCGGCTACAAGGGACGTACCGCAATTTACGAAATTATCGAAATCGACAGCGACCTTCGCCGCATGATATCCGAGGGCAGGACAACCGAGGAAATCCGCGACTTCGCCAAAGAGCACGGCGCAACGTTTTTGGAAGACAGCATCCGCACGCTCATCGGCAACGGCACGACGTCCATGTCCGAGTTTTACCGCCTTATTTACAGCATTTAATAAAAGGGAACAAACCAAAACAAAACTCTGCAACTTCTTGCAGAGTTTTTTAATAAAAAAAAGCGAGGCGTTTGCCTCGCTTAATGTTTTGTTGTTAAAAAGTGATTTTATTTGTCTTAATTACCAGCGGGTGCTTGATAATTCGTAATAACGCCGTTATCACTTACGGTATATCCTTTTATTTCGCCGCTACCGGATTTATTCTTATATAAAATATCAATTGATGTAACCTTTCCGTTAGTTTCAGTTACCTTTACTGCAAACTGACCTTTATTTGCGGGTGCGTCAGCAATAGCATTGTTATTTGTAGCGAAATTAACCGAAGTATATTGGGTTTTAATAGCCGCTAAAATCTTTTCGCTATTAAGCTCACCATTAACATACACTTCCGAAGTATTATCAGCGATTTCGCCGGCAACAAAGTCTGCGATACCTTTTGCTTGGCTAAGGTTGGTTTTATCCGTGTTTTTGTTCAACTGTGATACCGTAACACCAGCCACAACGCCTGCAAGGACTGCCATGATTGCGATTACGACGATAAGTTCAACGAGCGTGAAGCCCTTTTTGTTTTTTCTAAGTTTTAACATTTATGTTAATCCTCCACTATAATTATTTCAAAATTTGAGCATACAGGGCAAAAAATCCTTATTTTGCGACGTTTTGTCCGATATTTTTTTGTTCAGGGAAAAATGCA
>ERZ1034984.2902-NODE-2902-length-13088-cov-7.085092_pt1 | contig 13088 bp, 10 predicted proteins | sample MGYA00520589_ERZ1034984 | MGnify/ENA primary metagenome ERZ1034984 (study PRJEB33766, sample SAMN09781790) | gut metagenome | biome: gut microbiome | host: Homo sapiens | place: Madagascar | study: EMG produced TPA metagenomics assembly of the PRJNA485056 data... | reverse complement strand
GTTTATATATCAAATAAAATAAAAAGGGGAAATTCAAATGAAAAAAATCATAAGCATTTTATTATCGGCTTTGCTTATTATAGCAAGCCTGTCGGGGTTGACAACGGTTTGTCAGGCACTTGACACAGATGATACTGTTTATCCGGGTGATCAGGTGACAGTTACTTACAGCTTTGCAAAAGATATCCCGGAGGGTTGTGGGTACTATCGTTTTAAAACAAATTATCCGCTCGAAGTGGTAAAATACAGTGGTTTTAAAAACCATTGGGCTTTGAAGCCTAGAATTGATGAAGTTTCTATATATTATTATAAAATAGTACCTGTTCAAGGCATGACAACTGATAACTCGCACTATGGTCCACAGGTAAAAGCGGGTCAGAAAATCATATCAGTTATATATGATGTGATAAAAGAAGCAAAGGTGAGCGACCTTAAATTCCCAATTGTTAAACTTGAACTTGGTATTAATAACCAGTATGGGTACTTAAGGGATTTATCATACCTTTCGTATGATGTGTCAATCACATCAAAGAATGGAAAGCCTGTTAAACCTACTACTGTACCCCCTACAACGGTTAAGCCTACAGAAGCTCCAACAACAGTTGAGCCTACTACTGTAGCACCTACTACAGAGGAACCCACAACTGTAGAACCCACTACGGCAAAGCTGAGAACTGTAAAAGGTACTGTAAAAAGCTATCTGTCCGAAAGCGATACGGTTACAATTCAGCTTATAAAATCGGGTGAGGTAGCATATGAAACAACCGTAAAAGGCAACAACGCCAAATATTCAATTTCGGGTGTTGCAAGCGGAACATACACGATGAAGGTTTCAAAAAATGCCCATGCAGACAGAGAATACACGGTCATAGTTACAAATTCCGATGTAATACGGAATGCTAAAATTTTTGCGATTGGCGATGTAAACAGTGACGGTGATATTTCGGTTGTCGATGCAACTCTTGTTCAGAAATATATCGTTGGTCTTGAAAATCTCACAGATTTGCAGAAAAAATCGGCAGATGTAAACGATAACAACGAAATTTCTGTTGTCGATGCAACTCTTATTCAGAAATATATTGTCGGTCTTGATAATTTCGCATAATATGGAGAAATAGTTGCTTGATTAAATTAAAATTGAAAATTGAAAATGGAAAATTATGGTCGAGCGTAACATTGTAACCGCTCGCACAATGTTACAATTGTTTTGTTCAATTTCAAAAAATTACACCCTTTCGTTAAATTCCGAAAGGGTGTTTTTATGCTTAAACTATAAAATTATATTTAATCAGCTGTCAATTTCTACGAGGGCGAAGCTTTGCGGTGACATTGTTACTTTGCCGTCTGCAAATTCAGCATTGCCGAGGGCATATACTGTTTTGCCTGTATATTTTGCGTTCATTACTGCACTTTCACCGAGGGGGTTAAAGTACATAACGAGGTTGCCTCTCTTGTATGCAAACGGAATTTTGCCTTCTTCATACATAAATTCAAGCTCACCGTTGCCTTTAAGGTCATCGTACTTGTGACGAAGTGCAATGATGTCTGTTACAACCTTGTAGATGCTGTCGGGATCGTCCTTCTGATTCTCAACAGTCGGAGCGTCGGCACTCTTATCAACTGCAAGATACGGCTCGTCACTTGTTGAGAAACCGAGGTTCTTACCGCTGTTCCACTGCATAGGAGTACGGGAGCCTGTTCTTGAGTAACCGCCCTCCTTGCTTACGATGCCTTTCTGATATCTCATGCCGATTTCATCACCGTAGTAGAGGAACGGAACACCCGGCATTGTGAAAATGAATGCGTTCACAAGCTTGATAGCCTCTTTGTCAAGATATGCCGTAACTCTCGGCATATCGTGGTTGTTTGTCATAAAGCTGATGTAGCCGTTGTCCTTTGTCTTTTCGTAGTTAGGAAGATATTCGTCTGCAAATGCTTTGATATCACCCTTGCCGTTAGGATTGAAAACAGCCTGATCACCGAATTCACCGTAGCGGAAAAGTCTGCTGTAGCCGTTTCCGTAGTGGTCAAGATAGAAGTCCATGTGGAAACCTGCATTGTTGATTGCTCTTTCGGGATTGCACCACTCTGCAACCATTGCGGCATTCGGATATTCCGTGTCGAGCATATCACGCACCCCACGCCAGATTTTTGCCGTTGCAATTTTATCGTCATCATTCTTAACAAGTGAGTCAGCCATGTCAACTCTGAAACCGTCAGCACCCTTGTCAAGCCAAAAACGCATAACATCCTTCATAGCCTCTGCCGTTGCAAGACAGTCGGGATGATCACACGGCAACTGCCATTCGGGATGTGTGATTTCGTGGAAACCGTAGTTAAGAGCAGGCTGTGAGCTGAAGTAGTTTACCATATAGTTGCCGTCACGCTCGCAAAGTCCGCACATCATACGGTACTGCGGCGGTGCGTCCCATACGCTCTTTGTAAAGATGTAACGGTTTGAATATTCGCTCTTTGCGGCTTTCTTGGCCTCTAAAAACCATTCGTGCTGGTCTGATGTGTGACCCGGAACAAGGTCAAGAAGAATCTTAATGCCCTTTTTGTGAGCCTCGTCAAAAAGACGAACAAGGTCATCATTTGTGCCGTAACGCTCTGCAACCTTCTTGTAGTTGCGAACATCATAGCCTGCATCCATAAAAGGTGAATCGTAAATCGGGTTGAGCCAGATTGCGTTGCAACCGAGGCTTTTTACATAGTCAAGCTTGCTGATGATACCCTCGATGTCACCGATTCCGTCACCGTTGGTGTCACAAAAACTCTGCGGATAAATTTCATAGAAAACAGCGTCATTAAGCCAGTTTGGCATAAAAATCACTCCTTTTGCTTTTTATTTTCTGTGGCTGTATCTTACGGCATCATTGTAGCATTAAATTGTTATGTTGGCAACCTTTTTGTATTGCATACACAAAACCTGACAATTATGTGTGAAAAAACAGCCAAATTTTATTCCATTAATATTTACTTGCAAAAATGCTTCGTTCATCATAATATGTAAACAGATGTATGTGTATCGGAATTTAGGGGAGGGAGTATTTTGACTGTTGATAAACTCGGCGATAATAAATTGCTGATTAAGCTTGATGAATCGGATATGGAGAATTTTGAGCTTGATTTCGGAAAAATGAGCTTTAAAAACGAGGATAATCAAAAGGTGATTATCGGACTTATGCGACTTGCCTGTTGCAGGGCGGGACTTGACACGAACGGTAAAAATGTGAAAATAGAGGCTTTTCTGCTCGGCGATGAATGTTGTATCCTTGTTACGGCAAATCCGAAAAAACGAAAATACAGGCTGAAAAAGTCCGACAGCGGTTTGTGCTGGAAAATGGCGAATGCGTCGGATTTTCTGAATGCGGTAGAGACTTTGTACCGCAGTAACATATGTTGCAGAAAAAGCTCCGCATACGAAATGTCGGGAAATTATTACCTTGTGTTTGATTATTTTTCATTACCGAAGCATATGATACGGGTGTTGTCGGAATACGGTGAAAGACAAAAATTCCGCAACGCAGCGGCAAGAGTGCGTGAAAACGCAAACCTGTTGTGTCATGCCGATGCAGTTGCGGTGATAGGAAAGTTTCTTGTGTAAATTGAAAATGGAAAATTGAAAGTTGAAAAAAATTTTGTTTGATTAAAAAACACCCTTTCGGAAATACTCCGAAAGGGTGTTAATCTATGCGTATATTTAATCTTTTTTTACTTCAATTTCGCCGTGTTCTTCTTCAAAGGACTTAACCCTTTGCTTTATATACTGCTCAATTTCACGATTTGCGGAACGACCTTCATAGTCGGCAACATATCTGAATTTCTGAAAAAGCGTGCGGTTAACTCTCAGAGTGTATCGTAAAATATTATCATCCATAATCGGTACTCCTAAATGTTATTATGACACTATTTTAATGTAATTATTGCGTCAAAACGAAAATGGTGCTATTATGATGTCATAATGGTGTCATAATTTTAGGAGTGTGAAAAAATGAAAATTGCGATAGTAGGCTCAAGAAGTATTACAGTGAATAATTTAGGCGATTATTTACCTGAGAATACAACCGAAATAGTAAGCGGTGGTGCTATTGGAGTTGACAGAAGTGCGAGAAATTACGCTAAGACACATAATATTAAACTAAAAGAATTTTTACCCGAATACGAACGATACGGGCGGTCAGCACCTTTGAAAAGAAATTTGCAAATAATTGATTATGCTGATGAAGTTATTGCATTTTGGGACGGTATGTCACACGGAACACGGTTTGTTATAGAAAATTGCAAAAGAAAAAATGTGCCGATTAAGGTTTATGCTTTGGCAAATAAGTAATGTTGCAAACGAACCGAAAATTTCATATATAAAAAACGGTCGGGCAACATAACTTTGCGTTTTGCAAAGCAACTGCCCGACCAAAATTTTTTATTTTACATTTTAAATTTTCAATTTGTAAAACTATCTTTGTTTTGTGAATGAAAACTCAATTCTGTTGTTGTCATAATTAAGCACCATTGTCAGCACACCGCTGTCATAGCTCAGCTTGTATGCCGTACCGTTTACTGTCAGGTCAACGGAGGTGCCGTTGAATGTGTAGGCTGAATCACACGAAATTCCTGCAAGGGTAACCGTGCAGTTACTGCTGTCCTTGAAATCAAGACCAAACTGATCCTCGTCAATTCCAAGCTCGCTGTATGAAATTGTTTCGCCGTCTGTCTTTGCTGTTGTCGGTACCCATTTGCCGATTATTTCGGTATTTCCGTTGCTTCCGCATCCGCAGAAAATTGATGCGAAAACAAACACGCACAGCACAAGGCACATAACCCTGACTTTCATATAATACACACCCTTGAATTTGTTTGTTCCTCTTATGCAGTATATTTTACCATTTTACGCTTTATTCGTCAAACTTTAAATGTTATAAAATTGAAATTATATGCCACATTTTATTTGCTGATAATTGACAAATCGACACATAAATGAGATAATAAAAAGGTATATGAACTCGGTTTATCCGAACAATAAATCAAGAGGAGTAATGACTATGGCAAAGGAACTTGCTAAATCCTACAACCCGTCAGAGTTTGAGGACAGAATTTACGACTTCTGGCTGAAAGGTAACTACTTTCATGCAGAGGTTGACAAAGATAAAAAACCTTATACAATCGTAATGCCGCCGCCAAACATCACAGGTCAGCTGCATATGGGACACGCACTTGACGAAACACTTCAGGACATTCTTATCCGTTGGAGAAGAATGCAGGGCTACAGCGCACTTTGGCTCCCCGGTACAGACCATGCGTCAATTGCTACAGAGGCTAAAATCGTTGAGGCAATGCGTAAAGAGGGTATCACTAAAGAGGATATCGGCAGAGAAGAATTCTTAAAGCGTGCATGGGAATGGAAAAAGGTGTACGGCGGAAGAATCACAAGTCAGCTTAAAAAGCTCGGTTCAAGCTGTGACTGGGAGCGTGAGCGCTTCACAATGGACGAGGGCTGTTCAAAGGCTGTTAAAGAAGTTTTTGTTCGCCTTTATAATGACGGAAAAATCTACCGTGGCAACCGTATGGTAAACTGGTGTCCTCATTGCTGTACATCAATTTCGGATGCCGAGGTTGAATACAAGGAGCAGAACGGTCATTTCTGGCACTTGCTCTATCAGGTTAAGGAAACAGGCGAGTACCTTGAAATCGCAACAACCCGTCCCGAAACAATGCTCGGTGATACTGCTGTTGCCGTCAACAAGGACGATGAGCGTTACAAGCACCTCCACGGCTGTCATGTAATCCTTCCGCTCCTTAACAAGGAAATCCCGATTGTTTGTGATGAACACGCAGATATGGAAAAGGGAACGGGTGTTGTTAAAATCACCCCTGCACACGATCCTAACGACTTTGAAGTCGGTCAGCGTTGCAATCTTCCGATTGTCCGTTGCTTTACATATGACGGTCACCTTACTGGTGCAAAGGATGTTGAAGAATACAATGAATTAAAGGCAAAGGGACAGCTTGCCGAAAACGAACCCGAGGTTCTCGACTGCGGAAAATATGCAGGCATGACAACAATGGAGGCAAGAGAGGCTATTGTTGCCGACCTTAAAGAAATCGGCGCTCTCAAAGAGGTTGAAGAGCTTACTCACGATGTCGGCACTTGCTACCGTTGTCACACAACAATTGAGCCTATGGTTTCAAAGCAGTGGTTTGTAAAAATGGCTCCGCTTGCAAAGCCTGCAATTGATGTTGTCCGCAAGGGCGACACAAAGTTCATCCCCGAAAGATTTGAAAAGGTTTACTTCCATTGGATGGAGAATATCAAGGATTGGTGTATTTCCCGTCAGCTTTGGTGGGGACACAGAATCCCTGCATGGTACTGCGATGACTGCGGCGAAGTTATGGTTGCAAAGGACGCACCCGAAAAGTGTTGTAAGTGCGGCAGTACACACATTCATCAGGACGAGGACACTCTCGACACATGGTTCAGTTCGGCACTTTGGCCGTTCTCAACACTCGGCTGGCCCGACAAAACTCCGGAACTTGAGTATTTCTATCCCACAAGCACTCTTGTAACAGGTTATGATATCATCTTCTTCTGGGTTGCAAGAATGATTTTCTCGGCTTGTGAAAATATGGGTTCTGCTCCGTTCAAGACCGTATTTATGCACGGTATTGTAAGAGATGAGAACGGCATTAAGATGTCAAAATCTCTCGGCAACGGTATTGATCCGCTTGAAGTTATTGACAAATACGGTGCAGACGCACTCCGTTTCTTCCTTGCAACAGGCAACACACCCGGTAACGATATGCGTTATTCCGACAAGCGTGTTGAGGCTTGCGCTAACTTTGCAAACAAGCTCTGGAACGCATCCCGTTATGTTCACATGAACATTGACGACCACAATGTTAAGAATGAACTTCCGAAAACTCTCACAACAGAGGACAAGTGGATTGTTTCAACTCTCAACACAGTTGCAAAAGAAGTAAACGAAAATCTTGAGAAGTTTGAACTCGGCATTGCTGTTCAGAAGATTTATGAATTCATCTGGGACTGCTACTGCGACTGGTACATTGAGCTTGTTAAGACAAGACTTTCAAGTGACGGTGAGGACGCTCAGAATGCAAGACAGGTACTTCTTTATGTGCTTGATCAAATTCTCAGACTTCTCCATCCGTTTATGCCGTACATCACAGAAGAAATCTGGCAGACAATTCCTCACGAGGGCGAAACAGTAATGCTCGCAAAGTACCCCGAATACAACGCAGAGCTTGATTATCCCGAGGCGTCGGATGAAATGAAAAAAATTATGGATGCAATCCGTGCAATCCGTAACCGCCGTGCAGAGATGAATGTTCCGCCGTCAAGAAAAGCAAAGGTTTATGTTGCAACAAAGTTTGCCGAAACATTCAGAGACGGCACACAGTTCATTCAGAAGCTTGCATCAGCAAGTGAGGTTGAAGTTGCAGAAAGCTTTGAAATTGAGGGTGCTGTAAACATTGTAACGGCAGACGCAAAGATTTACATTCCTATGGACGAGCTTGTTGACAGGGAAAAGGAACTTGCAAGACTCAGCAAAGAGCTTGAACAGGTTAAAAAGCGTCTTGCACAGAGCGAGGGCAAGCTTAACAATCAGGGCTTCGTTGCAAAAGCTCCCGAGGCTGTAATTGAAAAGGTTAAGGGACAGGCCGCAAAGGAAAGAGAGCAGATTGCTCTTATCGAGGCCGCAATTGCCGCACTTAAATAATTCGGCAATCCGATAAAACGGAATAAAATTATAATCAAAGGCTGAAAGAGCATAGTTGTTCTTTCAGCCTTTTTATGTTCGTGCAGATAGTCTTAATAGGGCGAGGGTAAGCTTTTTAAATTGAAAGTTGAAAATTGAAAATGGAAAATTATAGTCGGGAAGACAGTTTGCAAAATGCAACGCATTGTTTCCCGACTGTTTTTGTATATGGAAGTTGTTGTTTATTTGTATGGAAAAAATACCCTACGGGATTGTGCGAACGGTTGCAATGTTACGCTCGGGCATAATATGTTTTTTCAATAATAATAATTAAGGGTTGCTTAATACACCTTTGTGTATAGGGTGAAGGAATACGCTCCCGATTGTTAAAATTATTGTAAAAACAGTCGAATTCCCTTTACTTTTGTTGATAATTATGTTAGTATGTAATAAAAGTTGAGGGAAATGTTTATGGCAAAGAGAATTGACGAAATCAGACAAAAGGTTGAAACCGAAGGCGAGGTTTTCGTCTCGGATTTAAGCAGAATATATAATGTAACCGAAGAAACTATCAGGCGTGATCTTGAAAAGCTGAAGAATGACGGTATCATTACCAGAACTTTCGGCGGAGCTGTTCTTAACACAACTCCTCAGAATGACAGAGTGCATTTCTTTAAACGCAAGGGAATCAACCTTGAGAGCAAAAAGAAAATTGCTAAGCTGCTTGTTGATAAATTTATCGGTGTGAATACGATGATGATTGATAACAGCACAACTGTTCTTGAGGCTGTTAAGCTTTTTAAGGACAATGAAAATCTTACCGCAATTACCTTTTCTGCACAGATTTTTCAGGAACTCGACACTTGTAAAATGAAGCTGGTTTCAACCGGCGGACTTTATGATGAAAAAACCCGTTCTTTCTACGGAAAACCTGCAAAAGAGGCTATGAAAAAGTACAATGTTGACCTTGTTCTCCTCGGATGCAAAGGGCTTGATATGGAAAGAGGCATAACTGATTCTTCCGAAGGTGAGGCTGATTTGAAGTCTGAGATGGCAAGCCGTGCCGAATGTGTGGTGTTACTTGCAGACCATTCAAAATTCAACCATACTGCGTTTGTCAATTTTTTGGATTGGGATAGGATCGATTATCTGATTACCGACGAAAAGCCGTCACAGGAATGGCTTGAGTTTTGTGAGCAGATGAAAATAAAACTTATGTACTGATTTACCTTGTCCGGTACATAGTTTGAGTCAGTGCTTTTTATAATTTTACCCATTAAAGCTCCTGTTCTTTTTAATCAAAAACGGCAGGAGCTTTTGCACTGTCAAAACTTTAGCAGATTTAACAGTTTTAAGAACGCATAGAAATTATTTTTGTTATTATTGGATAGTGTTGTTAAATCTGAGTTGAATTTTAAACATAGTAATTATTTTATATATCACTATGTAAATTCTATTAATTACGGTTATTTTTGCAGACGGGAGGATATTATCCGCCCGCACGGCGAGCCGCCGTTCCCGATTCGTGCAGATAGTTTGTAATGTCAAAAGCATATTATGCCCGAGCGTAATATTGCAACCGTTCGCACAATCCAGTAGGGGCGTTCATTGGACGCCCGCAAGGGATAGCAGAAAATTTATGATGAAAATAAACTGTATAAATGGGATACATTTACCTAAATAATGTAGCAGTCAGTTACAATTAAACTTAATTATTTATCAGCCAAAAATTCCTTGCCGGCTTTATCGGTTGCAAGAATTGCATTGATGAATGCGTCCTCGGTCGGATTACCCGGGACATACTTCCACTCAACAACGCTTGCGGCTTTGTGCGCAATTGCAGGCACATCGTCCGGAGTAAGTGCAATTTCGCCGAGGGTGCAAGGAAGTCCGATACTGTGGTTAAATTCAAAAATTCTGTTTCGCTCCTCAAATTGTCCGTCATATGTCAGCAGACACAGCACACCGAATGAAACAATTTCACCGTGCAGATGTTGCCGTTCACATTGCGGAAAGAGTGACGCACCGTAATAAACACAATGTGCAAGCGATGAATTGTAGTAATAATCCTCCTCGGGATTAGGATTGTTTTCGTGAACGGTAAAATTTGAAACAAGTCCCGCCGTGATAATAATGTCAAGCGCAACCTGCTCAATTGCCTCTGTCGGCACATTGTTTTTGCAGTCCTCAAGAGCTTTTTTGCCAAAGCTTATGAGCGGTTCGGTACTTGCGGAGGCAATTGCCTTGCCAAGCAACGGTGTGTGAATCATATTTTTTTCACGACACGCAAAAATTACTTCATATTCCTTTGAAAGTGCGTCACCGATTCCTGCCCACATGAGCTTTTCGGGTGATTCGGCAATAATTTTTGTGTTGATAAATGTGTGAATTGCAGGGGCTTTGTGGTACGAATATTCCTTGAAAGTACCGTCGGGATTGTACATTACCGAAAGCGAGGTGCATGACGCACAGTTTGATGCAATTGTCGGGAATGTGAACAACGGTTTGTTATATAAAGCACAATAGGTTTTTGCCGTGTCAACAGCTCGTCCGCCTCCGATGCCGAACACCATATCAGCCTTTTGCACAGACGGATTGTTCTTTATTTTTTCAACATTTTCATAGCTGGAGTCACCGCCGTACCATACAAAATCAATGATTTCAATGTCAGAGCCTTTGATGCCTTCAAGCAAAGCCTTTTTTGATTTTTCCATAGCTGTTTTACCGCCGACTGCAACCGCCTTTTTGCCGTACGGCTTTACAATTTCGGGAATCGCCTTGTAGCAATCAACTCCCACGCTGTAACTTGGTAAAAATTCGCTGTATGTGTGTGACATAATTTATCCCTCCGAAAACAATACTTATAAATAAATTATATCACCGCAGTCTGTGCATTTCAATACATTAGCACAATAAATTGTTAAAATTATTATTGTCTGACAGATGAAAATATGCACACATCTTATGCAATTTAGCAAAAAATTGCGAAGAATATTCGTGAAAAATACTTATGGAAATGGCTTTTGCAAAGTGCTATAATCTTGTAAATATATATAAGAAGGGCGGTGCTTTTATGCAGGAAATATACGGACAGAAAACAGACAGACAGCTTGCAGCAAAGCAGAGAATAATTGCGGTTGCGGCAGGCAGGGAAAAGGCAGACCTTGTTTTGAAAAACGCAAAGTATCTTAATGTGTTTTCAAATGAATTTTTGTGCGGTGACATAGCCGTTGCAAACGGACTGATTGCCGGCGTCGGAAAATATGACGGTAAAACAGAGATTGATGTCAGCGGAAAACTCGTTCTCCCCGGCTTTATTGACGCACACATTCACCTTGAAAGTTCAATGGTGACTCCTGCTGAATTTGCAAAGGCAGTTGTTGCCCACGGTACAACCACAGTCATAACCGACCCTCACGAAATCACAAATGTAATGGGCATTGACGGAGTTGAATATATGATTCAGGCATCGCAAAATTTGCCGATTGATGTTCATTTTATGATGCCGTCATGTGTGCCTGCCACAGAAATTGACGAGAGCGGTGCGGAGCTTGACTGCAAGGATATTGACTTGTACTTGGATAATAAAAAGGTACTCGGACTTGCAGAGATGATGAACTATGTCGGTGTTATCAACGGTGATAAAAATGTGCTTTCAAAAATTGTCACCTCGCAGGCTCATCACAAGAAGATTGACGGTCACGCTCCTGAGCTTTCGGGCAATGACCTCAACGCATACATTGCCGCAGGAGTGTATTCCGACCACGAGTGTTCCACCTTTGAAAATGCCCTTGAAAAGCTGAGAAAAGGTCAGTTTATTATGATAAGAGAGGGTACTGCCGCTCATAATCTCAAGGCACTTATGCCGCTTTTGACTCAGCAGTATTACTCAAGGTGTATGTTTGCAACAGATGATAAGCATCCAAGCGATTTGCTCTATGGCGGTCATATTGACTACATCGTAAAACAGGCGCTGAAAAACGGTGCAGATCCTATTGTTGCTCTCAAAACAGCAACCCACCATGCCGCAAGATACTTTTTGCTCAATAACAAAGGTGCGATTGCTTCGGGTTATCTTGCCGATATTGTTGTTGTCGATAATCTTGAAGATTTCAATGTTGAAACTGTTTTCAAGCGTGGCAAGCTTGTTTTTGACGGCGAAGTTAAGGACTTTTCTGCTCCCACAGTTGATGAAAAGCTTGCCGAAAAATGCTTTGACACTTTTCATCTTGACAGCGTAACTCCGAGCAGTTTCAAGGTTGACGGAAAACTCGGACTTATCGGTCTTGTCGGCGGTGAATTGCTCACACGCAATCTCGGCACAGCAGATAAAATTGATGTGGAAAACGATATTCTGAAAATTGCCTGCATTGAGCGTCACAAAGGCACAAATCATATCGGTGTCGGCTATGTTAAAGGCTATTCGCTGAAATCGGGTGCAGTCGCAACCTCGGTTGCCCACGATTCGCACAACATTATCACAGTCGGCTGTAATGATGATGATATTGCCGTTGCCGTGAACGCAATCAAGGACAGCAAGGGCGGTATCGCAGTTGTTGAAAACGGCAAAATCAAGGCTTTGCTTGAACTCCCGATTGCAGGCTTGATGTCCGATGAACCGCTGACAACCGTAAACGAAAAGCTTGAAAATGCAAAGTCATCTGCATATGAACTCGGTGCGGATAAAAGCATTGATCCGTTTATGACTCTCTCGTTTCTAAGTCTGCCCGTTATCCCAAGCTTGAGAATAACCACCAAAGGTGTGTTTGATGCGGAAAATTGGAAAATGCTCTGATGTGCGGAAATTTTTAACAATACAATAAAATATTAAATAATTTAAACAGGAAAACAAAATGCGTATTGTCACTTTGTTTTCCTGTTTTATTTTGTAAAAGGGCTATAGTCATTTTACAGTCACTTTGCATTTGTATAATTTGAATATAAAAGAAATTGGTTGATTAAAACAAATAGCAAATAAATTAAGAAATCGGCATATTCATTGTAATTGTTCAAATCAAAAAATGTGTTTAGTAAAAATTGAGGTGAAAAATATGTCATATTATATTACCCGAATATTTAATAACAAACTTAAATTAGGAGTTATACTTTTTATTTTTGTAGCTCCGATTTTAGATATATTGATGGCTCTTGTGGATGTGTTCAAAGGAGCATCTGTTCCTGTTCCCGGATTAGTTACTTTTTTGGGATCTTTCATGACGGCAGGACTTCAAGGCGTGTTGACAGGGTATTTACCGTTGTTCTTGGCAATTATTGTTGCGGATGATTGCATTGAAGATTACAGAATAGGATACAAAAATATTCTTATCACAAAAAGAGGTAAGAATAAATATTTTGCATTAAATATGCTTAAAA
>ERZ1034984.2901-NODE-2901-length-13092-cov-8.625451_pt1 | contig 13092 bp, 10 predicted proteins | sample MGYA00520589_ERZ1034984 | MGnify/ENA primary metagenome ERZ1034984 (study PRJEB33766, sample SAMN09781790) | gut metagenome | biome: gut microbiome | host: Homo sapiens | place: Madagascar | study: EMG produced TPA metagenomics assembly of the PRJNA485056 data... | reverse complement strand
ATATAATAAGGTATAAGAAAAAAAAAGCTTACTTTTGCGCCGAAATTATAAAACGAAATCAACAACATGCAAGACAACTTAGTTATTGTCGAGAGCCCTGCAAAGGCAAAGACCATTGAGAAATTCCTTGGCTCCGACTATAAAGTCATGTCCTCGTATGGACATATCAGAGACCTTAAAAAGAAGGAACTGAGCATAGATAAAGATACACTACAGCCCGCTTACGTCATACCAAAGGACAAGGAAGCGCTCGTAAAGACTTTGAGAGAAAACGCCAAGAAAGCCACTAAGGTTTGGCTCGCATCCGATGAGGACCGCGAGGGAGAGGCCATCTCATGGCACCTTTGCGAAGTGCTCGGACTGGACGAGGCGTCCACCAACCGCATTGTCTTCCATGAGATCACGAAGCCTGCCATTCTCGCGGCAATAGAAAACCCGCGCCATCTGGACATGAACCTCGTGAACGCACAGCAGGCCCGCCGCGTGCTCGACCGCATCGTGGGCTTCAAGCTCTCGCCCGTACTCTGGCGAAAGGTGAAGCCGGCACTCTCGGCTGGACGCGTACAGTCGGTAGCCGTGCGCCTTATCGTAGAGCGTGAGCGCGAGATACAGCAGTTCCATACCGAGCCTTACTATCGCATTAACGCCATCTTCGCCATCACCAATGCGGACGGTTCGCAGCAGGAAGTGAAGGCAGAGCTTGACAAGCGCTTCACCACACACGACGAAGCGATGGCTTTCCTCGACAAGTGTAAGGACGCCACGTTCCGCGTGGAGACCGTTACGAAGAAGCCGCTGAAGCGTTATCCCGCAGCGCCGTTCACCACATCCACACTCCAGCAGGAGGCAGCCCGCAAGCTCGGATTCTCCGTTTCGCAGACCATGATGGTGGCGCAGCGCCTCTATGAGAACGGTCTTATCACATACATGCGTACCGACAGCGTCAATCTCTCGCAGCTCTGCATCGGTGCAGCCAAGGAAGAGATTGTGAAGCTCTACGGCGAGGAATACAGCTCACCGCGCAATTTCCACACCCACTCTAAGGGAGCGCAGGAGGCACACGAGGCCATCCGACCCACATACATGAGCAACACCACCGTGGAAGGAACCGCACAGGAGCGCCGTCTCTACGATCTTATATGGAAACGCACAGCTGCCAGCCAGATGGCTGAGGCTCAGATAGAGAAGACCACCATCAGCATCGTGGCTGACAAACCCGCCGGCAGCCCCACCGGAAGCATTGAGGAGCACTTCATTGCCAACGGTGAAGTGGTGAAGTTTGACGGTTTCCTCAAGGTTTACCGCGAGTCGTCAGACGACGAGGACGAATCTTCAGCAGACGAGTTCTCACACATGCTGCCCGTCATCAAGGAGGGCGATGTGCTCACACGCCGCGAGATTACGTCCACAGAGCGTTATTCACAGGGACCGTCACGCTACACTGAGGCAAGCCTCGTGCACAAACTCGAAGAGCTTGGCATCGGCCGTCCGTCAACATACGCCCCGACCATTTCCACCATTCAGCAGCGTGAGTACGTGGTGAAGGGCGACAAGAAAGGCGAGGAGAGAGGTTATGTCATCGACACGCTCCGCGGACTCAAGGTCACGCAGACACGCAAGGTGGAGATGGCTGGCAACGAGAAGGGCAAGCTTCTCCCGACAGACATCGGCATCGTAGTGAACGACTTCCTCATCGAGAACTTCCCCACCATCATGGACTATAACTTCACCGCCAAGGTGGAGCAGCAGTTCGACCAGATTGCCGACGGCAAGGAGGAGTGGACAGACATGATGCGCCACTTCGACCAGGAGTTCGAGCCTACCGTTGACAAGGTGATGAACGCCCGCACGGAGCACAAGGCTGGCGAACGTCAGCTCGGCACAGACCCGAAGAGCGGACATCCCGTCTTCGTAAAGATAGGCCGTTACGGGCCCGTGGTGCAGATTGGTGCTGCCGATGACGAGGAGAAGCCGCGCTTTGCACAGCTTCCTTCAGACAAGAGCATGGAGACCATCACCCTGGAAGAGGCACTCGAGCTGTTCCGTTTCCCGCGCACTCTCGGCGAGTTTGAGGGCAAGACGGTCAGCGTAGGTGCAGGACGCTTCGGTCCTTACGTGCAGCACGACGGCAAGTACGTGTCCATTCCGAAGACCGAAGACCCGATGGCAGTGACGCTTGAGCGAGCCATTGAGCTGATAGAGGAGAAGCGCAAGGCTGAGGCAGAGCGCCATCTGAAGACCTTCGAGGAGGACGACAAGCTGGAAGTGCTCAACGGACGCTACGGACCATACATCGCTTATGACGGCAAGAACTATCGCATTCCGCGCGAATTGCATCAGAAGGCAGCCGAACTGACATACGACGAATGTATGGAAATCATCAAGAACCCGCCGGCTCCCAAGAAGAGAGCAGCGGCTAAGAAGAAGTAAGCATATACAATATAATGACACGCATTATCCTTATAGGTTATATGGGAGCCGGCAAGACCACCGTAGGAAAGGCACTTGCCAAGGTTCTCGGACTTCCCTTCTACGACCTCGACTGGTATATCGAGACGCGGATGCGACGCACCGTGAAGCAGATATTCGACGAGGCGGGCGAGGAAGGCTTCAGACGCATAGAGCATAACATGCTGCATGAGGTGGCGGAATTTGAGAATGTGGTGGTGTCGTGCGGCGGTGGAACGCCCTGCTTCTATGACAACATCGACTATATGAACGCCCAGGCGCAGGTGGTTTATCTGAAGGCTTCGCCAGAAGTGCTCCACGAACACCTCAAGATGGGACGCGCCGTGCGCCCCCTGCTGCTCAACAAGACGCCGGAGGAGGTGGAGAAGTTCATCGTGGAACAGCTCGCACACCGCGAACAGTTCTATCAGAAAGCGCAATACACCTTCAACGTAGACCTGCTCGACAACTTCGAAAAGATAAACGATACCGTCAAGGAACTGCGTGCGTTGTTGGATAAATAACATACAGAACTTGCAAAAGTTCAATAACATACTGAACCAAAATACAAACCGTTTAAAGAAACAACCCCTTAAAACCAAGAATAGAAAGAAATGAAGAAATGGACCATTGAAGATTCCCGCGAACTCTACAACATAAACGGATGGGGAACATCCTATTTCGGTGTCAATGACCGTGGCGACATGTATGTGACGCCGTGTAAGGACAACGTCCAGATTGACCTGCGTGACGTGATGGACGAACTCCAGTTGCGCGACGTCACGCCTCCCGTACTGCTGAGATTCCCCGACATCCTCGACAACCGTATCGAGAAGACATCATCATGCTTCAAGAAAGCGGCGGAGGAATACAACTACAAGGGGGAGAACTTCATCGTCTATCCTATTAAGGTGAACCAGATGCAGCCCGTCGTGGAGGAGATCATCTCGCACGGACGCAAGTTCAACCTCGGACTGGAGTGCGGTTCGAAGCCTGAGCTGCACGCCGTCATAGCCGTACAGTGCCAGAGCGACTCCATCATCGTCTGCAACGGATATAAGGACCAGAGCTACATCGAGCTGGCTCTGCTCGCACAGAAGATGGGAAAACGCATCTTCCTCGTCGTGGAGAAGATGAACGAGATTGGTCTTATCGCCGCTGCTGCCAAGAAGCTTGGCGTCAAGCCCAACATCGGCATCCGCATCAAGCTCGCTTCTTCAGGATCGGGCAAGTGGCAGGAGAGCGGAGGCGACGCATCGAAGTTCGGTCTTAGAGCGTCAGAACTGCTTCAGGCTCTGAAGACTCTCGACGATAAGGGACTGCACGACTGCATACGTCTCATCCACTTCCACATCGGTTCGCAGATTACGAAGATTCGTCGCATCCAGACTGCGTTGCGCGAAGCAGCCAACTTCTACGTACAGCTGCATAAGATGGGCTATAACATCGATTTCGTAGACTGTGGCGGCGGACTTGGCGTCGACTATGACGGCACACGTTCGTCAAGCTCGGAAAGCTCCGTCAACTACTCCATCCAGGAGTATGTCAACGACTGCGTATATACTTTCGTCGAGGCTGCCGACAAGCATGAGATACCTCATCCCAACCTTATCACCGAGAGCGGACGTTCGTTGTCAGCCCATCACTCCGTGCTTATCATCGACGTGCTCGAGACCACCACGCTGCCGCAGATGCGCGAGGATTTTGAACCGGCGGAGACAGATCACCAGCTGGTGAAGGACCTTTACGAGATATGGGACAACCTCAATCCCCGCACAATGCTGGAGGACTGGCATGACGCCGAGCAGATACGCGACGAAGCGCTCGACCTCTTCTCACACGGCATCGTAGACCTCCGTACCCGTGCCGAGATAGAGAGCATGTACTGGAGCGTCTGCCGCGAGGTAAACAGCATGGCGAAGTCGCTGAAGCATACTCCCGAGGAGCTTCGCGGACTGGACAAGCTGCTTGCCGACAAGTATTTCTGCAACTTCTCGCTCTTCCAGTCGCTCCCGGACGCATGGGCCATTGACCAGCTGTTCCCTATCGTCCCCATCCAGCGCCTCGACGAGCGTCCCACACGCAACGCCACGCTGCAGGACATCACCTGCGATTCGGACGGTAAGATAGCCAACTTTGTTACCAACCGTCAGGCGTCGCACGTGCTTCCCGTACATCCCATCCGCAAGAACGAGGACTATTACCTCGGCGTATTCCTTGTGGGAGCATATCAGGAAATCCTCGGCGACATGCACAATCTCTTCGGCGACACCAACGCCGTGCACATCTCTGTAAAGGACAATACATACAAGATTGATCAGATTTTCGACGGCGAGACCGTTGAGGAAGTGCTCGACTATGTGCAGTATAATCCCAAGAAGCTCGTGCGCCAGCTCGAGATTTGGGTGACGAAGAGCGTTAAGGCAGGAAAGATTTCGCTCGAAGAGGGAAAGGAATTCCTCAGCAATTACCGCTCAGGACTCTACGGCTACACGTATCTGGAGTAATGATATATATATATATGATATTTGAGAGTTGGGAGTTGATAGTTATGTTGTTTGACATATCATAACTATCAACTCCCAACTCTTTTTTTATGCTCTACTATCATTAGGTGCTTTTCGTATGACGTTTGGCTTGTTTTGTTTGATGTTGTTTCAATCTGTAAATTATCTGTCAATCTATATAAATTTGCATGTCAATCGGTAAAATTGTACGTTTGACGCGTGGTTTTCATATATCTTGTCCTATTTTTGCAATCGTAAACACCGATTTGCGACATTTTCCGAATCGTGTTATGCAATGAATGTCAAACCTAAAACCTATGTAATTATGGGATTATTCAGTCCGAATGACGAACTCACCAACCTTAAAGAGGATGTGAGTGCTATAAAGAAGCAGGTGGCAGAACTGCTTGCGGAGGTACAGTCGCTCCGTGCTGCAGGGCATCCTGCCGACGCTCAGCCTGCGACACCTGCCACTCCCGAACCGTCCCCTCAAACTTCCGCTCCCGAAGAGAAGCCGGCAGAAGCCGTTGCTGAAGAGAAACCAGCAGACAACGCTTCCGCTGCAGAAGAAAAGCCAGACAACACCGAAGCCGTAATGAGATCCTTGGCTGAGATGAAAGGTTCGATTGATGGTCTCGCTGAGAAGATAGACACAGCGGTCTATCAGGAGAAACTAATACGTGACCTGCATGACGAACTGCAGAAGATGCGTGCTGGACTCATCACTGACATCAAGCGCGGCTATGCCCTTAACATTATCAGCATATATGAACGCATGGCGCAAACCAGTGCCCGCTTCAATCCGTCTGATGAGGCTTTCGATGCGGAGGCGATGAAGAAGCTCGTGGATGGTGGCATGCTCTACGTGAAGGATATGCTGGAAGACGAGTATTCGCTTACGGCATTCGCTCCCGAACCGGGCTCGCCTTACAAGCCGAAGGAGCACAAAGCCATCCGTGTGATTGACACCACGGAGGAGGAAAAGGCCAATACCGTGTCAGAATGCATAGCGGAAGGATTCCGCGACGACGACAGCGGACGCATTATCCGCCCAGCCCGTATTGTGGTGTATCGCCTTAAACAGTAAATCATTAAACAACAATAATCTTTTAAACCTTTACAAAACATTATTATTATGGCAGAAGATAAATCACGTGCCGTTTATGGCATCGACCTCGGAACAACATATAGCTGTATAGCACAGGTGGACAAGTTTGACCAGGCAGTTGTGCTTACCAACTTTGACGGCGGAACAACCACTCCCTCTGTGGTATACTTTGAGAATAAGGAAAAGGCCATAGTCGGCAATGAGGCAAAGGGAATGCTCTCTACCGAGCCGCAGAACTGCGTGAGCTTCGTGAAGCGCTCGATGGGTGTGGACGCTGATTTCGACAAGTCGTCCAACAAGTTTCCGTACCACATGGACCCGGCAGAGATTTCGGCTCTTATCCTTAAGAAGCTTGTGAAGGACGCCAATGACCTTGGCGACAATCCCGAACCCATCACTGACGTAGTGATAACATGTCCCGCTTATTTCGGAACAAAAGAGCGTATGCAGACCAAGCAGGCAGGCGAGATAGCCGGACTCAATGTCCTCGGCATCATCAATGAGCCTACTGCTGCAGCCATCTCTTACGGCATGAAGACCACAGAGCGCAAGACGGTCCTCGTATATGACCTCGGTGGCGGCACATTCGATGTTACCATCATCAATGTGAATGGCGGTGCCATCAAGGTTATTGCCACGGGCGGCGACCATCACCTCGGCGGTGTTGACTGGGATACGGAGCTTGCCAACTACATGCTGGCACAGTTTAATGAGCAGACCGGCGGCTCATATACTATGGACGACGAAGAACTCAAGTATACGCTTCTCCTTGAGGCAGAAGTGAAGAAGAAGCAGCTTTCAGCCAAGACATCCGTAAAGTGCAACATACAGTATGACGGACAGTCGGCTCGCTTCGAGATCACACGTGAGTTGTTTGACGCACTTACCTCTCCATTCCTTGAGCAGACCATCGACGCTACGCGTAAGGTGATTGACGAAGCAAGGGCAAAGGGATATCAGAGCGAACTGGAGTTCCTCCTCGTTGGTGGTTCGAGCCGTATGCCGCAGGTGAAGCAGCGCATTGACGCCGAGTTCGGATGCGACGCCAAGCTTACTGACCCTGACCAGTGTGTGGCAAAGGGTGCTGCCATCTATGCACTCAACAAGGCATACAGAGATGCTGTGGAGGAATATATTGCAGGAGCCATTGAATGTCCTCCTGATCGTATGAAGGGTCCGCAGACTCGCGTCGTGAATGTGACGAGTAAGACCTACGGCACTGATTATACAGGAGACGATGGCACAGCGATGGTGCGCAACCTTATCTTTGCCAACACCTCGTTGCCGACAAAGGCTACTGCATCGTTCCTTACGATGTATGACGGTCAGAAGACCATTACCAATAAGGTGTTTGAGAGCGACTTCACCAATCCCGAGACAGAGTCGGCTGTAGAGGAGCGTTTCTGCACGATGCTGGAGGACCGTTATCTGGCCATTACACGCGAATGGCCTAAGGGCACGCAGATTGACGTTGTGTTCTCAGTGGACGAAGAGGGCATTCTCAGCGTTCATGCCAACGTGGCTGATGAGGCTCTCGACTTCACACTCAAGATTGAGGGCGTTAAGTCGGCGGAGGAACTCGCTGTATCAAAGAACATGATAGGAAAGGCAACCGTCGAATAAAACAACATTATTAAAGACCGAATAAGTTTAAGTAATGGACGAACACATTTTTAAAATGCGCGTCACGAAGTGGGAGGAGGGCGCCGCTTCCCTTCATGGAAGCTATGACGACCTTTCTCCCCAAGAACAGAACGCGTTCAATACCTTATATAATTTATGGCGCAACGCTGCTTTTAGTGACGACCTGAAGAATAGGGTGGAGAGACAGGTCAAACTGCTTAGCGATTCGGACAAGCTACATAACAATAACCGTGACATAGTGCTGGCAAGCAAGAACTTCAGAAGTATGTCGCGAGAGCTTTATGGTACGGATGTGGCAACACTCCGACAGTTTGTGGCATACATGAAGAACAAGTGTGGAGGTCCGGTAAGAAATAATAACAGACCTCAGCCTACAAGCTCGCCCCGTCCAGCCACTAATAACAGACCTCAGCCCACAAGCTCGCCTCGTCCAGTCACTAATAACAGACCTCAGCCCACAAGCTCGCCTCGTCCAGTCACTAATAACAGACCTCAGCCTACAAGCTCGCCTCGTCCAGTCACTAATAACAGACCTCAGCCCACGACGAATCATTCGTTCAGACCGACGGGTAACAGCGGGCATGTAGGAGATGGCAATGATGGCACACACTTCAGCCGTGACATGATAGGTTATGCGGTCGGCGTTATGCTGCTCATAGGCATCTGCGTGGCAATGGCAGCAGGATGGTCGCATGCCACGGCTCCCAAGCCGTACGATTATGCCAAGTGGCTAAGAACGGAATGGAACGGAGAGACAGGCGGAATGCCGACAACCTTAATTGTAGATACCGTCTGTGGCGACTCTGTTGAGGCACGCCTCATGATAAGCAAGGCAGGTGGTCTGGTGAAAGAGAATCTTAAAGGAAGTCTCGAGATAGCTTCCGAGGGATGTTACGTCTATCTGAGAAATTCTGATCCGCAGACAAATGACAGTAGCGTCATACGCTTGCTTGTCGCACAGGAAGCAGTCAGAATGGGAGGGTCCGTGCAGACATCCGACTCCACGTCATTGGCTATGTCGCTCCTGCGTGCTGGCAGCAAGGAGAAGGTGAAGGTTCAGGCCGGCACTTCCCAACCTAAGCAAAGCAAGAAGAACCGCAAGTCACGTTCAACCCGCAAGACGGACAACTCCAACGGTTCGTACAGTTCAAGTAGCTCAACCAACACAAGTTCTGCATCGCATTCAGTAAGAAACAAGCCAACCGAGGAGGCACAGCCTGCAGCCAGCGAGCCGTCACAGCCCGACCCGTCGAAGGGAGGCTTCCGCCTTGAGGTTATAAAGAAGGAATAATCATGAACCAGACAGTACACAGACTTCTCCGTGCGCTCATGATGATGTTCATGTTAGCGCTTTTGCCGTTGGGCACACATGCCCGTCAGTTTGTTGTTGACCAGCCTTTGTCAGACAGCGTACGTTGTGAAGAGGTGGTCAGAAACGACACGGCGTGGACAACGAAAGGCGGGAATGCGCATATATATCTGCGCAATGGCGAGATAATCGATTCCTGCGGCTCTATATATAAGAGCAGCATAGTCTTCAGACACGGCAGCAAGTATTATTATCTCTCGCGCCACTCGCTTCTATGGAGCCGCACCAATGCGGATTATCTCTCTGATCCGATGACCTTCAAGCAGCACCTTGTCCATTCTTCTGTGGGACGTTTCTACAGTACGCTGTGGGCTTGCTGGACTGTTATTGGGCTTTTTGCCGTAGTAGTCATCATGCTGATATGCTGCAGGTTCTGGCCTCTTGCCATGGCTCAGGCATTGCAGGTGGTGATGCCGTTCAGCCTGTTTGCCGTTGCCGTCATTGAGGCGTTGGGCTATTGGGTGATGGGCAGCGACGCGTTCTGGTGGTGTAGTTCGGAGCGATATGGCTTCTTCGGCGTGGTGCTCCGCCTCATACCTTTCGTTTTCGTTGTTGGCTTTCAGGTTGTCAGTATCGGAATGTATGACTGGGTGTTGTTCCTTAATGACGGACCTGACAGTTCTCGCTCCATACACGTCAAGCCGGCAGCCGTCTGCATGGTGTTGTTCCTGCCTATAATGATAGGTCTGATAATTGTCGCAGAGCTCGTCTTCAGCCATACACCCGTATGGGCGGAATGGGTTATCGCTCTGTTCAGTATCGGCATCCTGCTTTACGGCATCGGCAAGACGCTGATGCTCAACATCCGGGAGACTAACGTGTGGAAGGGAACGCTCCTGACTGTCTTTGTCATTGTTTACATCATCGGATGTATTGTGGTGACAGTCTCTCTCGTTATGGTGGTGCTCAAGGTTATCTTCCAGTTGCTTTGCGCCCTGTTCCTGCTCTCTATTTTATTAGGTGGTTCGGCAGGAAACAACAAGATATATAAGGACCGCTACGGAAATCTATACAGACGAATATCATGAGAAAGAAGATAAGTACGGTGTACGAAGACTTGTTTTTCGTATCAGAGAAGGAAATTGAAGGGTTGCATAAGGCCATATACGAAAGGGGAGATATAGAAGCCACCTTCGTTTATGCAAGATGGCTGATAGTATGCGCAGACAGTTATTTAGATCCTTACAGTAAGGCTCGTTCCCTTCTGGAAGGACTCTATGAGCAAGGCTCGATGGAAGCCGCTGCCGAGCTGTCCGAATTGTGCTATAAGGGAATCGGAGGACCGGTTGACCGTGAGCGTGCCTCCAAGCTTCTCGAAGAGTCGGTGGCAGCAGGCTGCGATTATGGTCGCAGGATTATGTACCGAATCCTTATTTACGGACAGCGTGGCTTGAAGGCAGACCCGCAGCGGGCGCTCGACGACGTGCTTGCAGCCATTGCCGAGCGTGAAGAGCAAGGCTTGGCTTCCGATCCTTGGCTTACTTATTATCGTGGTTGTGCCGTGGAGCAGCTACAGAACCGTACAGCCGCACTCCCTTTCTTTGAGGAGGCGGCGCAAGGCGGTGTCATACGGGCTTGGCTCGACGTGGCAGTTGCCTATGGTTACGGAGACGATACGGAGTTGGTGAATCAGGACGTTTATATGCGTTGGCTGGCAAAGGGAGCCGGACAGGGCAATGCCGAATGCGCCTTCCTATATGCGCTGGAAAGCATGTCAGACTATGAGAATCTGCCGATGTTTACGCGTCTCTTCGCGCTTAAGGACTTCTTCCTGAAGCTTCGTAGTGCTTACAGAAACGGTGCGGTCACGGCTGCCGTCATCCTTGGCGACATCTATTATAACGGCGAATACGACCAGGAAGTTGATATGTATAAGGCTTGGACGTGGTATGAGAAGGCTGCAAAGAAGCTGGACATTACAGCCCTTGAGAAGATGTTCGCCATGATAAAGCACGGAAAGGTGGAGCGCTCTCAGGAAGAGGCGGACGAGATAGCTCTTTGGGGAGCGCGTCTCGAATCGAAATACCTGCTCGGCGAGACGGTCATCGCCTTCACGCAAGGCCGTCTGCAGGAACATGCCGACGAGATAAGCCGCTATTACGAGCCTATCTTTGACAGCGACGACTTCTGCGACGGATGGTCAGCTCCCGATAACGACACCTGGGTTCATATAGATGATGACGACCTGCCCGACGACGACGGACGCTTCGATGCCTATTCCTAACCATAATAAAGAAAGACCTGATATGCCAATCATTATTCATACACACGAGACAGAGCGTCCGCTGACAGGCAAAAGCCATTGGTGGGGCGCCCCTGACCTGCCGGCGGACACGCCCTTTCCGTACGTGACGCTTGACGACGGCACGCCCGAACCGCTCACCTTCGTCTGCCAGATACGTTGCGAGGACCTTGCTGCACACGACCCCGACGGACTCCTGCCGCACGAGGGGATGCTGTATGTCTTCGCGCCGCTCGACCATTATCTCGGCGATATGGACAGCCCGCTCGACTATCACACCAAGCCGTGCGTCTTCTATACGCGCCGCACCGACAACCTCCAGCCTTACGAGATGTGCTGGGAGGGAACCGATGAGAGCGTGTTCGAGCCTGCCGAGGAGATGGAGTTCGAGTATACGGACGAGCCTTCGGGCGACGGACACCGCTTGCTCACCCGGCCTTACGAGGACGAGGTGACAGAACAGCACGCCGGACAGCTGTGTCTGCTCCAGATAGATGAGGACGACCGCTGGTCACTCCATTTCTATGACTGTGGCTCATACTTCGTCTTCCTGCCCGATGGCAACCTGAAGCCGGAGGAATGGCAGCAGACCGATAGCGCAATGTTCTATTATTAATGTTTCCTATCCCAATGTTACTAACCCTACGAAAAAGATAAAGATATGGAAGATACGTATGATCTTAAAACCTATAAGGAGGAATACCGTCGCGTTCTTGACCTTGCCGAAAGCAAGCCGCTCGAAAAGACCGCAGAGGCTCTCGACCTTTATTATGACGTCTGCTGCGGTTGCGTACTTGTGGCAGAGGCGAGTCTGCGTGAGCAGGAAAGCGAGTGGGAGATAGCCTCGCTGTGCAGAGTGCTACTCAAGTATGCCGCATGGCTGGAGGAGTTCGACCACATGCTTGACTCCGCATACAGAGTTGTAAGCCGCTTCGAGGATTGTCTTATGGAACATCCGCGCCTTAAGCTTCGCCTCCTCGAGCTTGAGCTAACCATCGTGCGACGTATAGAAGCGCTCAACGATCACGAACTCTCGCATGCCGAATATCTGGAAAGAGAAATCAGCCGACATAAGCGCAACATCCACTTCGCCGACAACGACCAGCTCGACCAGATAGAGGAGCCTGGACGTTTCCTCAAGAAAGACCCCGTGGAATGGACAGCACGTTGGGAAGAGGTGATAGATGAGGCTGACCGCATGGCCTTTGCCAATCTTAACGACGTGTCACGCGGTATGGGCTTCTGCTTCAGTTATTGGCATGAGCGCGAGAAAGCACTCAGACAGTTTGGCATCGAGTGGCGCAGCCCTGCTGAGATGAATCCCAGAGTAAGGTTCGACTGATTTCCTTAATCATTTCCTCAGAACCTGAACCCGAAGAATATTCTAACGAAGGGAAGTCAAAACTAAGGAATTGAGATATATGCATAATTGGCAATGCAAACTGTAGGAGGCTATGGCGTCCCGCCATAGTCACGCACCCCATGACAGCAAACCATTAAAGGATGCATTAGCTATGGGAGGCTGCGTGGCTACGGCGAGACGCCATAGCCTCCTACAGTTAGTCTTTTCTCCCTATGACACTCTCTGATTTCTCAACTATAGCCGTTCATAAATATCATTTTCTGATATATGTTTCTGACTGATCCAAAAAGCTCCCAATAACATTAAATCACCTAATACCCAGGATCATTAGTGTCCCGTTAAAATTGGGACCAGTTAATATTAATCAAATAACCCCGGAAAGAGGGGACAACCGAGTCCTTTGACATTATT
>ERZ1034984.2894-NODE-2894-length-13124-cov-159.453439_pt1 | contig 13124 bp, 22 predicted proteins | sample MGYA00520589_ERZ1034984 | MGnify/ENA primary metagenome ERZ1034984 (study PRJEB33766, sample SAMN09781790) | gut metagenome | biome: gut microbiome | host: Homo sapiens | place: Madagascar | study: EMG produced TPA metagenomics assembly of the PRJNA485056 data... | reverse complement strand
CAGTTTATCCAGCATGACTTTATCTCCTTTCTTATGCTACCCGCTCAACGATCAGGTTGCTGTTTGCAACGTTGACCGCCTGCGTGCCGGTGTTTTTAACCGCCACGGTCAAGCAGCAGCCGCGCGGCACCTCGATGAACGTTGCCACAAAAACATTGAAGTAGTTTTCGACTGCAGCAGGTGTGACAATGGCGGTTGCGCTACTAAGCGGCTCGCCACCGACGGCCAGAGCAACGGAAACGGGGCCCACAGTGCCGCCGGCGGGAATGGCGATATTTCCGCCAAAGCTCACCTTGAAACGGGCCCGGCACTGCCCGCTTGTCAGGCCGCGAAGTGTCACAAGGCCGCTGCCAGCACGGTGCACAATGCACGCAGGCGCTTTCGCCGCAGTCTCCGTCAACGGGAGATCCTGCCCAGCTGCTACTGCCACGGTATTGGAATTCGTAAATTCAGCCATTTTATCGGCTCCTTTCATAATAAAAACGCCGGGACTACCGCCCCGGCGCTCTGGTTTGCAAAATCAGCTCAGGGGCTGAACAGGCTACAAATTGTAGTCAGTTGCCGTTATTTGGTTATGCGCAGCCGTTACAGCCGCAACCGGTACCGCAGTTACCGTACTGGTAAGGTGCAGGAACCTGGAATGCGGGCACGGGGCGCGGATTGTAGTAGGCCAGCTGACCGCTCATGTAGGCCTTGAGCGTTTCGTTCTGGGCTGCCTGAGATGCCGCAAGCTGTGCTGCGAACAGCTGCTGACCCTGCTCAGCAATCTTTGCGTCCTTTGCCTCGATGCGCTGTGCGGTCAGTGCGTCAAGGATGGCGCGGGCGTTCTGGTTCTGGTTGTCGATGATGTCCCGGGTGGTGTTCTGCACCGTGTTCCGGGTCTCGCAGGACTGGGTGGCCAAATTGTAGTTGACGCCCTGAATGGCAGAGCGGCTCTCGCAGCAGCACTCCTGCTGCTGCATCTGCATGGCAAACAGCTGCTGCATGAACGCCGCCTGCTGGTTTGCGCGGCTGATCTCGGCAGACATGAAGCCGTTGTTCACGGTCTGCTGCACGCCGTTGACAAGCTGCGCCTGCTGGTAGAAGCCGTCACACAGGCCGCTGTTGATGCTGTCCATCTTGCGCTCGATGTTGGCAAAATCGGAGGTCAGGACGTAGCCGTCAACGACACCGGCACCGGTGTTGCCATTGCCGCCCCAGTTGCCGCCCCAGCCGCCACAGAAGGCGAACAGGAACAGGATGATGATCCACCATGCGCCATCATTGCCAAAGCCAAAGCCGTTGCCGCCGTTGGTGTTTGCGGGCTGAACAGGCATGGTCAGAACCGCAGAATCGGAAGAAAGAGACATTTTTGTACTCCTTTCGTGTGTTTTGAATGATTTTTATGCTTGAACCGTGGCCACGGTTACGACTTAATGGAGGAACTGCTGAAACTGCTGCGCCATCGCCTGCAGCTGGTTCAGCTGGTTTTGTGACATTTTGCCGGATTGCAGCAGCTTTTGCACCTCTGCTTTCGGGTCGCCTTGAAAGTTTGCACGGAACTGCTGGAACTGCTGCATCATCTGCCCGAACTGACCCATAGGGTTTGGCATGGCGGGCATACCGCCGCCCAGTGCGTTAAAAAGAGGGTTTGCCATACTTATTTGACCTCCGTTTCAGGTTTTGCAGGCTCTTGCTTCTCGAGCGCCGCACAGCGGGCTGCCAGAGCGTCAAACTCTGCTCGGGTGACAAACTCCCCGCCGGGCTGCTGCGCCGTCTGAGGGGGCATTTTTGTCGCCGTGGTGCGTTCCTTGTAGTCAAAGACGCGAAGAGGCAGCGGCATCCCGCTGGCGTCGGTACTCTTGATGTAAAAAGCGCTGTTTTCGCTGTCCATCAGCAACACGCTATTTCCTGCAGCGACCATATAGGCTTTTGCGCCCTCTTCTCCCTGCACCCAGATGATGGAGGGCGTAGCCTGTGCTGTCTGGGCTGCCGGCTGCTGCATCATGGGAGACTGATAGCCCACTCCCTGCCTGAGTTGAGTGAGGTTGTCTGGCATTGGCTGGCCGTAGTATGTCGGCATCTGATACGCATACGGATTGTAAGGCATCGTTTACTCCTCCTTATACCAGTAGTAGATCGGGCATTCTGCGCCGCTGTCCCAGCTGTCCCACCACGCGCCGTCGATGACGGCCAGAACGTGGCCGGAGCAACCCAGTACATAAACGCCGCGCGGGTACTCCCGGGCAAAATCTGCCACGGTGTAACAGGTGGTGCAGTCTGCCTCCACCAAACAGCGCTTGAACCCGCGCTTTTGAAGGTACGCGCCCCATGTGCGGTTGGCGCTGGGCATATCGCCGAGGGCGTAACCGGTGAGCGCCAGCGCAATATACGCCTGCTCCCAGCTCTGACCGGTGGCCGCAGCTACCGCCCGCACTACGCAGTCCTCGACGCTGCTCCCGCGCGGGTTCGGGTTAAACTTGTGCCACATGGCGCCCCCTCCCTTTGCGCCCAGTGTACTTTTTTAAACCGCCGGGAGAGACAACGAAGGTACAACGAAGGACAAAAAAGAAAAGCGCCCACACAGCACAGGGCTGTATGGGCGCTCAAGTATTTGCACGCAACGCGTATAAAATTTTCAAAAAAGCCTTGGCAATTACACGCAATGCGTGTACACTATAGACAGTGAAAGGCACCACACAATGGAGGTAACAATTATGAAAAAACTCACTGCTGACGAGTTCGCAACCAAGGTTATGGTCACCGGTACCGAAATCGAGTACGACAACGGCGTTTGGATGATCTACGCCCACCTCACCGATGATGGCGACGTCAAGACTTCTCATCTGGACGCTCGCGACCTGATGGTCACTACCAGCATCGAACTCTCCGATGAAGAGGGCGAGGCACTCATGAACGGCAATCTGGACGACGTTGAGAGACAGGCCGTCGTGGAAGACCTTTACCCGAAGTATCTTGAAGCTCTGGAAGATATGGAGTAAAAAAAGTCCCCAGCCGATGCGCGAACATCGACCGGGGAGATTTAAAAAGGAGAAAGGCAATGTACACAGCTGAACTTTTTAATATGGCAGCCGACCCGGCAGCCTCCCGCGAGGTCTTCCTCAACAATGTCACTCTTAGCATCCCGGACGATGCCGACGGGTGCGTAGATCTGGACGCTGAGGAGGCAAGATTGTCCGCCATCTGGGACATGGCGCATTTGCCTATGCGAGAGCTGGTGGCCCGCACTGGCCTGTCGCAGACCGCTTTTGCAAAGCAGGCGGGCATCCCGCGCCGCACGGTGCAGGACTGGTGCGGTGAAAAGCGCGCGTGCCCCACATACGTCCGATTCCTGTTGGCAGAGCATTATAATCTGCTATAACCTTAACCGGATGAAATCCGTGGGCTGTGGTATAATAAGGGAAGAAAACCCTTAAAGAAAGGAGAATTATTGTGGATGCAAGAATGATTAGTTTTTGGGGTTCCGAAACCAACCCATGCGCAAACCCCGATACGGCAAATAACGGAGGGGGATACTCTCAGCCGTCTGGAGGCATCCTTGTTGCCCTCGAAAACGGGGAGTATCTTACTGTCACCGTGGACGATATGTCTTGCGGCGATTTTGGCAGCAGAATCGGTTGGACTATCGACAGTTCCGACAGTCGTAGATGGGGCGGCTGTTATGGCACCATGGACGATGCCATGGTGGACAATGACTGGACAGAGGAGTCTCTGGACTCAGTGTCTGGCGTGTACGGGATTGATGCCCGTGCAATGTTATCGGATGCGGTTTTGGCTGTGCATATTGCTGCATAAAGAAACCCCCGATGCTCCAAACGGAACACCGGGGGCTTTGTGCCGCCAAAACGGCAAAGTCTAAAATCAAGAGTGGAACAGCCCACGGGCAATTCCGCTCTCTACAAAGGCCGCAGCCTTTCAAATATCCGCCCTAATGCGCTTCTTCGAGAGGCCGGGAGGATTTGTTGATGTTATTATACCACAATCAATCCGTCACGACAAGAACCAGTGCAGGGCCGTTGACGCTGACTGCTGCGTCCTGATAGGGCTCAACAACGGTCGTTTCCACGCCCTCGCGTTTGCGAAGCTCTGTAATAAGATTTGCGGTCGGAACATTTTCAAGGTTCACGGTGAACTCCTTTCGTCTAGCATTTTTTCAATGATCTTCAGCCGGTAGCCTACCGCCGTCCGGCTGTAATGTGTCTGTGCTGCAATGTCCGGCAGCGGGAGCCGCTCAACGTACCGCAGTAAGGCTATCTTACGGTCTACCCTCCCAAGCGGTGCGCTTTTGATGGCAGCGGTCATCTGCTGTCGGTCAAGTCCTTGCAGCGCAGCGGGCAGCACTACGCGAGCCGCCGCCACGGGCGGCACCGAGCCAGAAGGGCTGCGGCAGCTGTCCGGCGTTGCGCACCATTACGGGGACGTTGCCGAGAAGGTCAATTTTCCCGCATCTCTTGATTTCGTAAAATTGTTTCTGCTCGTATGTAGTGCTTGCCATCATATCACTCCTTATTGTGAACAATAAGATAACGAATTTCGGAAATTTTGACGATACAGCTATCGTCTGGGTTGTTTTGTTGCACACCGCTGAGCGCAACATATTCGCCATGTAGCCACAAAATATTTCCTTCAAACCGCATGAGCCATTTTCCGCTGCCATCGAAATCAGCGGCATGGTTATCCAAGTCGATTTCGAGGTAAAAGCCATCGTTCTGTTTTGCAAAGTATTTTTGCAGAACAGAAGTGATTTCTTTTGTACTCATGTTTTCGGAATCAGCAATGACCTTGATGTAGTGGTAATGAAACATTTTTTGTCTCCTTACTTCGTAATTTCCTCAGCGTTCGCCTTGTCCTTCGCATCCAGCGCGTCGTAGTACGCCTGTGCAAGGACTTCCACCTCTGCAATATCGTCCTCTGTCAGCAGGCCGTTGTCCAGATGGGTGTACGCCTTGTCCAGCCAGTACGCCACGTCTCGTCCAGCGGCGATCTCCTGCTTGATGGAGCGCAGGGTCAGGTCGTGGCGGGCTTTACTTTTGATAGCCATAAGTACCTCCTTATGTGGTAGTCATGGACGCGATTGCGTCCTCAAGATTTTTGACGACGAGATTTACGTCCCGCTGGTAGTCCAGCTTGACCCCCGCGCCGTCACTCGCCTGCACCACCGTGTCAGGGCCGTAAGCAGTGAGGGCTTTGTAGGCGGCGATTTCGGCAGGGGTGAGCGGGGTTTCGATGGGGGTGGCGAGAATTGCATTTTGTTCAGCCAACGTTTTTGTGCTGTCGAAAGCAGTTTTATCAACCCTCTGCACCTTTACACCCCTTTCTAAGTCCACCTCGTCGCACACCCACTGCTGGCCCTGCGGGTCAGTGTAGTTGCCGCCAGATGTGACAGGGATGCCAGGTAGGCCGTTGGGTGTGGGCAGGGTGAGGAGCTGTTCGTGGTAAGGTTCATAATCGGGAGATGATGCGTTCCATGTCAGGCAATGGTATTCAGCCTTACCTTTGTCAATACCAAACCAGTTTTTGTTGTTGTTCTCGTCAAAGAATAAGATGTTTCCGCCTTGCGAAACTAAATCGCCTTTGAATACTAAAGTTATCGGTGTGTTTTTCTTAACAAAGCACTCGATAACGTCATTGTATTTCAGGTTGGGCGGCATCCGATTCTTCCCCGTCACCTTCACCGCCACGCTCCCGCCGTCACCTGCGCTCACGATGGGCACAGGTGCATCCGGCATGGGTGTGCCGGCCTGCGTGCTCTTACCGTACACGGTCAGGCCGCACAGCGGTGCAGCGAAAGCATCGTCAACGCTGAGCGGGTTGCCTGTCTCACTGCCCACAAAGATGTTCTGCCGCACCTTGACTGCGCTGATAGCTTCACCAGTGGCCTTTGCGTCAGCGGCTTCGCCCTCGTGGGTGAGGGTGGTGTCCAGTGCTACGGCAGGGCCAGTGTCACCTTTCGGCCCCTGCGGGCCAGTGTCGCCCTTTTCGCCCTGCGGCCCCTGCGCACCCTGCGGGCCACGCTCGCCCTGAATGCCCTGAGGGCCCTGCTTGCCTTGCGGCCCAGTCTCGCCCTGTGGGCCAGTGGCACCCGCAGCACCCGTGGGGCCTTGAGGGCCTTGCTCACCCTGCGGGCCGACCGGGCCCATCGGCCCGGTGTCGCCCTTGTCACCTTTCTCGCCTTTGAAGTCACCAGCGGCAATGCCGTCCTTCAGCTCCTGCAGGTTATCTGCGGCCTGCTGGGCACTTTGACCAGCATTGGCAGCGCTTGTGGAAGCAGCACTGGCAGACGTATCAGCCTGCTGTGCTGCCGTCTGTGCATCGGTCTTGGCCTGCTCTGCGGCGGTAGCGTCGGTGTGCACGGCATCCACAAAAGCCTGCCATGCAGGCGTGCCCGGCTCCGGTTCCGTGCCGTCCTCCGTGCCACTGTTGGCGCTGACACGATACCGTAGGTCTGCGCTGGTCACGGTCTTGGTGCCGTCACTGCCCTCAAATGTGATGCAGCCATTGCCGGGCTGTGCGGTCACGCTGGCGGGCACGTCCACAGAGCCGTCCACCACCAGCGAGGATGCCGGATCTTTGCCGTCCGGCACGTGCCAGAACGCCCGGATAGTCAAGCCTTCCCACTCGCCGGTTGCATCGACGTGCAGGCGGTACACGCCCCGGTTCTTGGTGTAACCAAAGCGCACCATCTGCTCATAGCCGGGCACTTTGACGCTGCCATTGGATGCGAGAGATACGCTTTGCTTGATCATGCTTTACTCCTTATCCGCTTGCTTTTCGATGCACTCACCAGCTTTGCCGCGAAGACAGTATTCGCAATACTCCTTGTTGTCGCCTTTCAGGTTGCACATCTTTTCACGCTTGCGGGCTTGATTCATAGCGTTTGCAGAAGCGGCGATAATTCCGCACATAGGTACAGACATATAGTACTCCTTTACCGGTTGATAGTAGGCTTCTTTTCTGCCAGTGCCTTTTTCATCATGCTGACGGCCTTTTCAATTACGCTGTCCAGCACTTCATCCGTGATGAAAGGCTTCAGCCAGTCCGGCAGTGCGCCGCGCAGCGCGGCAAAGACCTGTGCCTTTTTCTTTGCACCCTGACCGCTGCCCATGATGCTGTCCTCGGCGATGGTCACGAGTTCCAGAGCCCACTGTTTGACGTACTGCTTGTAACCCATCCGGATGGCACCAACGGCCAGCGCGGAAAAGCCGATGAACATCAGGGCCAGTGCGATAGGTGCGGGGATAAAGTTAAGCATTGCTTCCATGTTTTGTTACTCCTTCCATGAGGTAATTATCGATTTTTTCCTTGCTGGCCTGCATAGCGGGCACGTTGTTTCCAGTCAGCTGTGCTTCCAGCAGGGCACGAACGGCTTCAAGCGTCAGGCGGTTTACTTCGTCGATTTCCCCGAAGCGGGACAAATCGCGCCCAAGCGCCAAAGAATGTTGCGCATAGCCCGTTTCTAGCGTTTGCAAGCGCTTGTCCATCTCGTCAAGCCGCTTGTTCTGCGCATCGTCGGGGGCCTGTGCCTTTTTGATGTACTTATGGATGATGTCCAGCACCTTGTCGATGGTGATCGCCGCAGCGCACAGGCTGCCCAAGATGCCAAGCACCCACAGGAGAGCTTCTTTTTCGGTCATGCGCCCTCCCGGAGACGGGTCAGGCCCTTCTTGCGGATGATTTTCGGGTAGTTGAGGGTGGTCACGTTGAGGTCTACGTTGCCCGTGATGCCCGGCACAGCGCCCTTACTGGTGTGCTGGTGCGCGTTGTACTTAAAACTAACCTTGGGGGTCTTGCCGGTGTAGTCCGCCAGCCATACGTCCCACCGACCTGCAAGCCTTGCCATGTCCAGATGGACGTTGGCGTAGCTCGTGTAGGTGTAGAGCTGGGCGAAGAAGCCCAGCTTCTCAATCTGTTCCAGATGGTAGGCTGCCAGATTGGATAAGTCCCCATAGGGCATCCCGGCAAGACTCGGCGATTCCAGATCCAACGCCACCGGCAAAGTCAGCTCCTTGCCCCGCAGCGCCTGCCGCAGTACAGCCAGCTCTTCGTCAGCCAGCTTCTCGCAGGAGGCGTTTGTGTAGTAGTACACGCCCACGTCCAGCCCTTCCGCTTTTGCTTTGGAATAGTTGTCCTCGAAGGTGGGGTCGATGTAGGGCACACCGTTGCGGCTCCCTACGGCCCGCAGCATCACGCCTTTGTAACCTGCCGCTTTTACCTGCGCCCAGCCCTCCATTTTGATTTTTCCCTGCCACCGACTCACGTCAATGTACCGGTATGGCGGGTCGCCCTTCCAGCCGGTGAAGGCTTCCTCAACTGGAGTCGTCTCTCTGGGCGTTTCCGGAGCAGGACTTTCGCTGTCCCTGCCGAAAAGCACCTTCACCAGCCACGCCAGAAATTCCAAAAGTTTTTCCATCGCTTACTTCTCCTGTACGATCTCCTCAAAGCCGCTCTTGATGAGGATTGCCTTGACCTTCTCCTTCAGCAGGCGGGGGCAGCGCTCATACAGCGCCTTTGCGTCCTCCACAGTCTCAGCAGACATAATTTCCTGTGCCCACAACATTGCCATCATAAGTACCATCCTTTCGATTTTTTGTGTGATTTTATGCATAAACAATCTCGCTCATTTCAAGCAAGCATTGCTTGAGCATCTCGTTTTCTTTTTGCAGTGCCGCCACCGTGTCCGGCAGCTTCTCCCGGGCTTCGGCCTTTTTGCGCGCTTCTTCCTGCGCGGCCAGCTCGTCGGCGGTGTAGCGGATGTATCTCTGCACCGGCACCTGTTCGGTCCATGCGGCCTGCGCAGGCACGCCCGGCACGTCGATGACCTTCCGCACATCCCTGCCGCCGCCGGGATACTCCGTTACGGTCTCGTAGTGGCTCACTTCCTCCACGCCTTCCACGGCGGGGTGCTCCACTGGTTCGGTGTCGTCCACCAGATACCCAAGCGTCAGGTCAGGGTTTTCAATAGCTGCACTGTTCTCGTCAATGATCTTCATGGTTCAAAACCTCCTTTCTCAGGCCACGCGCCGCCAGATGTGCACATAGTAGGCGGCGGGTTGCACGGTACTGCTGCGTCCGTAGACGGCATTGGACTTGGACGCATCCAGACTGAACTTATACACATTAGCATCGCCGTTGTTTGCGCCCGTCGATGTGATCCGGTCGCCGGCAGTGAATGCGCCGGATACCTCATGACTCATATAGTGTACATTCGCAACAAAAGAGCCTGTGATGTTCGGCAGACCGGCCTTCACGGTGGTGCCCGCTGCGTGGTTTCTGCTGGCACCCATCAGCACGCGGTCGGACGCGATCTGCTCCCATGTTCCGCCAAACAGGGCGGCAGGGCTGGTGGGGTCGGTGCTCTGGTAGATGCTGCCCACGGGGTAGGCCGCCAAAGCACTGTCCGCAGAAAGTGTTCCGTCCGCATCGACCGTCAGACCGCTGCCAACCTTCACACCGCCCAGCGTGGTGGCGGTGGCAATAGGGAGCTTGATGCCTTTCAGCGCATCGCCAACAGCCTTTGCGTCAGCCGGGGCACCATCAACGCTCAGCGTCTTGTCGGTGCTCACGATGGCCGCAGCCCTGTCCGCTTCAGCTTTGGCAGAAGCGGCAGAGCTTCCCGCGCTCTTTGCGTCTGCGGACGCTGACCGTGCGCTTTGGGCCGCGCTGGCGGCGGAAGTCTGGGCCATGCTTTCGCTCTCTGCAGCTGCTGCGGCCTTTTCCGTCGCGGTGCTGGCTGCTCCGGTGGCGGTCTGAGCGGCTTGCAAAGCAGCCTGCTGCTGGCCTGTCACTTCCTCGGCGTACTGCTTGACGTACTCCATGCCCTGTGCGATGTCCTCACGGACTTCCACACCGCGCTCAGCCTTACGGATTCCCGCAATGGCTTCATCAAAAGTTTTATCCATAAAACACCTCCTGTCCCATTAGCCTGACATGTACCCTTTGAGAGATCGACTCAAATCGTAAGCATCGGACGCTTTGCGCGCACTCAAAGCCTGCAGGTCGCTGATGCTGGAAAACTCAGTGCCAAATGTAAACTCCTTTTTATCCGGCGAATCCAACGGCTCAACAAGCTTGGAGCACAGCAGCCAGGTATCTACACCATGCGGTGCAGAGAAAATGTGCGTTTGCTTTCCAATTGCAATACGGCTGACATCAATATCAGCGTCTTTCAAATCGACCGCTTTGACTGTCATGCCGTTCAGATAGCGCAGATTTTTGGCAAGTTCTTCCTCTGCCGCATCCAGCAAAGACTGCGGCGTGCTTTCGATGCCTTCAATAAAGATCACTTTTGTGATGATGCCAAAAAGCTTTTGCGCAGCCAGATCGTTTGCGGTTTCTGTGATGGTCTCGCCCCACGAAAAAACAAGCCACGATTTCTTTCTGGCACCTACCGCGATCACCCGCGTGTAGATATCCTCTGCTTTGACGTAGTTGGTCAAATCCAGCAGATTTGTTCCAAAGGCCACCGTCTGGGTGTTTTTATCGGTGATCGCCTGCAGATAGTCCAGATACCGGCGCGGTTTTCCGTCATGATCTTCTGCATGGCGCAGCACCAGATATCCGCCGTACTTTTCCGCCAGCTCACTCTGCAAGATGTCCCATGTAACGCCGTAGTTTTTTCCATCGCCAAAGCTGTATGTAGGTTCCTTCACATCAAACGAAAAGCGGGGATCCGTCTTTCCGTTGATAGCAAGGCTGTATTTCCCGTTTTTCTCGGTGATCTTAAAGGTCTTGGATTCAGATGCCCGCTCAATGTTATAAATGGAGTACGTGCCAAAATTCTTGTTGCAAGTACCGCAGACAATTTCAGCTTTTTTCACTTCGACCGCTGCATCGTACGTTTTGCCCTTTACATAGGCTGCATGCAGACGCACGCGGAAATTGTTGCTTCCAATCCGTGAAATAATGCGACCGTTCGCAATGTGCTCTTCACCGATTTTCCAGCTCAGGCAGGAAGCTTTGCTGCTCTCTGTTTCCTCATAGAAAATATGCGTTTTTCCATCCACGGGGTCTACAATTCCCCAATGGTAAATGTAATCTCCATCATTAGAATCGTAGCTGTTACCCACCTGCACGACTTTGATGCCGTCTACATAGGGCACGATCATGGGGATGTCCATCTCGACTTTTCCGGGAACAAACGCCTTGTAAGCGTCAACTTGCGCGTTGTGGTTATCGCAGACCCATTCCAGAAATTGCGAAAAGCTCACATTTTTTGCAGTGTACGGCGCAATGCCGCTGTCATTCAGATACGCAAGCTCTCCTTCGCAGTGGATTTTCTGACGCATCAAAAAATCCTGCTCGTGGCTCATGACGCGGCCCTGCCAGATCTGCCTCCAGATCTCTTTGCCGTCCTTTTGCTTGTCGCCCTGCTGCACCTCCACCACCGTCATGAGCTTTTGGAGCGTGGAGTGTGCCACATTGCCCAGCGGCAGGGTAAATTCCAGAGAGCCAGCCTTGCCCACCTCGCGGGTCAGCGTGGGGCTGATGAGCTTTTTCGTGTCGGTAATATCGCTGATATCGTGGATACAGACCTTAGTTTCCCATGTGTCTACATCCGTCTGCACACCAGCATAAACTTTGTAGTTCATAGGCTCGCCCCCAAATATTTGATGCTGATGCTGCAGTCTGCCGATGCAGCAAAAACGAGGGTGCCCACCACGCCATCCGGCATGGTAAGGCCCTCAATATACTGCCAGTCGGTTGACTTGGCCAGAATGCCTACCTCAAAGCCGTTGAGAGACACCGCGATGTCTGCGGCGGTCTCGCTGCGCTGGAAGTAGATGCCGGCCGCACGCGGTGCACCGGTGATGGACACCTCTTTGTCCTCGCCCGCCTTGAGCGGGATATTCGTGTAGTTGCGCACGATGTCCGTTTCAAAGTTGAAGTCATCCCACAGCCAGTCGTTGGTGCCGTCGTAGACGCTGCGCTTGAAGGGGTTGCAGGTGCCGGTGATGGTAAAGGTGCTGGAAAGCCGGTCGCGGGAGGGTGTGACTTTCCACAGCCCTTCCCAGTACCACGCCGGGTCTTCATCAAAGCGGCACTGCAGCCACTTGCCATGAATGGCATTGGCAATGGTGCTTTCAATGTAGGGCCACTTGCTTTTTGGCGCGTTGCAGAGCAGCTCCATGGTGATGGTGCGCTTTTTATAGTGCACCTTGCCGTTATCCCATGTGGTGAGGTTGAGCAGGGTATCCGACCCGGTAACCTGTACAAGGTACTCGTCCACCTCGGCAGCGCCGATCTTGGGACTGCCCACCTTGAGATACAGTCCCCAATCGTTCAGGGTGTGGTAGTCCCCGATTTTTGCGCCCAGAAGCTTTGCCATTACACACCCCTCGCTTTCCGTGTCACCGTCACGCCGATGCGTGCATCGACGTTGGTCGCCATGCGGGGCGACAGCACGCCCACCAGTTCACCGGAGTCCATGACCACCTGACCCCTGCCGATGTCGGGAAGATGCTCGTCCAGCATCCCCTCGATGCGTTCCAGAATGCTGGTCTGCCGGTCAACAATGGATTGCTGGCCGGTGACGCGGTACTGCAGGGCCGCACGGGTGGAGAAGGTGCCCAGGCTGTCATACGTGCCGGTTTTGTCAAAGGGGCTCTGGTAGTGGCTGACAGGCTTCTGATTATTCTTCTTGTCCATCCACATGGCAAGGCCAATGCCGCCAGCGACAGCACCCACGCCCAGGATCAGGGCAAGAATAGGATTTGCTGCAACGAAAGACACGATAGTGCCCAGCGCAGACGTGATGCCACCAGCCATGCCGGAAAAGCTCTGGACGATGCTGCCTAGTGCACCGCCCACGCCGCCGGACTTTGTAAGACCGTCAATGATCTCACCAAAAGCCTTGACCGAATTGGTCACACCGTCGATATCGGATTTTACCCCGCCGTCAGAAAAAAGCTTCTGGAAGATATCAAATGCCTTTCCGATGCCACCGCTGAAGTAGCCCTCATTGACCGCGGTCAGTGCGTCCGTAAGCCACTTAGAGATCACGTCACGCTGCCCCTGCGACACCTCGCCCCAGATCAGATTGACAAAATCCAGCCCAAGACTTGCCCAGTCACCGTTTTTGGCATCACTAAAGGCGCTTTTTACCAGCCCGAAAATGCCCTTATCCA
>ERZ1034984.2893-NODE-2893-length-13126-cov-9.564226_pt1 | contig 13126 bp, 6 predicted proteins | sample MGYA00520589_ERZ1034984 | MGnify/ENA primary metagenome ERZ1034984 (study PRJEB33766, sample SAMN09781790) | gut metagenome | biome: gut microbiome | host: Homo sapiens | place: Madagascar | study: EMG produced TPA metagenomics assembly of the PRJNA485056 data... | reverse complement strand
TTGAGTTATTAAAAGAAAATATTATGCCGTTTAACACACTGATGGCTTATTACAGATGCGCCATTATGGAGGTTGAGACTAAGTTCAAGGTGCTTAATGAGGAGTTCTCATTACAGTATGACAGAAATCCTATTGAGAGTATCAAGAGCAGAATTAAGTCTATGGACGGTATATTTAAGAAGGCGAAGAAGAAAAATATTCCTATAACAATGGAAGGCATTGAGGAAGGCATAAGAGATATTGCAGGAGTAAGGGTAATATGTTCTTTCCCGGAAGATATCTATATGCTTGCTGACTGTCTGTTAAAGCAGGACGATGTAGTGCTTGTCGAGAGAAAGGATTATATCAAGAATCCTAAGCCAAGTGGTTACAGAAGCCTTCACCTTATAATTGAGATACCGATATTCCTTCAGAATGAAAAGAAGATGATGAAGGTTGAGGTTCAGCTCCGTACAATTGCCATGGATTTCTGGGCAAGCGTGGAGCATAAGGTTCGTTATAAGAAGAATATTCCAGATTCTGAAGCAGAACAGCTGGCAGCAGAATTGTCTTCATGTGCAGAGCAGATTGCTGCAATGGACAATAAGATGGAAGAGATTCGCCGCAGGATTGCAGAAGCAGAGGAAAGAGAAGCTGAAAATAGTCCGGCTAAGCAGCCTCAGACGATAGGTGGGGTGATGCTTAAGAAGAGGCTGGAATCGGGGAGGTTTCCCTTTAAGAAGTAGGTAAAAAATGGCTCCCCGGAGAGGGGGCTGGGGATGGCTGTATGGTTTAATTGAAAACGCGCTCCCGCTCGGGCGAAGACGCAGCGGGTACTAAGTTTGTGGGGATTTGCCGCCTTTCGGCGGCTCTCCCCACGCACTAAGTACCGGCGTCTTCTTACGGTTTTCAATTAAACCATACAACCACACCCAGCCCACCAACCCGGGGAGTTTTTACCTACTTGCGTTGGTCGCGTTGCTCCCTCGCTGTTGTGGTGGGTGGGGGTTCTATGTTGTAGGGTGGTTGACAAACTGACGGGAGTTTTTGGTGGTGTGGCTTGTGCGGATAGGGAATCGGAGTGGAGGTTTAAGTGGAGTTTAGAGACTGCTTTGGATTTTGTGTGATGTGCAGCAGTTTTCGCACACGATGTGCGAAAAAGGCGCTCACCGAGCCATGGAGGGCGAGTGGGCGCCGGTTGCGGACGGTGTCGACAACACGGACAAAATCCAAAGCAGTGTCTTAACGACACGCCCACCTCTACGCAGATTCCCTATCCGCACAAGCCACCACTTACCAGACACAAAAAAAGGAGGATATTATGAAGGTTATATCTATTGTTGATGATGATTATGGAATTATGTTTAATAACAGACGAGTTTCTAAGGACAGTGTTCTTAATGAGCATATTATTAAGATGCTTGATGGCGGGAAGTTATGGCTTTCTTTATATAGTAAGCAGCTTTTTGGTGATTATGAAAATATTGAGGTTAATCAGGAGTTTGGTTTTGCTGGAAAGGACGATTTCTGTTTTGTTGAGGACTCTGAGATTGTTTCTTATGAGGATATGGTGGATGAGGTTTACCTGTATAAATGGAATAGAAAGTATCCTTCTGATGTGAAGTTTCCTAAGGACATGCTTAATGATTTCAAGCTGGAGGATTCTACTGATTTTGAGGGTAATTCTCATGAGAAAATTACTGAAGAAAGATATGTAAGAAAGAAATAAGGAAAAATACATGCGTAATATAAGGTTAGAAGTGCTAAGGAGAGTAACCGCATTTTTACTGGTGTTCTTTATTGCAGGAATCGGATTTGGGTTAAGCGGATGCTCTTCTAAGAAGGATAATCAGGCTGGTACTGTGGGGAGTGCTGAGGTTCAGAGTACGGCTGTTGCAGATGATATGGCATCTTTAGTATATCAGGGTGAACCGTATGTTGTAATTAATGATAATAACCCAGCGTTTAATGATGCTGACTTCACGACTATATCATTTGAGAGTTACGGAGAACTGGATGAACTTGGAAGATGTACTACTGCATTTGCTAATATAGGTAAAGACATTATGCCTACTGAGAAACGTGGTGCAATTGGTGAAGTAAAACCTACGGGATGGCAGACAGCAAAATACGATAGTGTTGATGGTAAATATCTGTATAACAGGTGCCATCTTATAGGTTATCAGCTTACTGGTGAGAATGCCAATGAAAAGAATCTGATTACAGGAACAAGATATCTTAATGTTGATGGTATGCTGCCTTTTGAAAATATGGTAGCAGATTACATAAAGGAAACTGGTAATCATGTTCTGTACCGCGTAACACCTGTATTTTCTGGCGATAATCTTGTTGCCAGCGGTGTGCAGATGGAGGCTGAGTCAGTTGAGGATAATGGCGATGGAATTCTTTTCAATGTGTATTGTTTTAATGCACAGCCGGGAATTGCTATTGATTATGCAACAGGTGACAGCCATCAGGACGATTCAATAGTTGCAGATGCTTCAAAGTCAACAACTGCAGCAGAAGCAAATGTGCAGACATATGTACTTAATACGAATACTAAGAAGTTCCACAAAGAATCCTGCAACAGTGCAAAGAGCATGGATGCTTCCAATAAAAAGATTTATACAGGAAGCAGGCAGGAGATTATTGATATGGGGTATGAGGCTTGTGGTGTGTGCAAGCCGTAAAATAGTTATTTGAATTGAATTAAATTTAATAATATGGTAAGATTCTGACAGAGAAACCGGATAATATAATAGTTAGCTTGTTTATACATGGAAAGGAATTTTTATGAGAAAAATCAAACTAATACTGTTATTTAGCGCTGTTTTTCTGTCAATTTTGTTATTAACAGGTGATAAAGACAGGATACAGGCAGATGATGATGACAGTAATTTTACTAATTTAGTTGTATTTGCCAGATTTGCAGGTGAAACCGAATTTATAAATGATGTATATGAAGGCAGTTCTGTCAGAAAAATAACAGATAATTCATATAATGCAGGTTCATATAGTGTAGGCGATTATTACAGATGTGTATCAGATAACAAATTAAGAATGAGAAGTGTATATTTATATGATAATGACGGCTCAATTGTACTTTCACATCCTCGTGGGTATTATGCAGAGTACAGCGATATTAATACTATTGGTTATAAAGATGCTTCGGAGCGTGCAAGCAGAATGTATGAGCTTAGGCAGGAGTGGTCAGAAGCTGTTAATAATGCCATATCATCTGGTAATAAAATTTCTGATTATAATAATACTGTATACTATGATTATGGTGTGCTTGATAAAGATAACAATGGAACAATTGATTCAATTACAATTATTTATAAGAATAATGGGTCAGGTAATATATCAGTAAGCTGGTCATCACCATTGTGGAATTATACAGATTATGTTAATAATATTTCTGTTAATACCGGCAAAAAAACTATTAATAGTTACAAATATGTCCAGATAACCAATTCATATTGTAAGCCTGATGGTGATACTAACGGATATTTATTTAAGGATGAGGATGACCGGGTATTTGTATCAATTGCAACAGCAGTACATGAAATGGGACATATTATGGGGCTGAAGGATTTATATAACTCAAAGAATGCGTCACCGGTGTATTTCATGTCAGTTATGGCAAAGCATATATCTCCAGTTCCACAGTTTATGTCTCTTAAGGAGAAAGAAGTATTAGGCTGGACTGATGAGAATGATATTAAGACGATTTTGTCTGAAGGAGAATATAGTCTTAAAGCATTAGGAACTTCAGGTACGGATAATATTACAGGATATAAGATGGATATTCCGGAAAAGGGTAAGACATTGTATCTTGAGTACAGAAATTTTGAGGATAATGGTAACAAATATGATTCTCAATATAAGCAGATGTTCAAGATTAATGGAAACAGAGTGGATAAAATTCCATTAAAATCCGGGCTGGTATGTTATCTTATAGACAGTGACACTAAGTTTCCAAGTAATATGTATTTTTCATCACCTAAATGGAATTATGAAGTTCTTGGTGGACAGTATAACACAAAGGCAGATGCAGCATTAGGAATAGGTGAAGATATATGGATTTACGGAGATATTTATATCAGTGTCAATTCAATCGAGAATAATATACTCACATTTGAAATAAAGGGTGGCATTCCAGAGCATATTCATAGTGGTGGAGTGGCAACATGCGTCAATCGTGCAGTGTGTGAAGTATGCCATGAGGAATATGGTGAATTAAATAAGGATAATCATAAGTTACAGCATGTAGAAGCTAAAGCAGCTACAGTGACTCAGGAAGGTAATATTGAATATTATTACTGCTCTTTATGTTTAAAATACTTTGCAGATTCAAATGCATCAAAGCAGATAGACAAAGATAGTGTTGTTACATCGAAACTGGCACCAGAAATAATTGCTGGTGATAAATGTATAATTGATAAGAATTCCGATAAGGCAATTACATTTAAGTCTAATGCAGCATTTTCAGATTTTGTAAAAGTAGAACTTGATGGCAGAGAGCTTGTGAAAGACAAGGATTATACGGTAAAAGCAGGAAGTATTATTGTAACACTTAATCCAGATTTAATAAAAAAATTATCGACGGGAGAGCATGTTATAGGTATTGCTTCATCGAGTGGAACAGCGAGTGCACATTTTACTGTTAAAGAACCGGAGACAGAGAGCATTAAAGAGACAGAGAGTATTAAAGAATCCGAAACAGTGATGGAAAGTACTAAAGGAACAGAACTGGAGACAGAGAGTATTAAAGAATCTGAAACAGAGACCATCAGTCAGATAGAATCAGAAACAACAAGCCAGTATACATTTGATGAAAATGAAACAAATGCATCATCAATTAACACTGGGGACAGAAATCATGGGAAATTATGGCTTGTAATAGCAATTATTGCGTTAGCTGGATGTATTGTAGCAGCAGTTATGTATGTTGTTTCAAAACGAAAGTAATAAAAACTGAATAGCAACTGATAATACAAAACAGGAGTAGGTCAATAGCTTAACTCCTGTTTTGTGTTATAAAATATAGTTATTATTCAGTAAATGTTCCAACCAATTTAACAAGCATAGCAACGGTCATATCCATGCCTTCAACAGTAATATGTTCATAAGGACCGTGGTATGCGTGTCCTCCAGTTCCAAGGTTAGGGCATGGAAGTCCTTTGAAGCTTAACTGACAGCCGTCTGTTCCCCCTCGGATAGGAAGGATAAGTGGTGTTATATCAGCCTGCTCACACGCTTTCTTTGCATTATCAATAAGATTCATGCAGTCTGCAATGATTTCGGACATATTCTTATACTGGTCTTTAATGGTGAGTGTGACAGTTCCCCCACCCCATTTCTCATTCAGATTCTTTTCTATCAGACGAAGTGTTGCCTTTTTTGCATCAAAGAGGTTCTTGTCGTGATCCCTTACAATATAATTAAGTGTTGCTTCACTTACATCTCCGGACATGCTGGTAAGATGGTAGAAGCCCTCGTAATCTTCTGTGCCGCGAGGGGTTTCCATAGCAGGAAGTGCATTGTTAATCTCCATTGCAACAAGGCTTGCGTTAATCATTGTGTCTTTGGCAGAGCCGGGATGGACATTAAATCCTTTAATGTGAAAATCTGCCTTGCAGGCATTGAAATTTTCATACTGAATTTCGCCTTCTGTATCGCCGTCAATTGTATAGGCGTATTTGGCACCAAATTGTTCTATGTTAAAATGCTCAGCTCCTCTGCCAATTTCTTCATCAGGTGTGAATGCCACGCATATTGTTCCATGAGGTATATTGTTTTTCTGCAAATGCTCTATCATAGTAAGTATCTCGGCTATACCTGCTTTGTCATCAGCGCCAAGAACAGTGCTTCCGTCAGACGTGATAATTGTGCGTCCTTTAAGAGTACTAAGATGAGGGAAATCATGCACAGACAGAGTTATCCCGGCAGGAAGTGTAAGTGATTCACCATTGAAATTCTCTGTTATAACAGGTGTAATATCATGATTGCAATAATCGGACACAGTATCCATATGTGCAATAAATCCAATAGCAGGTACATTTTCATAACCTTTGGCTGCCGGAAGTTTACCATAAAGGTAACACATATCGTCAAGTACAATGTCCGATAAATTCAATCCTTCCATCTCATTTTCAAGAAATCTGGCTAACTCAAACTGGCATGCAGATGAGGGAGTTGTTTCGCTGTTTTCGTCACTTGGTGTACGGAAAGTGACATATTTTAATAATCGTTCATAGGCTTTCATGATAATTCTCCATTCTTTGGATTGATATTCATATAATAACACATTTTCTATCTGAATATCCGTAATATATAAAAAAGCAGGAGAAAATCTCCTGCCTGGTAATTAATATTATTCTGCTTCTACAGCACCCATGTTCTCTAGGGCATCGGCATTTTTCCTGACAAATATTGCTCTGAATATAAGCCTTACAAGTGGTCCGCAATAGAACATCTGATAGCAGATTGCCATAGGGAAGTTCATTGCCCATGTTTTAACCCACATGCCAAAGGATGGCTCTTTGAAAAGGAATGTAGCTACAAGACTCATAATCGGACACATAATGCAGCAGATACATATTGATATTGCATATGTGATGAACTGTGGCCTGTCAGTTGGACGTATAACAGTGAAAGCAAGCATTTTAGCTATCTTTCCTACAACGAAGAACTCGAGCACGAATGCAATTGGAACCATGATTGGGAGCTCATGCGTTGCAGCTAAGAAAGTAGTACCATTCACAGTACCTGTGTTAAGGGCAACATTGTATACGACCATGCCATAGACCATAATTGTTGCCATAATAATTGTGAAAATAACATCCTGAAACTTGTTTTTTGGCATAAAAAAATCCTCCTTAATAATAACTTAAGCAAAACATGTGTTGTTCGTTATCATCCGGAGGATGTGTCGTTTCCAATATAACCATATTTAATTGTGCCGAAGTATAGTATCATAATATTAATAAATGTGTCAAGTACTTGATTTTTTAAAAATCAGGTCCAGAACTTTATAAATAAATTGTGATTAAAAAGTGAAGAATAAACATTCATTTTAATATCGTTCGTGTCGAAAAAATGTCATTTCATGTAAATGACATTTTTTTTGATGCCTTTTATTGTATAATGCCACTAAGATAGAATGTATTTTTGTAATGTTTTAGGATATTGCATAGATACATTGAATACAATAAAAGGAGGGAGAGTTTATGAAGTATTTAAACTTAAAAAAGATTACTGCGGTGGTATTGTCAATCGGAATGGTATTTTCAAGCAGTGCCGTTACCGGGTTTGCGGCAGATAACAGTAAAAAGATAGCTACGATTCCTAACAGCTATATTAATAAAGTGGCAGAAGATATTGATAATAAATATTTTTATGATGGAACATATGTTGATAATTGGGGGCATACGCGTAAGGGCAGGCAGCTTGGAGCGACATATACAAAGCAGTCAACTGAATTTTTGTTATGGGCACCTGCGGCAACATATGTAAAAGTTAATATTTATGCAACAGGTGATGATAATGACAGCAATGCATGTAATAAAGGAGCTTATACATTAGAGAAAATGCTTGTAAATGGGGAATGGAATGGCATCTGGATTATAACACTTCTTGGTGATTGGGGCGGGTTGTATTATGACTATACGATTACCACAACAGATATACGCCATATTGACAGCGACAGAACAACAAAATATAAAATTCAGGACCCATATTCGGTTGCAGTAAGCAAAGACGGAAAGCGTTCGTATATAACAGATACATCTTCAGTATCTCCTGAGGGTTGGGACAGCGACAGACATGTGTATGTTGATTCGACAAAAGCAAATACTGTTTATAAAATAAGTGTCAAGGATTTCTCATCAGATACCGCATCGGGCATGACTGCAGGCGGAAAGTACAGTGCTTTTACGGAAAAGGGTGCAAAAGTAAACAGTGCGGGAGAGCTTGTATCTGGTATTGATTATCTGAAGGAACTCGGTGTTACGACAGTACAGCTTGCACCGTTTGCGGATTTTGATGGCGACAGTGAGTATGAGATTTTAAATTATAATGTACCTGAGGCAAGCTATGCTTCCAATCCTTCGGATAGCAAGACTGTTATAAAAGAATGTAAAGAGATGATTCAGGCACTTCACAGTGCTGGATTTTCTGTTGTGATGGAGATGCCGTATACGCATGCCTCAGAGGAAAATCCTCTTGAAAAGTCGGTTCCGTGGTTTTATTACAGATTGAATACTGACGCTACAAGGTATACAACAAATACGGGATATGGCAATGAGTTTGCCACAGAGCGGAAGATGTATCGTAGTTATATGGTTAATTCCATGAAATATTGGGCAGAGGAATATCATGTTGATGGATTTTCACTGGATTTGATTGACTGTGTCAATGTGAAGTACAAAGATCATTCGCATGTATATAAATGGCTGGATGAGATAAAGACATCATTGGCAAAGGAAGATGCCAATCTGGTTATATGGGGAGATAATTATACAAAGGAAGAAAGACAGAATAAAACTTCCTTATATGATGAAATAATTGGCAGCACAGGTGGCACTTATGGCGAAAGAAACGAAAAAGCCGTAAAAATATACAAGCAGAAAGCAGCAATGAAATATGCTAAGCCGGGAACATTGTTTATGGATGGCGGAGAAGAAATGTGTAACAGCGTTGAGGGAAGAACTCTTGCAGACAGCAGTTACGTTGAATGGAAGGATTCAGCAGAGTACGCAGATGTAGTCTCATATTACAGAGGACTTATGGAGATACGAAAAGCATTTTCACCGCTTGCGAAAAGCCAGACAATAAAAAATCCTGAAGCTTATGTACTTGCAGGTACAAAAGACGACGAGTGGAATACTATGGCAGTATTAAATAATGAGTCAGATGTGTCAAAAGAAATTACAATTCCTGTTCAAGAAAGAGCTGCTACGGACTGGGTTGTTATTGCAAATGGCGAAAGTGCAGGAGTTGTATCACTTGGTGAAGTCTCAGGCTCCGTTATAACTGTACCTGCGTATACTACAATGATTCTTGTAGATAAGGAAAGCTTTGATGATATGGCTGTAACATCAGGCAAAGGAAAAGTAATTGTTAATTATGTGATAAAAGACAGTGAGCAGAAGTTACGTGAATCGATTACACTTCAGGGTACATCGGGAACGAATTATGCGGTACCTAATATTAAGATTCCATCAGGATATGCTTTTTTAAGCAAGACAGGCGATGAAAAGGGTGTGTATACATCAGAAACACAGACAGTTACATATTATTATAATGCGATTAATCCGGATACAGTGGTAGACGGTATTAAAAATAATGGAGTATACTGCGAGAAGGCACAGTTTAAAGTAACTTCTTTAGATTATACACAGGTAATGGCAGGAAATAAAACGCTTACATCTGATGTGGACGGTATTTATACTGTATCTGCAGCAGATGGCACACAGACAATAACATTGACGGATAATGAAGGATACAGCATTTATCTGTCTATTACGGTAAATGCGGATCATACAATGGATAACAGCGACTGTACGAAAGAATCAATATGTACTGTCTGCCATAAAATATTTCCGGCACAGACAAATCATAAGTTCAGCGACACATGGACAAAAGACGATACTTATCATTGGAAAGTGTGTGAGAATGACGGCTGTACGGTAACAACAACAAAGACAAAACATAGTGGTACAGATGATGGTGATTGTACAACACCTGTAATTTGTGAATGTGGTGAGATTGTTACAGCAGCAAAGGCAGAACATACATATGGTGAATGGAAGTCAAATGGTAACGGCACACATACCCACAAATGTACAACAGCAGGCTGTACAATAGAAGAAACAGAAAGCTGTGTAGGTGGAGCAGCAACATGTAAAAAGAGAGCCGTCTGCACGGAGTGTAATGCTGAATATGGTACTTTAAATCCTGCAAACCACAGTGGAGAACAGGTATGGGTACAGACAGAAAAAACTCATCAGAAAAAATATGACTGTTGTGGTGCAGAGGTAACTAATATAGCAGATCATATCTGGGAGAATGGACACTGCACGGTATGTGGATACGATTGTATTCATACAGGCGGAAAAGCAACCTGCACGCAGAAAGCGGTTTGCAATATCTGCCATAGTAAATATGGAGAAATAAATGCAGACAATCATACAGGAACAGAAAAGTGGACACAGACAGCAACAACACATGAAAAGAAATATGATTGCTGTGGTAAAGTGACGATAGCACAAGAAAATCATAACTGGAAAGACGGTGCTTGTGAAACATGTGGTTATGTATGCGTACACAGCGGCGGAGAAGCAACATGTACAAAAGGTGCGGTTTGCGAAACATGTGGCAAGGAGTATACAGATAAAGATATGGCAAATCACAGTGGAGATCAGGTATGGGTACAGACAGAAAAAACTCATCAGAAAAAATATGACTGTTGTGGTGCAGAGGTAACTAATATAGCAGATCATATCTGGGAGAATGGACACTGCACGGTATGTGGATACGATTGTATTCATACAGGCGGAAAAGCAACCTGCACGCAGAAAGCGGTTTGCAATATCTGCCATAGTAAATATGGAGAAATAAATGCAGACAATCATACAGGAACAGAAAAGTGGACACAGACAGCAACAACACATGAAAAGAAATATGATTGCTGTGGTAAAGTGACGATAGCACAAGAAAATCATAACTGGAAAGACGGTGCTTGTGAAACATGTGGTTATGTATGCGTACACAGCGGCGGAGAAGCAACATGTACAAAAGGTGCGGTTTGCGAAACATGTGGCAAGGAGTATACAGATAAAGATATGGCAAATCACAGTGGAAAGATAGTATGGGTACAGACAGAAAAAACTCATAAGCAGGCATATGATTGCTGTGATAAGGAAGTATCGACAAGTGAAGCACATGGTTGGAAAAACGGTGTATGCACGGTTTGTGATTATCAGTGTAAACACGCAGGCGGAAGTGCAACATGTGTGAAGAAAGCGGTGTGTACGATCTGCAATGAAGAATATGGCACTTACAATATGAGTATGCATGAAGGCTTGCAGTCAGTAGCGGCAAAGGCGGCTACCAGGACAGATGAAGGAAATATTGAATACTGGTATTGTAAAGATTGTGACAGATATTACATCAAGCAGGATGGGCTTGTTGAGATTGAAAAATCACAGACTGTGGTTGCAAAGATTACAGATACAACATCATTGGCCGATACGTGTAAAGACGATAATACAGAGACAGTAAAAAAACAGGCGCCTGATACGGGAGATAATAAACATGTATTTGTATGGCTTCTTATGTTTGTAATAGGAGGAGCGGCAGCAGGATTAACGGTTAAAGGTAAAAAGCCAGAAAATTAATATTTTTTAAGGAGACCGGAATCTCGCTTACTGTGTGGGTGCGAGGTTCCGGTTTTTACATGTTTTGGTTTTATTCATTTCCTTATATTAATAAATGTGTCAAGTACTTGATTTTTTAAAAATCAGGTGTATACTATAAATAATTTAATACATATGGAACTTCAGGGCAGGGTGCAATTCCCTACCGGTGGTAAAGCCCACGAGCCGAGGCGTAAGCCAGAGCATGATTCGGTGTAATTCCGAAGCCGACAGTAAAGTCTGGATGGAAGAAGTGATATTAAAGTTAGTTATTCATAATGTAATCATAGTAGAATGAATGGCTGGCTTGAATGTGGATACTGGCTCTGAGATGATTTATTATCTCAGAGCTTTTTTGATTGTCAGAGTAAGAATTTCATTTTGGATATTCGGGATTTTGGCGAAAGGCTTCTGAAGTGGTGAGATGAAACTGCTTTGGAAGCCTTTTTTATGTCTGGGCTGGATTTTGGTTGTGCTAGGATGTCTGTATTATTGAGGCGGAGTCTGGTCTGAAATGTAGGAACTGGCAATTGTGGCGGCAGCATATTACGGCAATTCAATTCTGAGCAATCTGGCGGCATATTATAGCAGTTCAGAGCAGCAGGGCAGCAGGTAAATTTAGCAAAAACCTATTAATACAAGTTTTTTAAGAATTTAGTAGGTTTATTTTGGAGGAAAACCAAAGAAAACATATGGATTTACCTACTAAATGAGCTATAAACAATGAATTTATAGGTTTTTGAGGAATAAAAATGCGTTTAATATTATAGACAAGATGAAAAAAGACCTACTAAACCATTGAAAATGCGACTACTTATAGGTATCACGACTTTGAGACGGTAAAATCAGGGAAGCAGCAAGCACATTAAGAATGAAGTTAAGATACAGCAACAGGGAAAAGCAGAACAGAGAAAAGCAGGACAGGAAGGAACAGAAAGAAGGTGTAGATATGCAGCAGGAAATAAATAACAATTTTTCAAAAGAAGATGAATTCTACATGAAGCGGGCAATTGAACTGGCAAAGAAAGGAACAGGCTGGGTTAATCCTAATCCGCTGGTTGGAGCTGTTATTGTAAAGGATGACAGAATCATAGGTGAAGGCTGGCATAGGAAATATGGTGAGCTTCATGCAGAAAGAGACGCACTTTCAAGATGTATGGAGGATACCAGTGGAGCAACCATATATGTGACACTTGAGCCGTGCTGCCATCATGGGAAACAGCCACCTTGCACTGAAGCACTTGTGCAGGCAGGAATAAGCAGGGTTGTGATAGGTTCGATGGATTCTAATCCCCTGGTAAGTGGAAAAGGTGTTAAATATCTGGAAGAACATGGGATTAAAGTTGAAGGCTGTGTATGCAATGAAGAATGTCTGGCAATGAATTATGTATTCTTTCATTACATAAGGAATAAAGAGCCATATGTTGTGATGAAAACGGCACAGACACTTGATGGGAAAATTGCCACATATAAGGGACTTTCTAAGTGGATTACGGGTGAGCAGGCAAGAGAAAATGTGCATGCAGACCGTCACAGATATGCGGCAATTATGGTTGGCGTCGGCACTGTGATTGCAGATAATCCAATGCTTGACTGCAGAAGTACAGCCATAAGCAACCCACACAATCCTGTGCGAATCATATGTGACAGCAGATTGAGAATTCCGTTGGACAGCAGAATTGTAAAAAGTGCAGGGCAGATACCAACAATAATTGCTACATGTAGTA
>ERZ1034984.2892-NODE-2892-length-13129-cov-5.186171_pt1 | contig 13129 bp, 15 predicted proteins | sample MGYA00520589_ERZ1034984 | MGnify/ENA primary metagenome ERZ1034984 (study PRJEB33766, sample SAMN09781790) | gut metagenome | biome: gut microbiome | host: Homo sapiens | place: Madagascar | study: EMG produced TPA metagenomics assembly of the PRJNA485056 data... | reverse complement strand
ATTTGTCTGATACTCCAAAAGCCGTTTCCTTTCCGACCTCCTTTATATACGGCAGGTTTTTTATCTGTTCATACTGATTCTGGTCAGCGTACTCAAGAGTTGTGCTGGCGGCAGTGCCGGAGCTTCGCATATACAGCAGATAGTCCGTATTTATTTTTCCTGCGGTAATGCTGAATACACAGAATATCATTAAAACCGCAAGAGCTGTTGCGGCAATCAGTATTGTGTTTCTGCCTCTGTTGCTCTGATACTGCCTTTTGGCAAGCAGACCTATAACCTCTCTGTTGTTATTCCTCATCATCGCCACCTGTGACCTTTCCGTCCTCTATGCGTATAATCCTGTCAGCCATCTGAGCGATTTCCTCATTGTGAGTTACAACAACAATTGTCTGATGATATTTTACGGCGCAGGTTTTTAGAAGCCCTATAACCTCCATACCCGTTATTGAGTCAAGATTTCCCGTAGGCTCGTCGGCAAGTATGATTGCCGGCTTTGTGGACAGCGCCCTTGCGATTGCAACACGCTGCTGCTGACCGCCTGAAAGCATATACGGCATATTGTCCGTCTTGTCTGCAAGCCCCAGATTTTCGATTATTCCGGATATGAAAGACTCATCGACTGAAACACCGTCAAGGCGCAGCGGCAGGGTGATGTTTTCCCATACGTTCAAAAACGGCAGCAGGTTGTAGTTCTGAAACACAAACCCTATGTTTCTTCTGCGAAATACGGTAAGCTCCTCCTGCGACAGACTTCCAAGCTGCCTGCCACGGATATTAACCTGTCCTGAGGTGGGTAGGTCAAGGCCGCCTATCATATTGAGAAAGGTTGTCTTGCCGCTGCCGGAGGAACCGACAACAGCTATAAATTCTCCGTCTGATACAGAAACAGAAACTCCGTCAAGAGCATAGACTTTGCCTGATGGAGTTTCATATATTTTTTTGAGATTTTCTGTTGTTAATATATTCATAATAATTTACTCCCTTTTCTGATGATTTCTGCTTTGAATAAAATTCTAGCAGGGAGTTCTTACAATCTGCTTACATTTTAAGAAACAGGGAGAAAAATATACATATCAAGTCCGTTTTCCTTTCGGCGCGCTTTCATAAACCCGTCGTGCAGCATCACAATCTGTCTTGATATATACAGGCCCAGCCCAAATCCAGGCTGACCGTTTGTGTTTTTCCCTCTGTAAAACCTTTTGAAAATCTGTCCCTCTTCATTTTCGGATATTCCCGATCCCATGTCCGATACAACTATCCTGACATACATCTCGTCTGCTGCGGTGCTTAGGGTTATTGCAGAATTCTCTTGTGAATACTTGATGCTGTTGTCCAGAAGATTGTATATAGCCTCGCAGAGCCAGTTTGCATCATGAGGCGCTGAAACTGCAGACGTAGCCTCAAACCTTATATCTATATGTTTTTTCTCTGCGGCCCGGCTGGCCTGCAGTATGCTTTTCAGAATTGTATCCGTAAGGTCAAGGCTTTCCTTTTTTATCTGTATAATTCTGTTTTCCAGTCTTGCCGCTCTGATAAAGCCCTCTGTCAGAAATTTAAGCTGCTGTCCGGATTTGCATACGGCATCAAGATAGTAACGCTGGGTGTCGTTTTCGATGACGCCTGACAGAAGCTCCGTATAGCTTTCGAAATTGGCAAGGGGCATTCTCATCTGATGCGCTATTTCGGCGATAAGCTCCTTTGTCTGCTGGTGTTCGGAGGCTGCCTGTTTTTCTCTTGATCTCAGTATTTCATCAAGGCGGAAAAGCTGATGGCTGATTTTGGCGGCCAGTGTGTCCGTATATTCTGCCGGGGCGTCAAGCTTCTCGCCGTTAAGTATTTTTTCGAGAATAAGGGATATATTCTCCATTTCTTTTCTGCTGCTTCTCATAGTTATTCTCCAAAGGTGTATCCAAGACCGAATATATTTCTGACGTAGAGCGGGTGAGAAGAGTCAGGCTCTATCTTTTTTTTGAGTCTGTTGAGGGTGACGTTTACTGTGTTGTCATCTACAAAAACGCCGCGGGAGTCCCATACCTTTTCTAAAATCATATCCTTTGTTACGACTTTGCCGCGGTTTTGCGAAAGCAGCTCCAGAAGCTGATATTCTCTCGGTGTGAGTTTTACAGGAGTTCCTGCAAGCTGCACCTGTTTTTTATCATAGTCGATATGCATATCCAGGTAGTGCAGTTCATTTCTGCTGCCGCCGGTTCTGCGCAGTACTGCCTGAATGTGGGCTGCAAGCACAGGCATGGGAAACGGTTTTACAAGATAATCATCTGCGCCGCAGCCGAAAGCCCTGAGCATATCCTCCTCACCGTCCTTTGCGGTAAGAAATATGACAGGAGTATTGCCGCGCACCATGCGGCATATTTCAATGCCGCTGCCGTCTGCAAGTCCTATGTCTGCCAGCAGCAGATCGTGCTGTCTTTTCGAAAGTTCTATACCTTCTTTAAAAGAAAACGCGCTGTCTGTAAGGTATCCGATTGCTTCAAGGTATGTGCAGAGAGCTTCATTCAGTAGCCTGTCGTCTTCTATTATTCCGATACGTATCATAAAATTTCGTTCCTTTGCATTGTTATACGCCGATTATATCATATCGGGATAATTAAAAAAACCCCCGGGCTGCCGGTGAGGACGGACCGGAAGAAGAAACCGGCTGATAACAGCAGACATATTGAAAAAAATCGATATGTCTGCTATAATTCTTTTAACAATTCAAATTCAGGAGGAAATATGATTTATCTGGACTATGCCGCAACATCAGGGAAAAAACCGGAGAGCGTATATGAGGCTGCTGACAGCGCGCTTAGAAATGCTTCGGGTAATCCGGGAAGATCGGGACACAGAGTTTCCCTTGAGGCCGGCAGAATAGTAATGAATGCAAGAATGCTGTGCAGCAGACTTTTTCACGGAGAAGCCGCAGAAACAATAGTATTCTGTTCAAACTGCACAGACGCGCTTAATCTTGCGATATATGGTGTACTCAAAAAAGGCGATCACGTTATTACATCGCATATGGAGCATAATTCTGTTGCAAGACCGCTTGAACATCTTAAAGACAGCGGTGTGGAGGTTACAAAGCTTTCAGGCTCTGTCGAAACCGGGGTCAGCGCGCAGGCTGTTGAGGAGGCCATAAAAGAAAACACAAAGCTTGTTATAATGACGCATATTTCTAATGTAACAGGCACAGTAAACGATATAGCGGCTATCGGGAAAGTATGCAGGAAACACAATGTGCTGTTTCTGGTTGATGCCGCGCAGTCAGCGGGAGCAAGAAAAATAGATGTCAGAGAAATGTGTATTGATCTGCTGGCATTTCCGGGGCACAAATGCCTTTATGGTCCGCAGGGCACAGGAGGACTTTATATAAGACCCGGCGTTGATTTGCGGACTTTGAAACAGGGCGGAACAGGCAGCAGATCTGAGCTTTTGCATCAGCCGGAGGAAATGCCGGACAAGTACGAAAGCGGCACACTGAACGTGCCGGGAATTGCAGGGCTTGCAGCAGGAATTGAATTTATCCTCAAAGAAGGAATCGACAGAATTCAGGCGCATGACAAACATCTGACGGATATGCTTGTCAAAAACCTTGCAGAAATACCAGGAGTTAATATTATAGGGCCGCGCGGCGACAGAGGTCCGGTGGTTTCTGTAACGATAGACGGATACGAGTCGCAGGATGTGGCTATAATACTGGATCAGGTCTTTGATATAGGCGTCAGGGCCGGACTGCATTGTGCTCCCGACGCGCATCAGAATGCGGGAACTCTTGATATGGGAGGGACTGTGCGCATAAGTCCGGGATATTTTACAACAGAAGAAGAAATCAGAAAATGTGTTGAAAGCATTCGTATTATAAGTGAAGGAGAGCTTTAGAGATGAGTGAGAAAAAAATATCGCGATATGTCAGACAGGAGATATTTGAGGGGATAGGACCTGCAGGGCAGAAGAAGCTGCTTCAGAGCAGAGTTGCAATTCTGGGCCTCAGCGGCCTTGGAACAGCCACCGCCGAAAGACTTGCAAGAGCAGGTGTGGGTTTTATCAGAATAATAGACGGGGACTTTGCCGATATTGTGGAGCTGCAGAGACAGAATATTTTTACGGAAAGCGATGCAACAGGGGAAATACCTAAGGCTGCCGCTGTAAAAAAATATCTGCAGAAGGTAAACTCGGAAATAACAATAGAAGAAGTTATTTCCGATATAAACAGCTCAAACATAGAACACTTTATAGAAGACACAGATCTTGTAATAGATGCCTCAGACAGTATGGAAATAAGACTTCTTATCAATGAAGCATGCCATGCTCTCCAAAAACCGTGGATATACGGAGGCGCCCTTGCAGCGTCAGGTATGACCTTCAGCTTTTTGCCGGGAGAAAATGAACCTTGTCTTAAATGTTTCCTCGGAGATGATATTTATGAGGATGGAGAGCAGCCTACCTGCGCAACCGTAGGTGTGCTTAATCCCACAATAAATATGATTGCTGCTTTGCAGAGCGCAGAAGCTCTCAAGATTATTTCGGGTTCCGAAAATGTCAGAAGAGATATGGTGATGTTTGATCTCTGGGATAATACTTTTGATATGCTGCCTATAGAAAAAGATCCCGAATGCAGTATGTGTGCAAAGGGCATTTATGAATTCTACGGCAAATCCAGAGGCTCGCAGATAGTCGGAATATGCGGTAAGGATTCGGTTCAGATAATACCGCAGATTGAGAGGAACATTGATTTTGAGATGTATGCAGCCAAGCTGAAAAATCAGGGCAATGTCAGATACAACGATTATACTCTTAACTTTGATGACGGCAATGTTGAAATCAAGCTTTTCAGAAACGGCAGAGCGATTATCAAGCATATAACAGATGAAGCGCGCGCAAAAGCGGTATATGCCGAGTATATAGGTCTGTAGCAGAAAGGGGGACAGTAATAAATGAAAGTGATTTTAAATGAAAAAGAAACAGAGCTTGCCGATAACGCTATTGTAGAGGATGTGCTGAAGCTCGAAAAGAAAAAAGTCGGAAGAATGGGAGTATGGATTAACGGCAGTATGGTAAGACAGGCGGAATTTAAAAAAAGACAGATACAGGAAGGAGATGTCCTTGTTGTGAAAAGAATTGGTGCGGGCGGCTGACCGCACCTTTATAGTATATTCATAATTTCAAAAGTACAGTTTAGCAGATCTGCAAAAAGAACTCTGTTTGCAAGAGGTGTGCTTTTGCCTGTCATGAGCTTTACGGCCTCAGAACTCTGAATGCCTGCAATAATTGCGGGAGTAAATGAAACATTGGTTTCGAAGAACGTATCTGCGGTATCAGAAGCGCTGTCGTAGAGCGTGTGCAGCAGCCTGCTTCCCGGCATTGAAACGGCAGCCTGACCGTACCAGTCGCATACAGCTCCGTGTACAAGCGGAATATTACACTGCGCGCAGGCATCTTCAAGTATAAGTCTTGTACTGATGTTATCGACAGCATCAATGACTATATTGTGTCCTGAGATTAATTCAGCCGCATTATTCGGAGTTATTCTTACAGGAATTGCATTTATTATGCTTTCTGAATTTATTTTGAGTACTGCAGCTTCGGTTTCCGAAGCCTTGCACTTTCCTATGTTGTGCTCAGTGCAAAAAACCTGTCTGTTAAGATTTGTCTCATCAAAATATCCGCCGTCTATAACAGTCATTTGACCGACGCCTATGCGGCTGAGATTTTGAATGATATGACCTCCCAGTCCTCCGCAGCCTGCAACACATATGGATTTTGTCCCAAGCAGTCTGATTTCATCCGGGGTTAAAACTCCTGTATTGCGTATGTATCTTTGAGAAATATCTGTTTGCATGTATTGCCTCCCTGTGAATATTTGAATATCCCGATTATATCATATCGGGATAATTAAAAAAACCCCCGGGCAGGCGGGGGATAGGGTCTGATATGAGACTATTCGTGTATTACGGCATCATCTGCGGTATATCCGCCGAGTGAGTTTTCCTTGACCTGAATACATGCAAAGCTTATAGCCGAGTCATCTGCGGCGGAAAACTGTCTTTTGCAGGCAGGGGAGATGCGAAGCCAGTCGCCTGCGGCAAGCTCTACTGTTTCACCGTCTATAACTGCCTTGCCTCTGCCTGAAAGCACTGCGTAGATTTCTTCGTTTGTTTTGTGCGAGTGAACGAACGGAACTCCTGCGCCTGCCGGCAGATTGTTGATGCTGATTTCAGCTCCTGTCAGATTAAGAATATCGTGAAGCTCTGTTCTTGCGCCGTCTGCAACGTTTGTCTTATTGAAGTTAGCCATAATATATACCTCCTGAAAATATGTTGTAACTTTAATCGATACAACGAGTATATACCTGCCCCGTTGTAATGTCAATGGTTACAACGAAAAAATTTAAAAAAATTTCCGCATACTGTGTTCTGTCAGTATGCGGGCTAAAGCTACATATTTATAAGTCTGTCCGTATCGTCTGCAATATCCTGTAATGTCACCGAGCTCATTTCACGCTCCATTGCCTGCTGGATACTGTCAAGCCGCCTGTCTAAAACAGAGTGGATATTTCTGCCGACAGGGCATCTGCTGTTTGGATTTTCGTGAAAATGAAACAGATTTCCGTTGTCTATACATTCGACTGCATTGTAGACATCAAGCAGGGTAATCTTATCAAGAGGCTTTTCTATATATGCGCCTCCGCTGCCTCTTTTAACATTTATAATGCCCGCTTTTTTGAGCTGCTGGAGCAGCCTGCGTATTACTACGGGATTGACGTTTACGCTTGAAGCGAGGAAATCGCTTGTAATCTTGTAATCCTCTTTGAATGTTTCTATACATATGAGTATGTGAACTGCAATTGTAAATCTGCTTGATATCTGCATAAAGCACCTCGTGGTTTAAAATAATAACAATATGATAGCACAAACAGACTTTAAATGCAAAAAAACAGGGCGTCTGATATTTTCAAAAGCCCTGCCTGCGCAAACCCTATAATTTTACAAGCTTTTCCGGATTTATATTTCTGCCGTTTTTTAAAGCCTCGAAATGCAGATGAGCCTCATCACTGCATTCGAACAGCGCCGTATCGCCTATGCCCGATATAACCTGTCCCTGCTTTACAGTGTCGCCGGTTTCAACCATACTGTCGGTTGAAAGGTTGGAATAGACCGTACATATATCGTTTCCGTGGTCGATGACTATGGTTATTCCCATTGTGTCATCGGTAAAGACCTTTGTAACAGTGCCGTCTGCGACTGCCTTTACCTGAGCGTCAAGCTTGCCGCCGATGTCTATGCCTTTATGAACCATATACTGATCCAGTGTTTTTGAGTAAACTAATCCTTTGCCGGAATACCCTTTAAGTATATTTCCCTCAGCAGGGGCGATATACGCAGCTTCTGACTGTGATGTACTCTTTTGGGCCTGACCGCTTTCCACTATGGGAATTTGTGATGATGCAGCGCTTTCCTCCGGTTTTGTCTTTGCTGTTTCCTCAACACGCTTTGATGCATCAACCTCTTCACCTGCAGGCGCCTGCACCTTATTTATATTGGCCTTGAGCGTAAACACCGAAGCTAAAGCGATTACACAGAAACACAGAACAAGTGCTATGGCAGTCTTATCTTTTTTTCTGACCTTTTGTCTCATTGCTTTCACCTCCGTTAATATTATCGCCACCATATACAAATTTAATACTGACAATGCTTGTAATAAATTGAGGTTTCGAATATAATAAATAGTAACTGTACCCAGATACAAGCATTAAAAATCGAGGCTTACAGCAATTTACACATATGAAAGGAGAATTGAGATGGCAGAATATATAATGGCACAGGCAAACGGAAGAAAAATTCCAAAAGAGGATAAAATATTCGGAATAAGCACAAGAGCAAAGGCAATGATAGCAGAGAAGGGCAAGGAAAACGTAGTTAACGCTACAATAGGTGCGCTTCTTGATGACAGGGGAGATTTAATCGTAATGTCATCAGTTGTTGAGGAACTCAAAAAATTAAACCCTACGGATTTTGCGGAATATGCGCCTATAGGCGGAATTCCTGAATTCAAAAAAGCAATTCAGAAAGCAGCTTTCGGAAGCTTTGTTCCAAAGTGCTTTACAGAAGCTGTTGCAACACCGGGCGGCACAGGTTCAATCAGAAACACAGTATCAAACTATTCAAAGCCGGGAGATGCAGTACTTACGGCAGACTGGTTCTGGGCGCCTTATAACAGCATAGCGCAGGAGCAGGGCAGAACTCTTGAAACCTATGAGCTTTTAAACAAAGAGGGAGGCTTCAACAAAGAGGCGTTTGACGCCAAGGTAAACGGACTTCTTGCAAAGCAGGACTCTCTTGTTATACTGCTTAACACACCGGCCCACAACCCTACAGGATATTCGCTTACACTTTCCGACTGGGACAAAGTGATCGAAACACTTTCATCAGCAGGCAGCGACAAAAAAATAACTCTGTTTGTTGATATTGCATATATAGATTTTGCAGGTGATGAAGAGGAATACAGACAGTTCCTGCCTAAGCTTGAGGAGCTTCCTGCAAACGTGCTTCCTGTACTTGGATACAGCGCATCAAAGACTTTCACACTTTACGGAATGAGATGCGGAGCTATGATATGTATGGCAAAGACAGCGGAAATTGCGGCTGAATTCAAACAGGTATGCGAATTCTCTGCAAGAGCTACATGGTCAAACAGCACAAGAGCAGCCCAGAAAGTTATAGCTAACATATATGAGGATGAGAAGCTGCTTGCCAGGGTAAACGAAGAAAGAAAACAGTACAGAGATATGCTGGTTGCAAGAGGCAGAGCCTTTGAAAAATCAGCAAAGGAGGCAGGTCTTGAAATCGTGCCTTTTGACTCGGGTTTCTTCGCATCAATACCTTGCCCTAATCCTGATGAAATCAGCAGAAAGCTTGAAAAAGAGGGTATTTTCATAGTTCCTCTTGCAAAGGGCCTGAGAGTGTCGGTTGCATCTATATCAGAAGAAAGATGCGCAGCAATTCCGTTTAAAATTGCAGAAGCAATGAAATAAATTAAAGAAAAAAAGGTGGAAAAATGTTTAAAAGCGTAAAAGATGTAAGAGCATACTGCGAAAAAAACAAAATCGAAATGATCGATTTTAAAATGATTGACATCAACGGAAGATGGCGTCATCTTGCATTCCCGTGGAAACGACTTACTGAGGACACAATGAAATACGGTATAGGCTTTGACGGCTCCAATTACGGATATGCGGCAGTTGAGAAATCCGATATGGTATTTATACCGGACCTTTCGACAGCGGTTATTGATCCGTTTATGGATATACCGACAATTACAATGATGGGCGATGTAATGATTATAGATCTGCCCGAAAACAGACCTTTTGACCAGTATCCGAGAAACGTTGCGGCTGCAGCGCAGGAGTATATGAGGTCAGAGGGCATAGCAGACGAGATGATTATCGGACCTGAATTTGAATTCTATCTGTTTGACAGAGTAAGCTATGAAACCAAGACGCAGACTGCGGGTTTTGAGGTTGATACAAGATATGCGGAATGGAATTCAGGCGAGTATGACAACAATATGGGGTATCAGGTACCTGTAAAGGGCGGATATCATGTTGACATTCCTCACGATACAACCTACGGACTCAGAAGCCATATATGTATGCTTTTAGAGGACTGGGGCGTTGGAGTCAAATATCACCATCACGAGGTAGGCGGACCGGGACAGGTTGAAATCGAGGTTGAGCTTGGACCTATGCTTGATATGGCAGACAAGACAATGATTGCAAAGTATGTAATCAAAAATGCCGCTGCGCAGGCAGACAAAACAGCAACGCTTATGCCAAAGCCTATATATAACGAGGCTGGCTCCGGCATGCATGTGCATATGCATCTTTTCAAAAAAGGCAAACCTTTATTCTATGATAAGAACGGTTACTCACAGCTCAGTGATACGGCGATGTATTTCATAGGAGGGCTTCTCAAGCATGCGGCTTCTCTGTGCGCATTCACAGACCCGTCAACCAATTCCTACAAGAGACTGGTTCCGGGATTTGAGGCTCCTGTGACAATAGGCTTTGCCACAGCCAACAGAAGCTCGGTTATAAGGATACCGGCATATGCCAAATCTCCTGAGAATAAGAGATTTGAGCTGAGAAACCCTGACGGCACCTGCAATCCGTACTACGCTTATGCGGCAATACTTATGGCAGGTATTGACGGTATCAAAAATAAAATCGACCCTGTCAGAGAGGGCTGGGGACCGTATGACTTCAACCTGTATAATCTGACAGATGAGGAAAAGGCAAAGATACAGGGACTTCCAAAGACTCTTGATGAAGCGCTTGCCGCTCTCGATGAGGACCACGATTACCTCACTGCAGGCGGAGTATTTCCTGGTGAACTGATTAAGATATGGAGAGAAAACAAGCAGAAAGAAGCTGACTATATCAATTCAATTCCGTCATCGGCAGAGTATGAGAAGTATTATGACCTGTAGTATGAATTTCAGATAATATGAGCAGTATTCAGAGGGAGCAGATATAAGTATTGGAGGGTCTGAGTATGATATTATATCACGGCAGTAACACGAAAGTGGAAACCCCGCAGATTATAATTTCAAATCGGTATTTGGATTTTGGATCGGGATTTTATGTTACTTCGGACGAAGCACAGGCTGAGCGTTGGGCAAAACTGCAGACAGCCCGCAGAAAAAAGGGAAAAGCGCAGATTTCAATTTATGATTTTGATGAAAAAAAGGCTGCTGAACTTACGACTCTGTATTTTTACAGTCCGCAGGGCGATTGGCTGGAGTTTGTGACTCAGAACAGAAAAAATGTGTACAACGGAGAGAAATTTGATATAGTAGTCGGCCCGGTGGCTAACGACACCACTATGACTGTCTTATCGGATTATATGGCCGGAAATATAACAGAGGAAGTTGCATTAATCTTGCTGAAGCCTCAGAAACTGGCGGATCAATATGCATTTTTGACATGGAAAGGCCTGCAGTGCCTGAAATATCTCGGAGGTAGGGAAGTATGAACAATAATACGAGGCCGTCAATTATGCAGAATTATGACGCTGAACTTGCCGAATTGATTTCAAGGAGAAGAGGCGTTTCGCTTATGGAGGGTCTGAGACTTTTTCTGAAATCGGAAACGCATAAAATGCTGCTTGATAACGAACTGAGATTGTGGTATTTCAGTCCGCTGGCTGTCTTTGATATGTGGGAAAACGAGGAAGCAACCGGAGACCCGGGCAACTCACTTTATCTGAGAGGTGATGAAATTGACGAAAGAATTTAAGTTTTTTGTATATCTGTTGGAAAGCTATGCTGCGCATAAAGGAACAACGGCAGACAAGGTTCTGAAAACACTGGACGACAGGAACCTTACACAATTCGTCTATGATATGTACGAGATGTATCACGTTGAAGCGATAGAAAACGCTTTTCTTGACATTGACAGTCTGATTGAGACCGGCAGACCGGCATACTGATACAGAATAAATTTCATATAATATGAACAGTGTTCAGAGGGAGAGTTATGCTTCCTCTGAATTTTTGTGATTATAGGCCTGAAACGGTGATTTGTGCTTGACTTTTAACAAAAATAATATAGACTAATACTATAGGTGAGTGTTTCTCACCTTATTAAATTAATAAAAACGGTGATGAAGAGGAGTAGTAATAAGAGCGCCTTACAGAGAGTGGAGTCTACAGGCTGAGAGCTTCGCAGGAATGTGTATTACGAAGGTTGCTTCTGAGTTTTGCGATAAATGAGTGTCTGCATATATGATATGCAGGAACAAAGGTGGTACCGCGGAAATATTTCGTCCTTTGCAGCCGGTCTGCAGAGGGCGTTCTTGTATCTGCAGAAAGGCAAAGTAAATTATTTTAACAAGGAGATATATCGAATGGAAAAAAACTTGGCAAAAACATATAATCCTAAGGATTTTGAAGACAGAATTTATGAGATGTGGGAGCAGAAAGGCGCTTTCAGAGCAGAGGTGGACAAGAGCAAGAAACCATACACTATCGTAATGCCGCCTCCAAATATTACAGGCCAGCTTCATATGGGACATGCCCTTGACCAGACGCTGCAGGACGTTCTTACAAGATGGAAGAGAATGCAGGGCTACAGCGCACTCTGGCTTCCGGGTTCAGACCACGCCAGCATAGCTACAGAAGTTAAGGTTGTAGACAAAATCAGAGCAGAGGAGGGCCTTGAAAAAGAAGATCTGGGCAGAGAAGAATTCCTCAAGAGAGCATGGGCTTGGAAAGAAGAATACGGCGGAAGAATTACAAAACAGTGCCGTAAGCTTGGCGACTCATGCGACTGGGAAAGAGAACGCTTTACAATGGACGAGGGCTGCAACCGCGCAGTAAGAACTCTGTTTGTACAGCTTTACGAAAAAGGCCTTATATACAGAGGAAACCGCCTTATAAACTGGTGTCCTCAGTGCGGCACATCATTATCTGATGCCGAGGTAGAGCATGAGGACAAAAACGGCAAGTACTGGTATTTCAGATACGATGCGGCAGAAGAAGGCGGAGAGCCTATGGTAGTCGCAACATCAAGACCTGAAACAATGTTCGGCGATGTGGCTATAGCAGTACACCCTGATGACGAAAGATACAAGGATATGGTAGGCAAAAAAGTAATACTTCCGCTGGTGGGAACAGAAATTCCTATCATAGCTGACCCTTATCCGGAGCCCGAAAAAGGAACAGGAGCAGTAAAAATAACTCCTGCACATGACCCTAACGACTTTGAGGTAGGACAGAGACACAACCTCGATATGCCTTGCTGCATCAACCTTGATGCCACAATGAATGAGCTTGCGGGCAAATACGAGGGTATGGACAGATACGAATGCCGTAAGGCGTGGGTTGAAGATCTTGACAAGGCAGGATTTTTAGTAAAGACAGAAGAAAAAGTAATCCCTATGGGAGAATGCTACAGATGTCATACTACAGTTGAGTCAATGCTGTCAGACCAGTGGTTTGTTGCAATGGAAGAGCTTGCAAAGCCTGCTATTGAAGCAGCTAAAAAAGGCGACTTAAAGCACGTGCCTGAAAGATTTGAAAAAATATATCTTCACTGGCTTGAGGAAATCAGAGACTGGTGTATTTCAAGACAGCT
>ERZ1034984.2891-NODE-2891-length-13134-cov-11.949002_pt1 | contig 13134 bp, 16 predicted proteins | sample MGYA00520589_ERZ1034984 | MGnify/ENA primary metagenome ERZ1034984 (study PRJEB33766, sample SAMN09781790) | gut metagenome | biome: gut microbiome | host: Homo sapiens | place: Madagascar | study: EMG produced TPA metagenomics assembly of the PRJNA485056 data... | reverse complement strand
TCTCATGTCCGCCCCACACGGACACTTCCCCTAATTTGTCCGTCCCACACGGACACACAAAGACACGAATGTACTCTGTGCGCGTACAACGGACAAAATATTAGTGCAATATGCACAACTATCCATGGAAATAAATCCAGTAATTATGCACATTGCACTATGAAAATTAGTTATTTTAGAACATTATGTTCCTGTGTCCGTGTATGGGAAACACATACAGGGTTGATGTTTTCGAACATGTGTTTGCGAACAATATGGTCTTTGAATAAATCTAAATAATGATATATAATATTATTAAAGAAAGAGAGGTGAATATAAATGAAAAAAGTAAATGATATTGTACAGATGGCATATGAGAATAATGTATCTAGTGTGTTTGTTGATACCTTTATAGAAACTGGGGATTTGGAACAAGCTATGCGTGATGCAGTACTTGTTGCGAATGCTATTTGTTCAGGTGGATCATATCTCGGTTTTGAGTATGATTTTAACAAGGTATATAAGAAATTATGTAGCGCTTATGAATACAATAAAAAATTTGGAGGTAATAATGAATAATTATGAAGAAAGCTACAAAAATTACCTTGCATGGCTCACTCCGCGTGAGCTATTGCAAGAATACAAGGACATGTGGTTGCCGTGGCGTTATCGGGAACGAAAGTGGATCAGAGAAGAGATAGAAAGTAGGTGTATATATTAATGTTTGATGCTATTTGTTGGTTTTGTTTCGGAGCTATACTAATATTTCCATATGGTGTTTGGTGTGGTGCTAAATGGTCAGGAGGATATACGAAATGAAAAATTATTGTGATATTTGTTTTGCATGTAATGATACTGAATATTGTCGTTTATGTAGTCAATCGGAATGTTGCACTGAATTTAAAAAGTGTTTTGACCATAAGCCCTATATAATGTGGTCAGCAATGACAAGTTTTGACGATATCTTGAGGTGTGTTGAGAAATGGAGGTTATATAATGAGTAGACCGCTAAACCGTGAGAAATCATGGTATAAGGTATATATTAAAGAATTGAATACACCAAACATCATGAAAAGTGAGTGTAAAAATAAATGCGATTACTTACTTGTGAAAGCATACACAGGGGCGGTAGCAATGGCAATCGTGCAGGACTATGTTGTAGAATTTGAAGAAAGCTTTCGTCCTGTGTATTACAATAAATTAGAGGGAGGTGTGCCGATTGACAACAAGAAAGTCTTATTTGAAGAGGAATAAAGATGATTACACACCTCTTTCTCTCGAATTAACATGGGATATGAAAGATGTGAGAAAAGAGTATTCACGGTTGAGATCAATTTGGCGTAAGCGTTACGAAAGATTACTGAAATCTGATTATAAAGATATTAACCTTGTAAAAGATCGACCAATTAAACGTTATAAACAGTTAAAGGACATAACAAGTGATAGAGAAATCTATCACTTGTTGTCAGAACTGGCAACTATTATTGCATCAGACCGAACTAGTATTACAGGATTAAAACAACAGGAAAAAGAGCAGATGCAGCATCTTAATGATATTTATGGCACTAATTTAAAAACGCATACGGATTTACTCAATTTTGGTAAATTTATGGAACAGCTCAGAGATTTTGCATCAGACAGAATATATGATTCCGATTTCGCAGTTGAACTCTATGCTGATGGTGAGAAATTGAGTACAAGTAAATTATTAGAGCTGTATAAAGAATTTTTGAGAACAGGATCACGAAATATTCAAAAATTGAAATCTGGAATTGCTAAGAAAGAAAAAGTAAAACGTCAGAGAAAGAAAGCCGGTAAACGTAAACATAGGAGGTAAGAAAGCATGGATAATCTGTATACGGTTGATAGTTATAATTATAATAGAATACAGAATATACCATGTTTACATGATACAAGATCAAATAAGGGAAGTAAAAAAGCAAAAGGCTATAAAAACTGCATGTGTGCGTTTGACATTGAAACAACAAGGTTAGATGACATCGAACAGTCTATTATGTATGTTTGGCAATTTTCAATTTTGTTTCTGGATGATTTACATATTGACACTATAATAGGAAGAACGTGGACAGAATTTGAGCTATTTTTAGATCAGCTTATGAAAGATGATAATTTCGCGTATTACATGATTTTTGTACACAATTTATCATATGAATTTCAGTTTTTGCGTGGTATATATACCTTTTCACCGAATGAAGTTTTTGCGATAAAATCGAGAAAAATTTTAAAATGTGAAATGCTAAACCGTTTTGAATTTCGTTGTTCATACCTCCAGACAAATATGTCGCTGAGTTCTTTCACATCAAAAATGAAAGTAGAACACACGAAGTTATCAGGTGAAATTTTCAATTATGCAAAAAAACGTTACCCATGGACACCTCTAACTGAGTATGAAATGGAGTATAGTGCTACCGATACTGTTGGTCTATTGGAAGCAATGTACAAGCGAATGGTTTTATCTAATGATAATTTATACACATTACCTCTCACGTCAACTGGTTATGTTCGCCGTGAAACAAAAAAAGCTATGTATGGATGGTCACGTAGACATAAAGACATTTTTCCAAATATTGATGTATTCAACCTGCTAGAAGAAGCGTTTCGCGGTGGAGACACCCACGCCAACCGTTACTACTCAGGAACTGTGATACGAGCTGATGGCAAAAAGATCATGGGTATTGGTTCTCGTGATAGATCATCCTCATATCCCGATGTTGTTTTAAATTGTGTTTTTCCTATGACACGTTTTGTTTACATTGGAACAATTACTGAGGAAGATATAGAAAAGAAACTGGATAGAGGAAAAGCATTATTATTTCGTTGCAAAATCACAGGAATTGAACAAATTGATAAATACTATGGTGCTCCTTATATATCATATTCAAAATGTAGAAATGTTTCACGTGAAACATTAGACAATGGTAGAATTTTAAGTGCATATTATCTTGAAACAACACTCACTGATATTGACTATGAGATCATGAAACATGAATATAAATGGAAACGTTTTGAAGTGACTGAATGTTATGAGAGTAAATATGATTCATTGCCAGAACCATTAAAAGACATATTCCGTAAATATTACACAGATAAAACAGAGCTTAAAGGAATAGTTGAACAGGAACTCTTCTACAATCTACAAAAAGCATTGCTTAACTCCGGCTATGGAATGATGGTACAGTCACCAGTGAAACAATCATTAATATTCACAGAATCGGCAGAGGATATATACACAGTCGATGAGAGTGTTTCACGTGAAACATTACTCGAAAAATATAATCGAACTGCGTTTCTACCATATCAATGGGGCGTATGGGTGACAGCATGGGCGCGTCTGAGATTAAAAGAGGGGATTAATATAGTCGGAGATCGTTATATATACGATGATACCGATTCCGTGAAATACGTCATAATTTCTGGTGATGATATAGAGAAACGTTTTGAAGAATACAACAAACAACGAAAAGATCAGAGTATATTAAATAAGGTATATGCCACGGACAAATACGGTATCACACACTATATGGGCGTATATGAATATGAAGATACTTACACCGAATTTTCCACGCTAGGCGCTAAAAAATATGTATACCGCACAGAGGACGGAATATTACATGCAACAATAGCAGGAGTTAACAAAAAAAGTGCACCGTCAGAACTTGAAACCTACGGAGGTATTACAGCGTTTAAAACAGGTTTCACTTTTTCAAAATCTGGTGGAACTGAAAGCGTATATAATGATACCGTATACGGTGATTACAGAGTTGATGGTCACACTCTACACATAACACAAAACGTAGTTATACGCCCGTCAACTTACACAATAGGCATAACAGACGAGTACCGCAGGATTCTAGCAGATGCAAGAACTTTAAAAGAATTTAGAGAAACACTTGACAAAAATTAACATTTGATATACAATAATTATTGTAATAGAGAATGATATATGGAGGTGAGAACATGAAAATTACACGAGAGTTAACAGTGAACAATATTAATGTCATCTGTTATGATCCTGAGAACAAATGTGAGATTACAAAAGAGTTAGTCTTAGTCGGACATTTCACAAATGAACAGATTAACAAAGAGATCAAAAAAAGAAATTTTGGAATCGTTATCGACTGGGAGCGAAACGAGGAAGAAACTAAAATCTATGGCATGGATGCAGAAGTATTCTTAAGACATGCAACTTTTACAAAATCATCAAAAGAAAAGGAGAACTAAATTATGGCAAAGAAACAGTATAGCATTATTAAATCATCAGGAAATCTTGACACATATTCAGAGTATGACCTTATCGAATCACCGGCAATCACATCGTTAAAAAATGTAGAGAACAGAGAACTTATCTGTGTTGGAGCGTGGGTGAAATATCTCACAACTGATAGCACCGGGCAAGAAATCACCTGTATTTCAGTGCAGGACGCAAATACAGGTGATGTATTTTCTGGTCAGTCAGCAACTTTCCGTGAAGCATTCGAAGACATAACAGAGCGTTTATCTGATATGGACGAAGTACCAGAATTATTTTTTATTGAGGTTCTTCACAGGCAGTCAAAATCTGGTCGTGACTATCTTATCTGCGCACTAGTTTCCCCGGATCGTGCGCTTAACCGTATGGGACATGGCTCAACATATGTTCCAATGCCAGAGCCTCAGAAATAATATGTTATCATTATATGAAAATAGCGGGTATCTTTCGATACCTGCTATTTTAGGATATGGACAAAAGTTCAATTATATTTGGGGTGGTCGTGGTACGGGGAAAACATACGGCGGTCTTAAATATTGTATTGAGCATAAAAAGATTTTTGTGTACATGCGTTCTTTACAAGCGCAGGTTGATACTATCAAAATTCCTGAGCTGTCGCCTTTTAAAAAACTTAACAAGGACATGGGGTGGTCAATCTATCCAAAAACGATTGGGAAAAATGTTGCCGGATTTTATCACACATATAAAGACGATAATGGAAAACTTGTATATACAGGAGAGATTTTAGGTTATGCAATCGCGCTAAACACTTTCGCGAATTTACGAGGTTTTGACGCGTCAGACGTAGAAATAGGAATATATGACGAGTTCATTCCTGAAAAACGAGAGCGAAAAGTTGAAAATGCGGGATATGCGTTCAAAAACGCATACGAGACAATGAACAGAAACAGAGAGTTAGATGGAGAAACACCAATTCAGTTTCTATTATTTTCTAACTCAGAAAATCTCTCATGTAATATGTTCATTGAAAATAATCTCATGGAAAAAGTATCTGCAATGGACATTAGAAAACAGTCAGTGTCAATTATGCAGGAACGTGGGATTGGACTTTTCAACTTATATGACTCTCCAATTTCAGAGAGGAAAAAAGAAACAGCTCTATACAAAATGTCAGGAGCTGATTCCAATTTCAATCGCATGGCACTCGGAAATGAATTCTATTCCGCTGATTATACGAACATCAAACCAACGAACATCAAAGAATTAATACCACTATGTCGTATTGATTCTATTACAATCTACGAACGAAAAAATAAAAACACGATATACGTTACAAGGCATCACTCAGGAAACCCTCCCACCTACACACCGTCAGACAAGGATATAAAAGCTTTTCGCAGAGACTACGTATACCTATGGGATATGTACCTATCTAACCAAATCACGTTTGAAGATATCACCTCAAAATCACTATTTGAAAATTATTTCAAGGACAAGTATTGACTTGTCCTTTTTAATTTGCTATAATCTTTTGCAGAAAGACAAGTGTTCGTGGCACACGTACAACACGTTGGGAGCGTGGGATATATAATATCCAATGTGCATGAGTATGTACAACTCAAGAATTTGTAACACTTAATCTTTCATACATATACAGAGTGTCAAAGCCTGTATATGTTTTGTTTCACGTGAAACATGTTCTCATCTTCTTTAATGTTTCACGTGAAACACATATTATATATTGTGCTACTTCAATCATGGGGAGGTGAAAACATGGATATTAATTCATTATCTACACTCATTAGTAACATTGGTGTTCCTTGTGCGTGTCTTATCGCAACTTTCTATTTATGGCAGAAAGAAACCGATGCTCACAAGGAAGAAATGAAAAACATGACAGATGCACTCAACAACAACACTCAGGCGATCACAAAGCTTACAGACCATATCACGGGGAGTGAAAAAGAATGACGATCAATTACGATAAAAATATCAGGGGTGTGTATATAGTCACAACGAACACAGAACCTCTGATGATCCGTGCAGAGCCGAACACAGACGGAACAGTAATTGCGGAAATGCCAAAAAATACAAAGTGCATCTGTCTAGGATGCTATTCGGAAAACTGGTATGCAATTACATACGAGCACAACGGAATTATTTCCACAGGATTTTCACACAAAAAATATCTAAGGAGGGATTATAAGATATGACGTTAGACAATCTTATCACACTTATTACGGCGGGATTTACAAAAAATGAAATTTTAGCAATGACAGGCACAGGAACACAGCGTGCCCCACAGCCACAGCCACAGATCTATCCACAGATCTATCCACAGGTGCAGGGTGAACAGGGATATACACAGGCACAGACATATCCACAGGCACAGGCACAGGCATATCCGCAGACACAGGCTCAGATGGCAAGACAGATCGGAGATCAGAATGATGTTCTCAGCGCGCTTAAAAATCTCACAAGTGCAGTGCAGAGTAATAACGTCAACCTGATGCAGAATGCAGTACCGAAGCAGGTAACTACGGAAGAAGCTATTGCAAGTATCATCAACCCGCCAAACTATGAGGGTCTTACAGGGGGTGAAAAATAATGGCGAATACATTAACGTTTGACCAGATCAGTACAATATTAAATGATATCGTTAAGCAGGCCACAGGCGTGGAAACCATGAAAGCCACAGACACTAGCTCGTTCGTGGCTCAGGCTCAGACCGCGTTACTTGCAGGAAATGACAGGATCATGAACAGCATTTCTCAGGTATTGGACAGAACTATTTTTTCTGTACGACCATACAACGCAAAATTTAAAGGTCTGAGAAAATCAAATCAGCAATGGGGAAACCATGTGAGAAAACTGGGTATGTTGGACGATGACTGGGAAGATGACCAGAGACAGCCACTCGCGGATGATACAGCGGTTGACATGTACAAGATCAAAAAAGGAAAAGTTTTACAGACGAATTTCTACGGCGGTCAGGTATTCCAGAGACACAGGACTTATTTCCGAGATCAGCTTGATCAGGCGTTTCGGAATCCAGACGAGTTTGCTCAGTTTGTGACCATGTATACTCAGAACACAATGGATATGATTGAACAGTCTCATGAAACCATGGCGCGCGCCTGTGTTGCGAATTACATTGGAGCTAAAAACATCTGGCAGACAGGTGTTACCGCAGGAACAGCGGGGTTTACAGGGGAGCATGTTGTTAAGCTTCTGACTATGTACAATGATGAGAACGGTTCACAGTTAACCGCTGATGATGTGCGTAAGGCGGATAACTTCCCGAGTTTTTACAGGTGGGCGTGTGCAAAGATCATGACATACATGGACTTTTTCACAGAGAGATCAACAAGGTTTCACGCAAATATTACGGGGAAAGAAATCGCAAGACATACACCGTTACGGATGCAGAATATTATGATGTTCAGTCCCGATCTGCATACGGCTGACACCACGGTACTGAGTAATACGTTCCATGACCAGTACCTCAAAATCGCAACAAACGAAAAAGTCAATTTCTGGCAGTCATTGGAAAGTCCGATGGGAATTAACGTCACACCGTCAGTCATGAAACCAGACGGAAGTGTTGAAAAAGGTGAAGCTCAGGCAATGAGCAATATTTTTGCGGTGCTGTTTGACGAAGAAGCTATGGGTCTTACGACTATTAATCAGTGGAGCAGTACAACACCGTTTAACAGTGCAGGTGGATATTGGAATGTTTACCATCATTTCACTGATAGATACTGGAATGATCTTACAGAAAACGGCCTTGTTTTTGTTTTGGAATAGGAGGAAATAAATGGCGGTAACAGTCAATTTTAAGACAGCAAGTAAAAGAGTTAATTCTACAGGAGTTGTCGGCGGTGATGTTACCGCCGTTTCCTGTAATATTAATGAGCCTTGTTCTATTGAGAATCCGCAGATTATCCTGAGAAATGGCGGATCAGCTCCGAGTTGGAACTATTGTGAAATCAAAGAGTTTAAAAGGTCGTACTGGGTAGAAGACTGGGAATACAGGAATAACACGTGGATTGCTCATTGTGTTGTGGATGTGTTGGCTACGTATCGTGATACGATACAAGCTAGTAACCTGTTTTTTATAAGAAGCTCAACAAGTTACAATGGGGATGTTATGGATACTTTATATCCTACGTTGGCAACTCCTACTAAGAAAAAAACAGTCGTTAACGAGGGACTATTTCCGGTGGCAGAATATGGACTGAATCAGGGATATTTTGTTTGTGGAATTGTAGGTGAGGATGGGCTTACTAATTTCTACGCTTTTACACCTACTAATTTCGCAAATTTTTGTTCAAAAATATTTTCAAATATTGACTGGGCGAATATTTCTGGACAACAGATTACAGACAGTTTACTTAAGTGTTTGTTCAACCCATTTCAGTATTTAACATCTGTTATGTGGTTTCCTTGCGAAAATGTCGGAGCTGGAAGTAAAGAAGTTAATTCGGTAAAATTCGGGTTTTGGTCATGTGATGTAACCGCTTTAAAGCTCGGAAATAAACCATTTTACAATAGGTCTTTTACAATGCCAATTTCACAGCACCCACAAATTTCACGCGGAACATTTCTAAATGCTTCTCCATTTCGCAGGATTCAGTTAACGATTGATCCGTGGGGAACTTTCGAAATTGACGGTGGAAAAGTTGCCAGTTCTGAGAACGTGACAGTGAGTGAAACTATTGACTGCATGAGTGGTGTCGGATTAATGTCAGTTAGCGCAGGAGGTGTTACCCTGTATACGGGATATACACAGATCGGTGTTAATGTGCAGGTAAGTGATTTACGGGCGAATGTAATTGATGCCGGAAGTAGTCTATTGAGTAGTATTGGATCACTATTTACGGGTAACTTTTTAGGTAGTGCTTCTGGTGTTGCAAATGCTGTTGAAAGTGCTATACCTGATGTGCATACAAGAGGTGTCAATGGCACGTTATTATCAGTGGCACGTATACCGTATGTGGTTGAAACTTTTTATAAGATTGCTAATGAGGATAGGGCTGATAATGGCAGACCGTATATGAACAATGGAACCATGCAGGCATTAGGCACGGGATACTATGTAGTTGAAAATGGTTCTATTAATGTAGCAGGAGCAACCCGAAACGAAAAAGAACAGATCAAACAGTTTCTTGAGGGTGGTGTATATTATGCGTAGTTTTCCCGCGAGTAATATTTCGTTATTTGTTTCACTTATGACTAGTGCTAACGCAGGTCAGAACCCGTGGGGGTCTGGTGGTTCTGGCGGTATTGGTGGGTTGATGCTACAGGCCATGAATTGGTGGATCGAAAAATGTAATGACCCTGCGGTTGGTTATTCACAGGATTACAGAAACGAGCGCACAGTTAATGGCGTAACCTACTATGATTGTTCCTCTTTTGTCTGGTATGGTTTGGGTCATGCGGGTTATGAGATCAATTTGAGTGCATGGCCTTTTACAACTTATACCATGGGCGGAATTTTAAAAAGTCTCGGGTTTGAAGAAATTATAATATCAGACTTTGCATCTTTTGATTTTCATGTTGGTGACATCCTTGTTATTAATACTAGTGAACATCAGCACACTGAAATTGTACATGATATAGAAAATGGTGGTCATACTATGGGAGCACATACTTCCAAAAAACCTTTACCAGATCAGGTTAGTATTAATACATATGATATACAGAGCGGTATACATTATACACACTGTTATAGATGGCCTTTCTCTGGTGGTGACTGGAAAGTTGGTGGTAATAGTGAATATTTTGGTAATCCCGAAGCCCCCTTATGTGGAAACAATGAAAAAGCTATAAATAACGCAACCGTGATTTATAATTATTTTAAATCACAGGGATGGAGTGTAAACGCCATAGCGGGGCTGTGCGGAAACATACAACAGGAAAGTACTTTCAATCCTGCGTTGATCGAAATTGGAGGTACTGGACACGGGCTTGTACAGTGGACACCACCAACAGATTTATATAATGTTCTTGATGTGCTGTTTGGAAATCATGATGATTGGTACGATGGTCAAAAACAGTTGAGCGTTATTTTTGCGGAATTTCAGCAAAGCTCTGGAATTAAAAACTGGGGTATCGAGCCACAATGGTATAGCACGAGTGCATACCCATTAAGTTGGAGACAGTGGAGTATCAGTACACAAGATGCCGGTTATTTAGCACTTGCATTTCAGGCAAACTATGAAAGACCTGCTAGCTTACATCAGGAACGTGCGGGATATGCCAGAGCATGGTTTGATTATTTTAATAACTTATAGGAGGTGTATATATGTTTGGATGCAATACAGGTGTTGGAGCACCTGTGATGTATAATTATATCAATCAGTATAATAGCAGTATTAACCCGAGTACTAATCACTGTAAAAATACACAGTTGTTTTGGTATTTTCAACGATATTTGTTACAGAAAGCTATATCTGTAATGAAATGGGATGTGCCTGATAACTGGGATAAAGATTATTTTCTTTATTGTTTGTATTGTTGGGGTACTGTGGCAGTTATTAATACCGACAAATTTGGTGTTATTCCACAGGGATGTACACTCAAAGGGTATAATGTTTTTTACAGACCAGCTCAGGCGGTTATTAGTAATCCACTTTTAAAAGGTGTGATTGAGCCTGTAATTGGCGAACAGTGTGTGCTATTTAAATGCACATCTGACTATGGCGGAATCATGGATTTGGTGGGAAGATATGCAAATGAAATGGCTATCACGATGGAATCCTTAGATATGAACATTATGAACAGCAAACTTGCATATGTTTTCAGAGCGAGGAACAAGGCAGGAGCAGAAAGTCTGAAAAAAGTCATGGATCAGGTTATGAGAGGTGAATTAGCTGTTTTCTATGACGAAAAATTAAGAATAAAAAGAGGAGATCAGACGGACGAACCGTGGGATTATTTCGTTAATAATCTTAGACAAAACTATATTGCCGGTGATGTTCTGGACACCCTGAGAAGATTGGAAGAACTTTTTTGTACTGAAATTGGTATCCCGTCTGCCAGATCAGACAAGAAAGAAAGAATGATATCCTCTGAAGCTGAAAGTAATGATGTGGAAACATCAACAAGGATGGAAATGTGGTTGGATGGTTGGAAGAAAAGTTGCACTGATGTTAAGAAAATGTTTGGTGTGGATGTGAGTGTGAATTGGAGACACGATCCAAATAAGAAAAATGTTTCACGTGAAACATTGGGAGGTGATAATGATTGAGCTTACTGAGTGTTGAGGGATTATATAATTATGACAAAACGTTGTTTGACGGGTTCAATGTTCCGCAAGGGCTTGAGAAACAGATTGCTATTGATGCAATTTTAATGCGGACTAGAGAATTGGAAGTCTTATATCCAGATTTTAATTTCATGAAAAATCGTATCACGATATGGAGCAACAAATACCAAACCAATTGGAAAAAGTTGTATGATACCACCGTGTTAGAATATAATCCCATCGAAAATTATGACCGCATGGAAGATTGGACAGATACAGACGAAGAAACCGGCTCTAATTCACGAAATAGTAAAACAACAGGCGAAACTAATAATGAAATCACAAATTCAGGAACGGTTACAGAACAAAATACCGCTTTTAATGCAGGTCTTTCAGATCACGCAAAAGAAATTTCAGATACTGATACTATTAATAATATTACAGGGAATACTACTGAAAATGAAAATGGAACAAACACAAGAAACTTAACACATAAAAAAACAGGTAGAGCGCATGGAAACATAGGTGTTACAACATCTCAACAGATGATACAAAGTGAAAGAGATGTTGTAGTATTTAATATTTATGATGTAATTGCCGAAAGCTTTATTGAGAACTTTTGCTTAATGGTATATTAATAGGAGGTGCTGCTATATGAGTATGGAAAACTTAGGCCCATATACTAATTTTCACGAACTTAATCAGGACTGGTTTTTGAATGAGTTTAACAAACTAATTGAACAGTGGAAAAACATGCAGAAAAATTTTGACAACTTGCAGGATGCTTTTAATGATCTGAAAAGTTATGTGCAGGATTATTTTAAAAATCTGGATGTACAGGAAGAAATTAATAATAAGCTTAATGAAATGGCTAAAGATGGTACTTTAGCAGATGCACTTTCAAATTATGCACTGCGTATTTTTAATACTGTTGCCGATATGAAAAAAGGTAACGTCCATGTGGGTGATAAAGTAGCTACAATAAATTATTATGCAAATGATGGTGGTGGTGCATTCTATTTAATAACAAATGAAACAAGTGACGGATATTTAAACATCCCCCTTGATAACGGCTTATGCGCATCACTAATTTGGAACGGATATGACTTGAAATTGAGTAATGTTGGCGGTATTGACAATCTTAATAAATTAACATTCGTATCACCAATAAATCTTGTCTGTGAAAATATAAATATCAACCCGTCAGCAATAACATCTTTACCATATGGCTCTACATTAAGCTATATTAAAAAAACTACACTTAATAATTACAAAACTGACTATTCTGTTTTTTATTCATACGATAATGATAATAATGACTGTGTAAAAATGCTTATGAGCAATCATCATTCGACTTTAATTTTGAATAATATACACAATATTGATAATTCTCAGGGTTCAACTAAACATTGGTGTTCATTATTATTTGCTGACGGGTTTACGGAAACGGGGTTCGCTGACACTTATTTTCAGATTCAAACATCGTTAGACGCATTTTATAAGTGCGACTTTCGTTTTTATAAGTGTGCTGATGGTAGAAAAGATGTTGGCGTATTATCTATGTATGATAACATGAGAGCATATTTTGGCGAAACCATATCACCAGAAATTGATTATAGTTTCGGTAACAGGGGGTTAAGAAATAACTGTACTGTAGTTATAAAGGGTAGTGATT
>ERZ1034984.2890-NODE-2890-length-13141-cov-11.389653_pt1 | contig 13141 bp, 10 predicted proteins | sample MGYA00520589_ERZ1034984 | MGnify/ENA primary metagenome ERZ1034984 (study PRJEB33766, sample SAMN09781790) | gut metagenome | biome: gut microbiome | host: Homo sapiens | place: Madagascar | study: EMG produced TPA metagenomics assembly of the PRJNA485056 data... | reverse complement strand
TGTATATTATATATTATTTTAAAATACAGGCTCACGCGGCCAAACAATGAGTATACAACAAAAGGGAGGAAAAATAACATGAGAACTAGCGGTGTATTAATGCCAATCTCATCACTGCCATCACCGTATGGTATCGGAACAATGGGAAAGGAGGCCAGACGTTTTGTCGATTTCCTTGAGAAGGGAGGCCAGACATACTGGCAGATTCTTCCAATCTGTCCTACCAGCTATGGAGATTCGCCATACCAGTCATTTTCAAGCTTTGCAGGCAATCCTTATTTTATAGACCTGGAGCTTTTATGCAAGGACAAGCTTCTGACAAAGAAGGAGTGCGAGTCATATAAGTGGGGCAAAAAGCCACAGTATGTAGACTATGGCATCATGTATGTCAACAGATATGCTCTTTTAAGAAAGGCATATGAGCGTTTTTCAAAGAAAACACCGGCTGACTATGAAGCATTCTGCAGTAAAGAGGCAGAGTGGCTTGATGAGTATACACTCTTTATGGCATTAAAGGATGCCAATGGCGGAGTGGCATGGAGCGAGTGGGATGATGCTCTCAAGTTGAGAAAACCTGAGGCTATAGAAGAAGCAAAGGAGAAGTATGCTGATGATATTGCCTTCTACAAGATGCTCCAGTATCTCTTCTTCAAGCAGTGGACTGCTTTAAAGGCATATGCTAATGAAAAGGGCATAAGAATTATCGGAGATGTACCTATTTATGTTGCCATGGATTCAGCAGATGTATGGGCTAATCCTACACAGTTCTATCTCGATAAGGACCTAAATCCAATCGAGGTGGCAGGATGTCCTCCTGATGCCTTCTCAGCTGACGGACAGCTCTGGGGCAATCCTCTTTTCAGATGGGATGTTATGAAGAAGGACAGCTACAGCTGGTGGACAAAGCGTATCAGTGCTATGGCAAAGCTTTATGATATCGTGCGAATCGATCATTTCAGAGGTTTTGATTCATTCTATGCTATTCCTGCAAAGGATGATACAGCAAAGAACGGTGTATGGAAAGATGGACCTGGCATGGATTTGTTCAACGTGCTTGAGAAGAAGCTTGGTAAGCTTCCTATCATCGTGGAGGACCTCGGCTTCCTCACACCTTCCGTAAAGAAGCTTTTAAAGGATTCAGGCTTCCCTGGCATGAAGGTTATCCAGTTTGCCTTCGATTCAAGAGAAGATAGCGATTATCTGCCACATAACTATCCGCAGCACTGTGTTGTATACACCGGTACCCATGACAATGACACAGTTATGGGCTGGATGAAGACAGCTCCAAAGAATAGTGTAAGGTTTGCAAAGGATTACTTAAACCTCACAAAGGAGGAGGGCTACAACTGGGGCATGATGCGTGCGGCATGGTCATCAGTTGCCGATATGGCTATTGTTCCTATGCAGGATCTGCTTGGACTTGATTCTAAGGCCCGTATCAACATTCCTTCAACTACCGGTGGCAACTGGCAGTGGAGAGCTACTCCTGAGCAGATAGACAATAAGCTTGCAAAGAAGCTCCACAAGTGTATGCAGATGTACGCACGTCTGCGCGAGGAGCCTGAGGAGGAAGCTGCTGAAGCTTCTGCGGACAAGGCTTCTGCATGCAAGACAGCAGGATGTGAGAAAAAGGCTGCTAAGTAGTTTGACTTAAATATTATATGTTATTTCAAAAGACCACAGGTTATCTGTTTTGATGCCTGTGGCCTTTTTATTTGTAATAATTTAAAACGCAGGTGAATACACTTTGATTATAGAATAAAGTGTATGGAGGAAGCTTTTATGGGCAGTAATATGGACAGTAAAGAGTTTGATTTATATAAAGATATCAGATGCCGCACAAACGGTGAGATTTACATAGGTGTCGTCGGTCCTGTGCGCACAGGCAAGTCCACATTTATAAAGCATTTCATGGAGCTTTGTGTAATCCCGAAGATGGACAATGAGTATGCCAAAAAGCGTGCAGTCGATGAACTGCCGCAATCAGGCAAAGGAAAGACTATTATGACGACTGAACCGAAATTTATTCCACAGGATGCGGTTACTATCAGTCTGGATGATGGCAGCGCTGTGAAGGTACGCCTTGTGGACTGTGTGGGCTTTACAGTGGGGGATGCTGTCGGTTATCTCGAGGAGGACGGCGAGCGTATGGTCAAAACACCGTGGTTCGACGAGGATATACCTTTTGAGGAGGCTGCAGTTGTAGGTACAAAAAAGGTAATAGAGGAGCATTCGACAGTGGCTGTGCTTGTAACCACTGACGGCAGCATAGGCGATATAAAAAGACAGAGCTATGAAGCAGCAGAAAGAGAAACCGTCATGCAGCTTGAGGCTTCAGGAAAGCCATTTGTAATTGTGGTAAATACTACAAAGCCTTTTGCGGCAGAAACGAGACTTTTATGCGAGTCACTTAGCAGAGAGTATAAAGCGGCTGCCATTCCTATAGACTGTGAAAAGCTTTGCATGGGACAGATTACAGATATCATGGAAAAGCTCTTATATGAATTTGCAGTCACGAGAGTGGACTATGATATACCGAAATGGGTGCAGCTTCTGCCTTATGACAATTATGTAAAGCAGGCCGTAATTACATATGCAAAGACTTTTCTTGCAAGGGCTTCAAAGCTGAAGGATGTCGCACTGATGAGCGCTGATATGCCTGAATCGGATGGGGATATATTAAAAGCGGTATCGCTTGCCGGGATGGGACTGTCTGATGGTGTGGTAAAGGTCAAAATTGAGATTGCAGAGAAGTACTACTACGAGAATATTTCCGCGCTGTGCGGTGTGACTGTTTCCGGGGAAAAGGAGCTGATTTCCCTGATTCTTTCACTCACTGAGGAAAAGAATGAATACGAAAAGATTAAGGATGCTTTTTCATCGGTGCAGCAGAAGGGTTATGGTGTTGTGATGCCACAGCTGTCTGATATCAGAATGGAGGAGCCGGTGCTTATAGCCCATGGAAACAAGTTTGGCGTAAAAATGAAGGCTATTTCACCGTCAATACATATGATAAGGGCTAATATCGAGACCGAGATAGCGCCGATAGTCGGAAGCAGGGAACAGGCAGAGGATCTGATAGATTACATCAAAAATGGTGAAAACAGTGACAGTGGAGTCTGGAAGACTAATATTTTTGGAAAGTCTGTCGGGGAGCTTATGGAGGACGGAATAAGAAGCAAAATAATGCAGATGGATGATGAGTGCCAGATAAAGCTTCAGGAAACCATGCAAAAGATTGTGAATGACTCAAATGGCGGCATGATTTGTATAATTATATAATGATATGAGGGCCAAAAGGTATTTTGACCCTCATTTATGATTATTGATTGGTAATTAGAGTTTAATTGCTATATTATACGAAATATAAGTTGACTATATAGCATAAAGATAGCATAATGATACATAAAGACTGATTTCTTTGCGGAAAGAGAGAAAAAAAGCGAAAGAGAGTAGGTTACATGCAGATAATTTTTATACATCACAGTTGTTTTCTTGTGGAACTGGATGACAAGGTGCTTATATTTGATTATTTTGATGGAGACAAGGTGGAGGGTATGCATTTTACCGGAAAGCTGCCATCTTATGAGCCGGATACAAAAATCTATATGTTTGCAAGTCACAGCCACAAGGATCATTATGATATGGATATTTTGCGTCTGGCTGACAAATATCCGAATATACATTATATTTTTTCAAAGGATATCCGTATCAGTCCGCATTTTTTGTCAAAGCATGGCATTGATCCCGCTGTCAGGGACAGGGTGACATTTGTTTCACCTGACAATACATATCATGTGGATGATCTGGATATAATGACACTTAGATCCACCGATGCCGGTGTGGCGTTTTACGTCACTTCTAACGGAGTGAGTCTGTTTCATGCCGGTGATTTAAACGACTGGGAGTGGGATGGTGCAGGCGATCTGATAAACGGCAGAGTGCGCAGAGCCTTCAGGCATGAGATAAAAAAGCTTTCGGAAAAACCAATAAACGTGGCTTTTTTCCCGATGGACCCAAAGCTTATGGAGTATCAGTTCAAGGGTTTTGATTTCTTTTTACAAAATACATCGGCAGAGTTTGTTTTCCCTATGCACATGTGGCAGGACTACAGCAGTATCATTGAATACAAGAAGAGACTGAGCAATAAGGACAAGGCTGACAGGGTGATTGAGATTGAACGTGAAAATCAGACGTTCGCTTTTGGAGAGAACTATTGAATTATTTCACAAATTCATTTATAATAAATTAGTTCAATAAATTTAGGAGGGTAATTATGGGGGACTTTTTTATGTGCGTAGCACAATATATTATTATTATGATTGTTTTGGCGGCCATAGGTTTTTGTGGGGCTTTAATAGGGGTAAAGCTTCGTAAAATGAAGGACGCAAAGACAAAAGAATAGGAGATTCAAGTAATGAAGAAGAGTTATGGCGTTAACGAATTACGTCGTATGTACCTTGAGTTCTTTGAGAGCAAGGGACATCTCGCAATGAAGAGTTTTTCACTGGTGCCTCACAATGACAACAGTCTGCTTCTTATTAATGCAGGTATGGCACCGCTTAAACCATATTTTACAGGACAGGAGGTTCCACCGAGACACCGTGTGACTACATGTCAGAAGTGCGTCAGAACAGGTGATATCGAGAACGTAGGTAAGACAGCACGTCATCTTACATTTTTCGAGATGCTCGGAAATTTCTCATTTGGCGATTATTTCAAGCACGAGGCAATCGCATGGTCATGGGAGTTTTTGACAGAGGTGCTGGGGCTTGAGAAGGACAGGCTCTATCCTTCCATCTATGGTGAGGATGATGAGGCCTTTGATATCTGGACCAAGGAAGTAGGAGTGCCTGGAGATCGTATTACACGTTTCTACAGAGATCCAAAGACCGGTGAGTGTGACAACTTCTGGGAGCATGGTGCAGGTCCTTGCGGTCCTTGTTCTGAGATTTATTACGACCGTGGTGAGAAGTACGGCTGTGGCAAGCCTGATTGTAAGGTAGGCTGTGACTGTGACCGTTTCATGGAGGTGTGGAACAATGTATTCACACAGTTTAACGGTGACGGACACGGTGGATACACTGAGCTTGAGCACAAGAACATTGATACAGGTATGGGACTTGAGCGTCTTGCTGTGGTAATGCAGGATGTTGATTCGGTATTCGATATTGATACAATGAAGGCTATCCGTGACAAGGTCTGCGAGCTTTCAGGCAAGAAATATCATGTCGATGAGATGGACGATGTTTCTATCCGTCTTATTACAGACCATATCCGTTCGTCAACATTCCTTATTTCTGACGGAGTTATGCCATCTAACGAGGGCAGGGGCTATGTGCTTCGCCGTATCATCAGACGTGCCGCTATGCATGGACGTACACTTGGTATACAGGGAGCCTTCCTTGGCAAAATCGCACAGGTTGTCATTGATGAGAGTAAGGACGGTTATCCGGAGCTTGAGGAGAGAAATGATTTTATCCTTAAGGTACTCACTCAGGAGGAGGAGAAGTTCGCAAAGACTATTGACCAGGGTCTTGGTATCCTTGCAGATATGGAAGAACGCATGAAGGCTGATGGAAGCAAAGTGCTCTCAGGAGAGGATGCATTTAAGCTTTACGATACATACGGCTTCCCTGTAGACCTCACGGCAGAGATTCTTGAGGAGAAGGGCTTCACATATGATGAAGCAGGCTTTGAGAGCTGTATGGAGGCTCAGAGACAGAAGGCAAGAGGAGCCCGCAAGGAAACAAACTATATGGGTGCTGATGCCAATGTTTACAATGATATAGATTCTGAAATTACTACAGAGTTCACAGGCTATGACAAGCTTACTGACACAGCTGAGATTGCTTTCCTTACCACATCGGATGATGTAGTCGAGGCTCTTTCAGATGGTGATAAGGGCTCTGTAATCGTGCCAAACACACCTTTCTATGCCACAATGGGTGGTCAGCAGGGTGACAAGGGTATCATAAAGACAGAGAGCGGTTCATTTGTTGTTGAGGATACAGTAAAGGTTGTCGGCAACAGATATGCACATGTAGGTTATGTGTCAGAGGGTATGATCCGCACAGGCGAGAAGGCTACACTTTCTGTTGATACAAAAACAAGAACAAACACATGCAGAAATCACTCTGCCACTCATCTGCTTCAGAAGGCACTGCGTGAGGTACTCGGCACACATGTAGAGCAGGCTGGTTCTTACCAGGATGCTGAGAGAACACGTTTTGATTTTTCTCATTTTTCTGCTATGACTGCTGAGGAGCTTAAAATGGTTGAGGATATCGTAAACGAGAAAATCAACGATGCTATTGAAGTTCGCACAGATATCATGACTGTCGATGAGGCTAAAAAGACAGGTGCCATGGCTCTTTTCGGTGAGAAATACGGTGAAAAGGTACGTGTCGTATCAATGGGCGATTTCTCAAAGGAGTTCTGCGGTGGTACACATGTAAAGAATACATCTGATATCAAGGTATTCAAGATTCTTTCGGAGAGTGGTGTGGCTGCAGGCGTAAGACGTATCGAGGCTATCACAGGCGACAATGTATTCGCTTATTACAGCAATATGGAGAAGGAGCTTGAGGAGGCGGCTAAGGTTGTTAAATCAACTCCTGCTAACCTCAAAGAGAGACTTGAGCATCTGATGGCTGAGATGAAGGCACTTCAGAGTGAGAATGAGTCTCTTAAGAGCAAGGCAGCAAAGGATGCGCTCGGCGATGTTATGGATCAGGTAGTTGATGTAAACGGCATCAAGCTTCTTGCAACAAGTGTTGACGGCGTTGATATGAACGGACTGCGTGATCTTGGCGATTCCCTCAAGGAAAAGCTTGGTGAGGGAGTTATCGTGCTTGCTTCTTCAAATGAAGGCAAGGTAAATCTTGTTGCCATGGCAACAGACGCTGCCATAAAGAGCGGTGCACATGCAGGAAACTTAATCAAGGCAATCGCCTCAAAGGTAGGCGGTGGCGGCGGTGGACGACCTAACATGGCTCAGGCCGGTGGAAAGAACCCGGCAGGTATTCCTGATGCTATTGCTTCAGTAAAGGACGCACTTTCAGGTATGATTAAGTAACAAAAATGCATATATAGTGCTTTAAAATGCATCTTTTAAAAAATAGGTCTAAATTTGTTAAAAAAATCAAATTAGACCTATTTTTTTTTGTGAAAGTATGGTAAAATTGTACTAAATTATAAATTGAGATTAAACTGAAAGGATGAATATGTATGAAGAGGTTGATAGCTGCAACACTTGTGGCTGCCATGGGGGTTTCATTACTTACCGGGTGTGGAGTATCAAATAAATCACATGACAATACACAGGTTGGGATGACGGAGGATTCTTCGGATAATGCGAAGAACAAGGAAGTAAAGATGCACGTCTGGTGTTCGAAGGATGATGTGGATATTACTACACAGTTGATTGAAAGCTTCAAGGAGGCTAATAAAGGAACTGATTTTAATATAATTATCGAGGAGTCAGAGGATTCTGATGCCAGAGATAATATATTATCAAATGTGCATAATGGTGCGGATGTATTCCCTATAGCGGATGACCAGATAACTTCTATGGCAGCGGGAGGCGCTCTTTATGAGATAGAGGATGTGGATGCCGTTAAAAAGGCTGACGATGAAGGTGCGGTTGAGGCTGCCACTATCGATGGCAAATTATATGGATATCCGCTGACCGCTGACAATGGATATTTTATGTATTACAATAAGAATTATTTCTCAGACAGCGATGTGGCTACGCTTGATGGCATGCTCGATATTGCAGGGGCCAATGGTAAGTACGTGACTATGGACTGGAGCTCAGGCTGGTATCTGTATTCATTTTTTGGAAATACAGGGCTTGATTTTGGCGTGAATGATGATGGTGTGACAAACCACTGCAACTGGAATTCTATCATCACAAGCATCAAGGGTGTTGATATAGCACAGGCTATGCTTGATATTGCGGCTAAGCCGGGCTTTAAGAACTGTGTACAGGACGATTTTATTGCAGGAGTACAGGACGGAAGTGTTATTGCCGGTGTCAGCGGATGCTGGAATGCAGCAAAAATCAAGGAATTATGGGGCGATGATTATGGTGCTGTAAAGCTGCCTACATACACATGTGCCGGACAGCAGATTCAGATGTCATCGTTTAAAGGCTATAAATATATGGCTGTAAATGCATACACCAAGTATCCTGAGTGGGCAAATAAGCTTGCCCAGTGGTTTACAAACGAGGATAACCAGAAGCTCCGCTTTGAGATGAAGAATGTAGGCCCTGCCAATAAAGCGGCAGCCGCAGATGATGCGGTCAAAAAGGTTCCTGCTATTATGGCTGTTATGGATCAGGCACAGTACGGAAAACTCCAAAGAGTTGGAAATTCTTACTGGGATGCGGCGACGGAGTTTGGCGAAAAAATGGCGGCCGGTAATCCTGATAATACAGCTCTTCAGGAGATAATGGATAATCTTGTTGCCGGGATAATACAATCTGTCGCTGAATAGAGGGGTATATAACATGAAATTAGATGCAAAAAAAAGTAAAGCTGCTGTTAAAGACAGCACAGTAAAACAAAAAAAGGCGAAAGCAAAAGTGCCAAAGCCTGCTAAAGCACCGAAGGTCAAAAAAAATGTCAAAGCAAAAAAAACTCAAAAGGTTAATAACAAACCAAAGGTCAAGGGAAAGAAAAAGTTAAGTACAAAATTGATACTTATTCCTGTTTTTATTGTAGGCTTTGTAAGTGTTATTTCAAGTGGTTTATCTCTTAAAAATTTATCAAAGGTTAATGATGCTGCTTCTCAGATTGTGGACAACTCAATGGTTGGAACTGAGCTGCTCAACGACATTGAGATGGAGACTATGAATATCCATACTTTGGCACTGTCTCATATTATATCGACAGATCTTTCATCGATGATTGATATAGTAAGTGAGGTGAGAAATCACGAGGACAAGCTAAAGCAGCTCCTTGATGATTACAATCCTTATGTAACTCTGGAGACTAAGAGAAGTTACAAGATTATCTGCGATAACTACACAAGCCTGGTCAAGGAATGCGGCAATGTAATGGCATATTCTGCCGCGGGTAAAAATGAGGAAGCGTATAAAACGGCAAATGGCTCTATTGCAAAATATACTAAAAACATTGAAAAAGCTATTTCGTCAATGCGTGAGCATGTCAATTCTGTTACACAGGAGGAGAGAAAGAGCCTCGAAAGTACTTATCGCGCATCTGTTGTCACATGTACATTTACTATTGCAGTAAGCATAATTGCATTACTGTTTGTTGTTTTTGCTGTTGTCACCATGGTTATCAAGCCTCTGCTTCGTACACAGAAGGAAATCAATGGCATCATAGTCAATATCGATAACAAAAAGGGCGATCTGACACAGAGGGTTACTCCTATCAACAATGCAGAGGTTGACGCTGTAGGTAAGGGCATCAATGTCTTTATGACAAAGCTGCAGGCTATATTTAAGGCTGTTGTCACCAACTCGGCCAGAATGGAGAGAGTTGTTGATGATGTACGTCAGAGTGTTCAGACAAGCAACAGCAGTGTGTCTGATCTTTCAGCTTTAACAGAGGAGCTGTCTGCGACCATGCAGGATATCTCTGAAAATGCATCTGTTATCAATGCAAATACAGATAATGTGGCAAAAGAGGTTGAAATTATTGCAGAAAAGACAGAGGAACTGACCGGATACACCAAGGATATGAAGGTTCATGCACAGTCGATGGAGTCTGTTGCGCGTACTAACATGGAGACAACAGACAGGAAGGTTTCAGAGATACTTGAAGTACTGCAAAAGGCTATTGAGGATAGCAACAGCGTTAAGCAGGTCAATTCTCTTACCAATGATATTTTAAACATTGCAAGTCAGACCAATCTGCTGGCATTAAATGCTTCAATTGAGGCAGCCAGAGCAGGAGAGGCAGGTAGAGGCTTTGCGGTTGTAGCCAGTGAAATCAGTCAGCTTGCTGCGGCCAGCCAGGAGGCAGCCAACAATATCCAGCGTATCAATGCAGTGGTTACCAATGCGGTTAACAATCTTGCCGACAACGCCAATGGTCTTGTCAGCTATATGAATGATTCAATCCTTCCTGAGTTTGAGAGATTTGTTGAGTCCGGTGTGGAGTACAACGACAAGGCTTCATTCATTGAGGGTACCATGACTGATTTCAAGGAAAAGACTGATTCACTTAAGCAGTCAATGCTCGAAATTTCTTCTTCAATCAACACCATTTCACATGCTATAAATGAGGGTGTGAACGGAGTTGTTTCAGCGGCTGACAGTACGCAGCTCATTGTTGAGGATATGGACAACATCTCGCATAAGATGGATGAAAACTATGAGATTGCAGATTCGCTGAAAAAGGAAACATCAATCTTTATCAAGCTTGATTAGAGTCATTTTGGAGTGATGTTTTACCTGATATAATTAAAATAATAATTTCTTGAAAAAATATCCGGATTTATCTTGACAAATCCGGATATTTTGATAAAATACATGTTAGTGCAATTAAGTATAGATACCTAACAGTTGATGCACAATACACAACTGGAGGGAGGTTAGGTTTTAGGTTATGTCTAGTGTAATAGTTAAAGAAAACGAGACTTTAGATAGCGCATTACGCAGATTCAAGAGAAACTGTGCAAAAGCAGGCATCCAGCAGGAGATCCGTAAGCGTGAGCATTACGAGAAACCAAGCGTAAAGCGTAAGAAGAAATCTGAAGCAGCTAGAAAAAGAAAATACAATTAATGTATTAGAGAGGACTACCGCGTGCGGTAGTTCTTTTGTTATGTGTCAACATAATTTAATAATAAAAATTTAATTTGCATATTTGTATTATTGCTAGTAAAATAGGACTTAGTGAAAAGAAAAGGAGTGAATTACAATGACAAAAATTGACATTATTTCAGGTTTCCTTGGAGCTGGAAAGACTACATTTATCAAGAAAATGATAGATGAGGCTTTTAAGGGAGAGCAGATAGTTCTCATAGAGAATGAGTTCGGTGAGGTTGGTATAGACGGTGGCTTTTTAAAGGATGCCGGCATTCAGATTACTGAGATGAACTCAGGCTGTATCTGCTGTTCACTGGTTGGTGATTTTGGTAAGAACTTAAATGAGGTTATTACTAAGTATCATCCGGACCGTATCTTAATCGAGCCTTCCGGTGTAGGCAAATTATCAGATGTCATGAAATCAGTTATAGATATCGAAAAAGAGCAGCCGGTCAAGCTCAATGCACTTGTTACAGTGGTAAATGCACTTAAGGCAAGCAAGCAGATGAAGGCTTTCGGTGAGTTCTTCAACAATCAGATAGAGTATGCCACAACAGTGATCTTAAGCCGTAGCCAGAATGCTACACCTGAGCAGCTTGAGTTTTGTGTAAAGCAGATTCAGGCTTTAAATCCAAAGGCTTCGGTTATCACTACTGACTGGGATGCTATTAAAGGCGAGCAGATACTAAAGACTATGGAGGGTCAGGACAATCTCGAGATGAAGGTGCTTGCAGAGGCACGTCATGCACAGGATGAGGAAGAACATCATCACCATCATAATGACCACGATGAGCATGAGCATCACCATGACCACGATGAGCATGAGCACCATCACGACCACAATGAGCATGAGCATCACCATGACCACGATGAGCACGAGCATCACCACGACCATGACGAGCATGAGCACCACCACGAGCACGGCGAGGGCTGCACCTGTGGCTGTCATGACCATGATCATGAGCACGGACATCATCATGCTGATGATGTATTTACAAGCTGGGGCAAGGAGACACCTCACAAGTTTGAGCGCGCTAAGCTCGAAGAAATCCTTAAGCAGTTTGTGGAAGATGACAAGATTCTTCGTTCAAAGGGCATGGTAGAGGGCACAGACGGCAAGTGGATTTACTTTGATATGGTTCCGGGCGAGTACGAGATTCGTGATGGCGAGCCTGACTATACAGGACGTATCGTTGTTATCGGAACAGATATCCACGAGCATGAGCTTGAAGAGCTCTTCGGACTTGCTTAAATGTATTTAACATAGTTACACAATAATCAGAAAGGAACTAACAAAATGGCTGAAGAGATTCCAGTATATTTATTTACCGGATTCATGGACAGTGGCAAGACTTCACTGATTAAGGATACCATTTTCGAGAATGATTTTGCTAATGGCTCAAAGGGGCTTATCATTATGTGCGAGGATGGTGATGTGGAGTATGATATGGATAAGCTAAAGGCTGCCAATATCCAGGTTGCAGAGATCGACTCTGAGGATGAGTTTACAGCTGCAAAGCTGAATGAGCTCAACATGCAGTATCTGCCTGAACAGGTGTTTATCGAGTACAACGGCACATGGGGCATTGATAAAATAATAGAGGCCGAGCTGCCAAAGGGCTGGGTTATCGTGCAGTCGCTCGCCACAGTTGATTCCACTACATTTGACCTTTATATGAACAATATGCGCGCGATGATGCAGGAACAGGTATTTGCGAGTGATGTTGTCATATTTAACAGGACGGACGATGATACAGACAGAGGACACCTAAGGCGTACCATAAAGAATATCAACCGCAAAGCCCAGATAGTCTACGAACGCAAGGACGGTACTATTGATGAGCGTCCGGAGGAATTGCCGTTTGATATAAATCAGGATGTGATTGAGCTTTCAGATGCAGACTATGCCATCTGGTATATGGATGCCATGGAGAATTACAAGAAGTACGACGGCAAGGTTGTTAAATTTCTTGCCCTTGTATACAATCCTGATAAGCTTAGAAAGGGTGTTATGGTACCGGGCAGGTTTGCGATGACCTGCTGTATAGAGGACGTGACCTTTATAGGCTTTAAGTGCAAGTATGAGGATGAGAGCAGTATTCCTCACAAATCGTGGATTACCATCACCGCAAGGGTGCATGTGGAGTTTGCAAGAGAGTACAAGGGAAAGGGACCGGTGCTTTATCCGGTTTCCATCGAGCCTGCCGAGAAGCCGCAGGATGAGCTTGTATATTTCTCATAAAAGCTGATAAATACAGGAACCGGTTCATTTTTTGCATGAATTGGTTCCTGTTTTTGATATAAAGTACCGGACGAATGTCAGAAGATAACACAATTTTATAAGCATATAACATATT
>ERZ1034984.2881-NODE-2881-length-13181-cov-4.666006_pt1 | contig 13181 bp, 19 predicted proteins | sample MGYA00520589_ERZ1034984 | MGnify/ENA primary metagenome ERZ1034984 (study PRJEB33766, sample SAMN09781790) | gut metagenome | biome: gut microbiome | host: Homo sapiens | place: Madagascar | study: EMG produced TPA metagenomics assembly of the PRJNA485056 data... | reverse complement strand
GCGAGGTTTTCCTCGATGGTCATGTTCGGCGCGCTGCCGCGCAGCGGATCCTGGAAGAGGCGGCCGATGATGCGCGAGCGTTTGTGCGCTGGCAGATAGGTGATGTCCTTCCCTTCGAGGGCGATGCGTCCGCGATCGACGAAGAAATCGCCGCAGATGGCGTTGAAGAGGGTGGATTTCCCTGCGCCGTTGGAGCCGACGATGGTGATGAAATCGCCTTTCTCGACGTTCAGCGAGAGGCCGTCGAGGGCTTTGTGGACGTAGCCGGAGCCTGTCGAGAAGGATTTTTCGAGTTTAGTCAATGTGAGCATCTCTCAGGTTCTCCTTTCTCTTGCGCTGCATGTCGAGAAGCTGCTTGATGGCCGGGATCGCCAGCGCGATCGTGACGATGACGGCGGAGATCAGGCGGAATGCGGCGGATGGGAAAATATTCGTCTGGTAGGCCAGCGCGATCAGAAGGCGATAGATAATCGAGCCGAGCACGGCGGCGCAGAGTCCGCAGAGGATACCACGCTGCCCCAGGAAAGCTTCGCCGATGATGACGGACGCGAGCCCGACGACGAGCATGCCGACGCCGCTGGAAATATCTGCAAACTGCTGATACTGCGCGAGGATCCCGCCGGAAAGGGCGATGATGGCGTTGGAAAGCGCCAGCGCGAGGATCTTTGTGACGCCGATGTTGATGGAGCTGGCGCGGACCATGTACTCATTATCCCCGGTGGCGCGGATGGAAAGCCCGATGCGCGTTTTGAAGAAGGTGTAAATGAGGAAGACCGCGAGCGCCACGAGCACGAGATTGACGAGGGTTTTCGCCAGATCGAGATCGCCGCCGAAGATCGGCGCTGTGAGGCTGAAGATGGTGTCGACACCGATGAGGGTGAGGTTGGCCTTGGAATCCATGGTCAGCAGGTTCACTGAATAAAGCCCGCTCATCGTGAGGATGCCGGCGAGGATCGCCGGAATGCGCAGGTACACATTCAGCGCCCCAGTCACCACCCCGGCCAGCGCGCCGGCGGCGAGCGCCAGCACGATGCCGAGGATCGGATGGCCGAGGTCAGCGAAAACCGCCGCCACGACCAGGCCGAAGGTGAAGCTGCCCTCCGCCGTCAGATCCGGAATGTTCATGATGCGAAACGATATGTAGATGCCGATCGCCAGGAACCCGTAAATGAGCCCCAGCTGCAGGCTGCCAATAAACAGAGTCATGAGAATGCATCTCCTTAGAAAGCAAGATTATTCCGCAGTGGTTTGAACAAAGGTTGCACCGTCGGTGGCGCCATCTGGGAAGGTGATGCCGATTTCAGCGATGTAGTCTTCGTTGAGGACGGTGTCGCTGGCTGGGAAGACGACGGATGGAATGTCTTCAACAGCGGTGCCTTCGAGGTACTGGATGATCATGTCCGCAGTGGCGGCGCCGATCTCTTTGTCGCTCATGGCAACCGTGGCCATGGCGCCGGTTTCAACAGTGGCGGCGCTGCTGGCGTAGGTTGGCAGCTTGTATTCAGCGGCGATGTCAGCGACCAGCGCCATTGCGCTCTGGACCATTGCCGAGTTTGGAATGAAGACAGCGTCCACATTTGGGAAGAGATTCTGGCAGGCCTGCTGCACTTCGGAAGAGTTCGTGACGACAGATTCTTCGACGGTGTAGCCGTTTTCTTCGAGATAAGCCTTGGCCGATTCAACCGTCGAGACTGCGTTGTCTTCGCTGGTGTTGTAGACAATGCCGACCGTCTTCACATCTGGCGTCAGTTTTTCCATGAGGGCGAAGATGTCTTCCACAGGGATCGCGTTGGATGTGCCAGTGGCGTTTTTGTCAGGCTTTTCCATATCGCTGATGATGCCAGCCGCAACAGGATCGCTCACAGAGGTGAAGAAGACAGGAATGTCGCTGCCGGCAGCCACACAGGCCTGAGCAGCAGGGGTGGCGATCGGCGCCAGCACGTCAACGTCTTCCTGCACCAGGTTCTGCACGATCGTGTTCAGGTTCGAGGCATCGCCCTGGGCGTTCTGGTATTCGATCTTCACCTTGTCTTCGCCGTAGCCCTTGGCTTCCAGCTCTTCGATCAGCCCTTCGCGCATATCGTCGAAGGCCGGGTTGTCCATCTGCTGCACGATCGCGACGGTTTTTACATCGCCCGAGCTTTCAGCAGAAGCGCTGGCAGCAGAGCTCTGCGACGAATCGGAGCCGCCGCCCCCACAACCGGCGAAGGTGACAAGCATGGTGCAAGCGAGTACAGATGCAGCGAGTTTTTTGAGTGTGTTCTTTTTCATGGTTTTTCCTCCAAATTATTGAAATTTGTTGGTTAGGCGCTTGAAGATTTACAAGGTTCTCAAGCTTGGTTCGCCAGTGGGTGGGCGGCGGCAGGTAAACAAAAAGCACCTGTCCTTCAGAAAGGACAGATGCTTGAATTTCATCTGCGGTACCACCTTATTTAGCGCTTGCGCGCTCACCTCATGCAGGATGCCAACACATCCCTCACCCTTAACGCGAGTGTCACGTCAGCTGCTACTAAGACGAACTTTTCACAGTGCCCTCCGTGGCCCATTGTGCCAGCGCGTATCCATCAGGCTTCCACCGTCCCCGACTCTCTCTGCAACCGTGTGCTGGTTTTACTTCCACATCTCTGGTTTGCATTTATTTTAGCGGGATGAAAAGCGCTTGTCAATATGAAATTTTAAGAAAGTTGGTCTTTGTCGGAGAAATATTTGTGCACATAACGAAAGCACACGCTCAGTGCACGTCCTGATGCGGAAAAAAAGAAAGGATTGGGTGATGAAAAGCTGATAGATGAATTGTTTAACTAAAACTGTAAAAAAAACAGTATCCAGGTTGACATGTCTGCACCTTGAAAATAAGAGCACTGCAAAACACAGTGCTCTTATTTTCAAGGTGCGGTGTGCTTTTAATGAATCGCAAATATTTCAGAAGCAATTCGCAAACAATCGCGCGTTAAGATAGGCACATCAAGTGAGAAACACATTTCCAGTGATTTATTAGACCTCATCTTCTGGAGGTTGGTAAGGAGGATAAATGATGAGAACAGCGATTTATATGGGCAAGCAGGATGTTCGCCTGGAGGAGCGGCCGATGCCGGTCGCGGGCGAGCATGACATTGTTGTGCGCAATCTCTATGCGAGCATTTGCGGCACGGATGTAGCGGTGTACAAGGATGGGCCGGAAACAGGCCATCGTATCACGGTTGGCAGCGAGTTTGGCCATGAGATGGTGTCGGAGGTGGTGCAGGTGGGGCAGTGTGTGCGGGATTTTAAGGTTGGCGACAGGGTCTATCCTTATCCGTTGTTGGCGAAGGGTGATCCTGCCCGGGCTGGAACGTTGGGTGGTTTTTCGGAATACATGTTGCTGCCGGATGTGATGGCTGGGTGGCAGGTGTACAAGGTTGACGACCGTATTCCAACGCGCATGGCGGCGCTGATTGAACCGTTCACTGTTGGCTGTCGGGCGGCGCGTCGGGCGCTGCCGAAGAAAGCGGAGTCGGCCCTGGTCTTTGGTGCTGGGACGATTGGCCTGGCGGCAGCGATCGCTTTGCGGCATTTCGGTTGCAGGCAGGTGCTGGTGGTGGATCGTTCGGCGTTGCGGCTCGAGATAGCAGAAACGCTGGGTTTTTTTGTCTGCAACAGTGCGCACGAGGACCCTGGCGTTGCAGCGACCCGGTGTTTCGGCGCGGCTCACGGTCTGTTCGGGCAAACGGCGGATGTAGATATTTACATCGATGCGGCAGGGGCGGATGGTTTGCTGGATACTTTCCAGGCAATGGGAAAAATTGGCAGTCGGATGGTGGTTGTGGCGGTGCATGGCGATATGCAGCCGGTGGATATTCTCTCCATGACGTACGCCCAACAGGCGCTGATTGGGTCTGGAGGGTATTTCCCCGAGGATGTACGGGATGTGATGAAGATCATGGCGAGCGGGTGTTGGGACATCGAGAGGCTCATCACCCACGAATTTCCCTGGGAGCAGCTGCCTGTGGCCATCGAGCAGGCAAGCCGGGTGGACGAGGCGTTGAATGTTGTTATTGGCTATTGATAAAGCATAAAAAGGAGGTGATTGCATGGCAACTGTCGTTATTGTGGCTGTCGTTATCGTAGCCGTCGTTGGCATCGCTGCGTTTTTGTTAAAACGTCGCTAAAGAGTCCTGTCATCAATATGTTACAAGGCCCGCTTTGAGAGAATCAGAGCGGGCCTTTTTTCGGAAACGATGTGCTTTTAATGAATCGAAAATATTTCAGAAGCAATTTGCAAACAATCGTTTTGTATTCTGTTCTCATAAAGAAATGGAAAGGATGTTATCCCGTGAATAAAATGGATCGGTTTCGCAAATGGGTCAGCAAGACACTGAAAACACCGGCTTTCTGGCTGGGTGCGGCGACAATGGCAGTGGCTGGCGTCGCTGTGTTTCTCCTGACAAAGCTTTTTACAATCGTTGGTCTTTTCCTGTGTGCGATGATTGTGGTGGTTATCGTGGTGTGGTCATTGCGCAGGAAGGTCCGTCAGCCGCAGGCGTATGAAGAAGGAGGACAACAACCATGAAAAAAATCTCTGTGCTTTTAACGAAGTATTCGGATCAGATCTCGACGCTGCTCTATTATCTCGGTGGTCGTGGGTACACGCATGTTTCCATTGCTTTGGATGCGGATGAGGACAGGTATTACAGTTTCAATTACAAAGGGTTCTGCGAGGAATCGCTGACAAAACATCGCAAACGTGGTGTGCATAAGAGTGTGCAGTATGAACTGGCTGTGTCGGACGAAGCCTATCGTGCCATGCGGGAGCGGCTGGCTGTTTTCCTGCTGCATCGCCAGCAATATGCGTACACGCGTTTGGGGTTGCTGTGCTGTCTGCTGCATCTGCCTTTTGTCTGGAAGAATCACTATTTCTGCTCGCAATTTGTAGCGGAGCTGTTGCAGGATGCTGGCGGAGTGCCTTTGGGACGACGGGCGAATCTGATGCTGCCAAATCATTTTCAACAGATACTGACGCACAGCGATTGTCTTTGTAAGGTGATCCATGATGTGGTCTGAGAATGTTTTCAGGGCGCCTGAGCATTGGTCTGTGCGTGCAGGGGCAGGGGCAGCGAATGAAGGGCGCAGCCTGCTGATTTTCTTCTTTTTTGCGAGTTTTGTCGGTTGGTTGTGGGAAGCTGGCGTTTACTGGTATTTACAGGGGTTTCATGTTTCACCACTGACGCTGCTGACAGACTATCGCGGTGTATTGCATGGGTTCTGGGTGCCGATCTATGGCGTCGGCGCTGTGGGAATGGTTGTGCTTCATCGTTTCAACGCGCATTGGACGCCGCGGCGCTTCATGGGCGTGTGCATGCTCCTGTGTGGAGGTTTAGAATATGCTGTGTCCTGGGCGCTGGAAGCGGCCTTTGGCGCAAGGTGGTGGGACTACTCGGACGTATTTTTGAATCTCAACGGTCGCATTTCGTTGTGGAGCGTTCTCTTTTTTGGCCTTGCCGGAGTGATGGTAGCCTACGTGGCCGAGCCGGCATTTCGCCGATATACACAGCGTCTGCCACAGTGCCTGCAAAACGGTCTCTGCCTGGTTTTAACACTGTGCTTTCTGCTGGATGCAGGCACCTCACTGTTTTCGCCAAACATGGGCATGGGTGTGCAGCTGATGGGATGACAAAAAATGTGGTTTAATATTTCGGAAACGTTTCGTCATCATTGCAGAAACATTTTAGCGGTAAGATAAACCCATCAAGTGAAGAGCACCCTTCCAGGGCTCCGCTCTCAATGAGATGTGTACTTGGTTCTGACAGGGCCAGGCGACAGTTGATGGAAAGATCATATTTACAAACCTCATCTTCTGGAGGTTGGAAAGGAGGAAAAGGGATCATGACGACAATCTATTCTGTGACAATATTGTTGCTGTTTTGCGGCGCTTCGTTGTACGCAGTGAAACGGCATCAGGAAAAACGCAGGTTGATCGAGTGGCTTGATGGCATCTAGTGTCGGGCCGCCTGTGGCTACTGTTTCCCGGAGCAATCATAGAAATGATAGAAGTAATGACAATAGAAAGGTGAATGAAAAAGATGAAAAAGAAAGATTTTGTATCCCTGATTTTGAGCACGGTTGGCGGCATTGTGTTTGCGCTGGGCATGTGCATGGCGCTGATTCCTGAGTGGAATGCGATGCGGCCAGGCATTGTCATCGGCATTGTTGGTGCGTTGATTCTTGGTGTGATGGTGATGGTGCGCCGCAAAATGGACGGCAAACCAGCCATTGTCATCAACGGCCGCGCCATCGGCATCACGCTCTTCGGGGCGATTGGCGCCTGTGTGTTCGGTGTTGGCATGTGCCTGACGATGATCTGGGGCCACATGGTCGGCGGCATCGTGGTTGGCTTGATCGGTCTCGTGTTGCTGATCTGCCTGATTCCGCTGGTGAAGGGGCTGTCGGACTGAGATTTTTAATTTTAAGGAGGTTCTCTAATGAAAGCAATGGTTAGAAACGTGAAAAAAGCTACTGGCGCAGCGGCTGTTTTTGGTATGCTCGTCGCTACTGTGATGATTGTGCGCAATCGCATGCGTGAGACTTATTGAACGAAGGAAGGAGGCGGAGCATGAAAAAGAAATGGTGGATGGCTGCCACAGGTGTGGCGGCGATCGGCATGACGCTGTCGTCGCTGATATGCTATCTGCGCAAACGCGCGCAGGTGATGGAATGGTCTTATTAAGGAGGACGAACAATCATGGCAAAGTCAAAACTGGTGAAAGCGAATCAGAAGATTGCAGAAGAGGTGACCAACAGCTACAGGAAGATCGAGCATGGTGTTGTTGGCGGTTATAAGAAAATTGAGAACGGGGCCGTCGGCGCCTTTAATAAGATTGCCGATGCTTTTGTGGATCAGTACCTGACCCACGATGGCGAAACGGTGGCAGAGGCGCGCGAGCGGCTGGCGCAGGAGCAGCACGCGCGGGACAACAGGCACTGAGATAAAAACGATGTCTGGGCGGAATGGCGCTCAGGCGTTGTTTTTTTGAGAAATTGCTGGTACAGAGGAAAACGCAAACATTTTGTTAACATCTCCGTGCTATAATCAATGTAAAAAATAGCTGACAGGGAGGATGGACATATGTTTGAAATTTTGGTGGTCGAGGACGACCGCGCCCTGAACAGGACAGTGTGTGCCTATTTACAGCAAAACGGTTATGCGGCGACGGGGTGTCTCAGCGCTCAGGAGGCTTATGATGTGATGTATGGCGGGACGATGGTTGATCTGATCATTTCTGACATCATGATGCCGGACATCGATGGCTTTGAGTTTGCGGAAACGGTGCGCAGTCTGAACAGGGAGATTCCGATTCTTTTTATGACGGCGCGGGACGACCTCGCTTCGAAGCGGCGCGGCTTTCACGCCGGGGTGGACGATTACATGGTCAAGCCGATTGATCTCGACGAGCTGCTCTTGCGCGTGGAGGCGCTTTTGCGACGGGCGAAGATTGCGGCGAGCAAGCAGCTTGTCATTGGCAGCCTGACACTGGACGCGGAGGAACGCAGCGCCACGCTGGATGGCGAGGAGATTCCGCTGACGGTGCGGGAGTTTAACCTGATCTACAAACTCCTTTCTTATCCAAAGAAAACGTTTACGCGTTCGCAGCTGATGGATGAATTCTGGGACAGCAATTCGACCTCCGGGCCGCGCACGGTGGATGTGTATATCACTAAGCTGCGGGACAAATTCTCTGCCTGTGACGATTTTGAGATCGTCACGGTCCATGGTCTGGGCTATAAGGCGGTGCCGAAATGAAAGGCACCGAGTGGTCGCGTTGGTTGACATCGCTGCGGCGGTATCTGGTGTTTTTCTTCGCCAGCTGTTTCATCATCACCTGCTGTATGCTGGTGTTCCTGAATGCGGTGTCTGCGCGCACAGGCATTGTGTTTTCGCGGGCCTACGTGGAGGATGCCGCCAAACTGACGGCGATCAACATTCTCGTGTTGAGTCTGATTTTCACCGTGCTGGATGGTCTGCGGCAGAAATGGATGGTAGACCGACCGGTGCGAAACATCATCCAGGCTGCCGAACAGATGATGCAGGGCGATTTTTCCGTGCGCATTCCGCCCTTGCGCAGCATCGACACCGCCAGTGGTTTCGACATTGTTGCCGATTATTTCAACCGCATGGCCCAGGAGCTGGCAGGCACGGAAACGCTGCGCACGGATTTTATCGCAAATGTGTCGCACGAGCTGAAAACGCCGCTGGCGGTGCTGCAAAATTATGGCACGATGCTCGCGCAGCCGAATCTCAGCGAGGCACAACGGATGGAATACGCCAGTGCCATCAGCGACACATCGCGGCGGCTGGCGAGTCTGATCACGAACATCCTGAAGCTGAACAAGCTGGAGAACCAACAGATTTTTCCAGCGGCAACCACCTATGATCTCAGCGAGCAGCTGGCAGAGTGTCTTCTGGGCTTTGAACACACCTGGGAAGAGAAAGACCTGCAGATCGAGGTGGCGCTGGAGGAAGGCATGTTCGTGCACACCGACGCCGAGCTTTTGTCGCTGGTGTGGAACAACCTCTTTTCCAACGCCATCAAGTTCACCGAGCCCGGCGGCACGGTGACGCTGCGCATGGCAGGCGACGGCGATGCGGTGCTGGTGGAGGTGGCCGACACCGGCTGCGGCATTCCGCCGGAAGTGGGCAGGCACATCTTTGAGAAATTCTACCAGGGCGACCCCTCTCACGCTACCCAGGGCAACGGCCTTGGGCTGGCGCTGGTGAAGCGGGTGATCGACATCGTCGGCGGCGACATCAACGTGGCAAGTGAAGTAGGGAGGGGAAGTTCCTTTGTGGTACGATTGAGGAGGACAGCGGATGAGCGCGTGGAAGAATATCCTTCATAAGGTTCTGTTTCCGTCTTACCGAGGCATCGCTTATTGCGTGGTGGCGAGCGCCGTGCTTCTGGGCTATACTTTTCTGCTCCATCACAAGGACAGCCCCATCGCCTATGTGGCGTATGTGTTTTCGGCCTATACCCTCGTCATCGTCTGCGCCAGTGTCACACCCTTCTTTCGCCGGAGTCGCGCCTGGGCCCGCAGCCATCCCCTGCTGGGCCGCTATTTCGACGACGCGGCGCTGAGGGTGGAAACCTCGCTCTATCTCTCTTTCGCCATCGATATTGCCTATGCCGCCGGTAACGCTTTTTTCGGCATCTGGGCGGATTCGGTCTGGTTTGGCACGATGGCCGCTTACTACATTTTTCTTTCGATCCAGCGCTTTCTGCTCGTGCGCTTCACGCGCCAGCATGGCTTCGGCAGCAATGAAGCGGAGGAATGGCGGCGCTATCGTGTCTGCGGCGTGCTGCTGGCGATGATGCACGCTGCGCTCGTCGGCGTCGTTGTGCTGGCAGTTGGTCAGGAAGGCGGCGTCCATTATCCTGGTTCGCTGATTTATGCGGTGGCGCTGTACGCTTTCTACAGCCTGACCATGGCGATCGTGAACGTGGTGCGTTATCGCAAATACAGGAGCCCTGTGATGATCGCTGAAAAAATTGTCAGCCTGGTGACCGCCTGCGTTTCGATGCTCTCGCTTGAGATCGCTATGCTGACCCAGTTTGACGACGGCACAAAGCCCTGGTTTCGCCCGCTGATGATCGCTCTCAGCGGCGGCGCGATCGGGATTTCGGTCGTGAGCATCGGCATGTTCATGGTGGTGCGTGCGACACGCCGACTGCACGATGAATGTGAACGATCAATGTGAAGGAAAGGACGTGGCACTATGACCAACGATAAGCAGATATTTCAGTACACCTACTCTGCGACTCAGCAGGAAGAAATTGAGAAGATCCGTAAAAAATACATCCCTCCGGAAGAAGACAAAATGGCGCAGCTGCGCCGGCTGGACCGCAGCAGCACCGTCAAAGGCACGCGTGTGGCCATCGCCATCGGCGTCATTGGTTGTCTGCTGCTGGGGCTGGGGATGAGCTGCAGCATGGTCTGGATGGGACCGTGGTTCATGCCAGGCATCGTCATCGGCATTCTGGGTTTTGCGCTGATGGGGGCGGCTTTTCCCGTCTATACACGCATTACCCGGCGCGAACGGGCCAGACTGGCGCCGCAGATTCTCCAGCTGAGCGACGAACTGCGCGGACAAGGATGAAACCTTGCCGCTCCGCTGGGTGCGTTATGCTGCGCCCCCCTGGGGCACGCTGGCCTATGGCCTTTGTAGCCCTGTCGGGCTTGCCATAGAAGATGTCCTAAAGGGCTCCGTTATGCCAGGTCTGTCGACCTGGCCGCAGAGGTTGGGGGCTGTCGCATGAAGCGACGGTCCTTTTTTTTGAGGCGAATATTTTGCTTGACATTACAGCAGAAATTTTGTATGCTTTAAGTGTGATGGTTAGTTAGTTGAGTGACTAACTAACAAGATGGAAGGAGGTGGGCGCATGACGATCGATCCGACAAGTGAAAAGCCGATCTTTCTCCAGATTGCGGAGCAGCTGGAGGATGCGATCTTTACGGGGATCTATCCGGAAGGTGAGAAGGTGCCGTCGACGAATGAGATCGCGGCGCTTTTGGCGATCAATCCGCACACGGTGCTGAAGGGGATGAATCTGTTGGTGGACGAAGGCATTATCTACAAAAAACGCGGCCTGGGCATGTTCGTCAGTGACGGTGCTGTGGCTGTGATCCAGAAAAAGCGGCAGGCGCAGTTTTACGAGCGCTACATTGAGCCGCTTGTTGTTGAAGCAGAGAAGCTGGCGGTGACGAAGGACGAGGTCATCGCGCTGATCGAGAGGGGGTACAATCATGAACGGGATTGAAATCACAAACGTATCGAAGCACTACAAAAATGTGGCGGCACTGGACGACGTGACGCTCACCTTTGCGCCGGGGAAGATCTACGGCCTCCTGGGCCGCAATGGCGCGGGGAAGACGACGCTGTTGAACATCATCGCGAGCCGCATTTTCGCAAGCGGCGGCACGGTGACGATCGACGGTGAAAACGCGGTGGAGAATATGCGCGTGCACGACAAGATTTTTTGCATGAGTGAGCAGGATCTCTACAGTCCAGCGCTGAAGGTGCGCGATCATTTCAAATGGACGGCGCGCTTTTACGAAGGCTTCAACCTCGAGCGGGCGCACGAAATCGCGGCGCTTTTCGGGCTGGACGAGCGCAAGAAATTCAAGGCGCTGTCCAAGGGCTATCAGTCGATCTTTAAGCTGACGGTGGCGCTGGCGCTGGATGTGCCCTATGTGATCTTCGACGAGCCGGTGCTGGGGCTGGATGCGAACAACCGCGAGCTGTTTTACAAGCTGCTGCTGGAAAAATACGAGCGCGAGGGGAACACGCTGATCATCGCCACTCATCTCATCGAGGAGGTGGCGAATCTGATCGAGGATGTGGTGCTCATTGATCGCGGCAGGGTGCTCTTATCCGAGAATGTCGAAGTGCTCTTATCCCAGGGCTACACGGTGAGTGGATTTGCCAGCGATGTGGACCTTTACTGCGCGGACAAGCGGGTGATCGGTGTGGACATGCTCGGCGGGTTGAAGCTGGCCTATGTCCTCGGAGGACGGACGCCGGCGCCGGAGGGTGTGAATCTGCAATTCACGGCGCTGAATCTGCAGAAGCTGTTTGTCAAGCTGACGGAAGCAGAGGAGGGAGCGTCATGAGTAAGCTCAGACCGTTGGTTGCTTTCGAGATCACGACGACGATCAAATATCTGACGATCTTCTACTGCATTGAGTTCAGCATGGTGGCTGTGACGTTATTATTGACCTGGCTTGGGCGGGGCAGTCTCGACCACCCGTATTTCGCCTGCATGGAAAGCTGCGCGATGATTTTTATTTTCATCTTCGGCATTTTTGGCTTTGCAGAAGATTTTAAGATGCTTTTGCAGAATGGGTTTACGCGTTGTTACATTTTCATCGCGACGCTGGCGCTTTTTCTGCAGACGGCGGCGACGCTGGCGCTGGTGGATACGCTGGCGGCACGGTTTCTGGAGGGGGTGGCGCACGGCTACTGGTCGCTTTTCACGGCGATTTATGGGCCGAACCATACGCTCTGGCTGCAGGGGCTCTGGCGCTTTGGGGTGTACCTGGTGCTGGTCTGTGTTGGCTACTTCTGTGCGCTGACGGTGACGCGGCTGGGGACAAAACGTGCGCTGATCCTTGGGATCGCGCTTTGGTGTGCAGGCGTGGTGATATTGCCGATGGCTTTTCGTGAATGGCTGCCCGATGCGCTGCGTTATGATATTGGCACTGGGGCAGAAACGTTCATTTATCATTGCGCCGGTTTCACGGCGGAGGGCGTGCAGCTGGCCAATCCGCTGCTTTCGCTGGCGGTGCTGGCGGTGGTGGGCTTTGCCATCTGCTTCGCCCTTATGCGGCGGGCGCCATTGAGATGAGAGGAGGATTCTGATGAAACCGATCAAAGCATTACTCTGGTGTGAAACGTTAAACACGCTTAAAATGGCTGCGAGCTTTTACGGGGCGATGCTGGGCTGCATGGCGATCATGCTGTTGGTCATCCAGGGGCTCACCGGCGAGGCGATCTTTACAACTGTGCCGGGGATCGATCTGCTGGCGATGGTATTGGCCATTGTTGTCGGCGCTGTGGCGATGTCGGAAAACTATCGATATTTTAAGCAGAATGGGTTCACGCGTCGCGCCATCTTTCTCGGCGATCTCTTTGGCTTTGCGCTGGGCGCGGCAATAGTGGCGGGTGTTGGCGCCCTGCTGCCAGTGGTGGCGCGCGGCTTTATTCCGGGCTATCTGTCGGCGGTGATGCAGGTGTATGGCAGCGACGTGGGCGTGCTGGCCAGCTGGGCGCTGCTCTTTTTCAGCTTCTTTTTTCTGGCGAATCTGTCGTATTTTTTCGGTGCGCTCGCGCTGCGGCTCGGTAAGCGGCGCAGCGCCATCAGCGCGATTGTGCTCTTCTGTCTGGTGATGGTGGTGCTGCCGACGCTCACGCAGGTCTCCCGCAGCTTCGCACTGTTCAGCGGCAGGGTGATCGATGCGTTCATCGTCTGTCTGGGCTTTTCTGCAGAAGCGGCGCCGCTCATCTGGCCTGCCGTCGCGACGGCAGCAGTGGCAAGCGGGATCGCCGTGCTCCTCGGCTATGCAGTGATGCGGCGCTTCGAATGGCGCTGGTGAAATGATAGCGGTTCCGTTTTGGCGGAGCCGCTTTTTGTTGCACGCAGCTTTCGGCG
>ERZ1034984.2878-NODE-2878-length-13204-cov-8.736862_pt1 | contig 13204 bp, 11 predicted proteins | sample MGYA00520589_ERZ1034984 | MGnify/ENA primary metagenome ERZ1034984 (study PRJEB33766, sample SAMN09781790) | gut metagenome | biome: gut microbiome | host: Homo sapiens | place: Madagascar | study: EMG produced TPA metagenomics assembly of the PRJNA485056 data... | reverse complement strand
AATATTCTACAACTTATTTATCTTGTTTCAGTTATAAGTATTATTAAACTATATTTTTCTAAATATATATTGACTTTTTACCCTTTGTTAGATATAATTAAATCATCAAAAGAAAGAGAGGTACAGTCCACCAGAAACTTAAATTTATTCCCCTAATGAATTCAAGAAATTGAAGCTTTAGGTACAAGAAAGAATCTTCCAGATATAAAATCTGGGAAACAAAGAAATCAAAAGGATTTTCCGTAGAAGCCTTGAATCAAAATATGAAAAGAAAAACAGGTGTGATGTTCCAGATGAATTATTCAGATATGGATACATGCCAACAGAATTCAAAGGTAGCAAAATTTCAAAAGAAAAGAATTGAGATTTCAAGAACTCAAGAAAGTTGAGGTATTAGTCCAATGGACAACATAGTTTAGAAGGCGGCATCAGATATGGTAAATCGGATGCCGCCTTCTTTATATATTGTTTTATTGCTTTTTATTCTAGTATGCTTTTCCCCAATATACCAGTTTATGTGCAGGTTTTCCACAGCAAACACATACATCGGAAATCGGTTCCTGATCTTCTAATGGCATACAACGTGATGTTGCTGTTGTATCTTCTTTAATCTTATCTTCACATGCCATATCTCCGCACCACATTGCGCGAATAAATCCCGGCTTATTTTCTACTGCATCTTTGAATGCCGGATAAGATTTTGCATCGGTAATGTGAGAATCTCTATGTGCCTTTGCTCTTTCAAACATATCTTTCTGAATATTTTCTAATAATTCAGGAACGACTTTTGTCACATCTTCTAATGCACATTCAATCTTTTCGCTATTATCACGACGAACTAATACGCATTTACCGGCTTCAATATCCTTTGGTCCTAATTCTACACGAAGTGGAATACCACGCATTTCCTGTTCTGAGAACTTCCATCCCGGGCTCTTATCTGTTTCGTCTGTCTTTACGCGAATACCTGCTTTTGCTAATGCCTCTTTTACTTCGGCAGCCTTTTCCAAAACACCCTCTTTGTGCTGCTGGATTGGAATTACCATTACCTGTACCGGTGCAATTCTTGGTGGCAATACCAATCCGGAATCATCTCCGTGTACCATGATGATTGCTCCGATTAAACGTGTTGTCATTCCCCAAGAGGTCTGATGTACATACTGAAGTTTATTTTCTTTATCGGTATACTGAATACCAAATGCTTTTGCAAATCCATCTCCGAAGTTGTGGCTGGTACCGGACTGCAATGCCTTTCCATCATGCATCATTGCTTCAATGGTATAAGTTGCCTCTGCACCTGCAAACTTTTCTTTTTCGGTCTTTCTACCACGAATTACCGGTATTGCTAAAACTTCTTCTACAAAGTCTGCATAAAGGTTCAGCATCTGAAGTGTTCTTGCCTTAGATTCCTCTGCTGTTGCATGTGCGGTATGTCCTTCCTGCCATAAGAATTCTCTGGAACGAAGGAATGGTCTTGTCTCTTTTTCCCAACGTACTACGGAGCACCACTGATTATAGCATTTTGGCAAATCACGGTAAGACTGAATCTCGTTTGCATAAAAATCACAGAATAAAGTTTCGGAAGTAGGTCTTACACAAAGTTTTTCCGGTAATTCGTTTAATCCACCCTGAGTTACCCATGCAACTTCCGGTGCAAATCCTTCTACATGATCTTTTTCTTTTTCCAATAAGCTTTCTGGTATAAATAATGGCATATATACATTTTCCACACCAGTTTCCTTAAATCGCTTATCCAATTCTTTCTGAATATTCTCCCAAATTGCATATCCTGCCGGTTTGATAATCATACAACCTTTTACGCTGGAGTATGCAATTAATTCTGCCTTTTTTACTACATCGGTATACCACTGTGCAAAATCGGTATCCATGGATGTAATGGCTTCTACTAATTTTTTGTCCTTTGCCATTTTCTTTCTCCTCTTTCTTTCTACTTTCTATTTCTAACAAATGTGAGCACGAAAAAACGCCGAAACTCTAATCCCTATAAGGGACCGGAATTCCGGCGGTACCACCCTGATTAAGTAATATTACATTACTTCTCTCTTACTCTTTATCGCAGATGTACGGCATATTTTCATATGCAGCTCCAAGGTAGGTTCCAAATATTCCCATGAAGAATCTTCCACCATTGATTCTTTCTCTGTTCATGTTCCAATCTGTACTATTCCTCTTCTTCGCCTCTATCATAATTCAGTAATTGCTATTCTATTCCAATTTTCTTCTCTTGTCAAGAACCTATCCTAAAGAACGAAATGCCTTTTCATAGTACCCTTGTATCTTTCCTGTTGTTCTTGTTTTTCCATAGCAATTCTCTTCCATATATACACAGGCACGTCCGCTTTTCTTAGCTCCATAAAGAGCTTCGTCTGCCTGTTCCTGCATCTGCGCGAAACTTCCATTTTTTCTGGCATATCCCCAAGTGACTCCTACACTTATGGATACAATGGGAAGAAAATTACTGTCTGCTTGTTGTATACACAATTTTTCTACATTTTCTTTTAATTTAATTGCCCAGTTTAATGCCTGTGCCTTATCCATATCCGGAAGAAAAATAACAAATTCCTCTCCACCTACTCTAGCCGCAAGTTCCGATTTTTTTCTTATCATGTTGTGAATCTGTTCTGATACTTTGCGAATACAATTATCTCCCTCTAAATGTCCGAAGGAATCATTGTACTTCTTAAAATTATCAATATCAATCATGATAACAGCCACTTTTTTATTGGAGCGCAGACAAATATTCCACATGCGTTCAATTCTGCGTTCTAAACCACGCCGATTCAATAACTTGGTCATGGGATCTGTTTCTGATAAATTTTTAGCTGTGTCAATTGCTTCTGCATCCTCTGCGCGACGCAAGAAATTATAATATCCCTGTCTGGATATAATTCCACACATTAACTGGTTTGCTGCCAGATAAATGATTGTCTGCATTCCTAACTTCTGGCATATTATCAAAACCACCAATGCCACAATCTGTACGGCAAGACTTGTCAAAAATTCTCTGTTATTATACAAGGGTCCAATGGCAAGTACTGCTGTCATAATCCAGTATACAACTAATTTGAAAAAGGTATCACCTGCCACCAAAGCTCCTACAATCAATACGGTTTCAAATATAATCCAAAAACCGGAAACCTCTAACTGTATATTTCCCCTTCTTTCTCCGGACAGCCACCGATATGCCCGCCACCCAAACGTCATGGCATATGCCTCTTCTAACACCAATAAAACCCATAAAATTTTTGCATTTATGATTTGTTCACTGTTTATTCTCAAAACAATGGCACAAAGCAAAAACAGTACACAAAAGCAGACCGATGTCAACAACATCCGTCGCACATTTTCCCTTTGTACACGTTTCCAATACATAGAACGCGTTGTTTTTTTCCGCTTTTGTTCTTTCACGTCTTCACCTATGCCCCTATATAGCAAATATTACTACAAATTTAATCTTATTATAGCAACTTTCCGTCAAAGTTACAATCATAAATTTCTCTTATTAACACATAGGAAAATGGTCCTAGTAAAAATCCCCAAATTCCATATACGTTTAGCCCAACATAAATGCTTATAATAACAACAAGGGGTGGCATACCTAACTTGTCCCCTATAATTTTCGGTTCTAATATCTCCCGCAAAAAACTGCAAAGGGTATAGATTGTAGCATATATGGCAGCAAGTGTGTACTTTCCCTGTACAATTTCAATCAATGCCCAAGGGACAAAAATGGTTCCTGTTCCCAGAAATGGCATGGCATCGCACACACCAATGCCACATCCCACCAGTAATGCATATTGATTTCCGGATAGATACAATCCGATTACACATATAATTGTAACAAATATCATAATAATAAGCTGGGCTTTTATATAAGCTCCCCCTGCCCGGTAAGTGCGCCGTCCCACTTGAAGAATCCCTTTTCCAATTGGGTTACTGTTTAATCCCTCCTTTATTTTTTCATAGTCTCGCAATATGAGAATGGTACTGATTAGTATCACAAAACAAACACCGCATAGTATCAGTAGATTTCTGGCATAGATTACGGTGCCGTTTAGTAGTGAAGGCAAAAATTTCTCCTCTATTTGACTTTGAAATTTAGGAATGCATGCTGCAATCCCTGTTTTCACTTCATTTGCCTGAATACCGGTAAAGTTTTCCACCTGTCTGCAACACTGATTCCAAATACTCCCCATTTGTTTTTGACAATCTCCCATATTCGAAATCACTCGTTGCACTTGCCCAAAAAGGCTTCTGAAAAAAAACGCCATGATTCCCACTAACAGAACAAAAAAAATACCTACCACCGCAGTGGCAATGATACTTCGCTTTATTTTTATTCTTTTATTTAATTTTCTCACCAATGGACTTAGCCATTTTGCCAGCAAAAAAGCAATAAAAAAGGGAATCACCAACGGCAGTAACCAGCGAATACACGCATATACTACAATGGCAATCCCTACTATTTTGCCTATCCTGCACATACTTTCTTTCATTTCACGTTTCATGTGATTAGTATGTACTATCTAGAAATTTTTATACTTTTTAAAAAGTGTTCCTTGTGGTTCTACTTCAAATTCCATCTGTTTTCCTGTCAGAGGGTGCACAAATACAGTTTTTACCGAACACAGCCCAATAGGCTGATATCCCGCCTCACACTGTGGGTTATACTTCTTGTCCCCCACCAACGGATGCCCTGCATATGCCATTTGTACACGGATTTGATGATGTCTTCCTGTCTCTAAAATGACCTTTACCAAAGAATCTTTTTCTGTCTCTTCCAATACCTCGTATGAAAGTCTGGCTTTTTTTGCTCCCTTTCCTTCTTTTTCCACAACGCCAGAAGTATTGGTTTTTCCGTCCCTTATCAGAAAATTTTCTAAGGTTCCGGACTTTTTCTCAAATCTTCCCTCTACTACTGCCAGATACTGCTTGTCCATCTGTCTTTTTTGTACCTGACTACTTAAGTTTGCGGCAGCTTCTTTGGTTCTGGCAAACACCATAACCCCTTCTACCGGCTGGTCTAAACGGTGTACCAGGAATATCTCTGTGTTTTCCTTTTTTCTTGCAAAATAATTGCGTAATAAGCTCACCATATCCTGCTGCCCTGCCCTTGGGGATTGCACCGCAATTCCCGGTAACTTATGGCATACCACAACCCCGTTATCCTCATAAATAATCTGCAATTGCTCTTTCATCTTTTTACACCTGATTAAACCTTAAAGCGATAGCCTACACCCCAGATAGTTTCAATATACTGAGGCTTTGCAGTATTGTATTCTATTTTCTCACGAATCTTTTTAATATGCACTGTAACCGTTGCAATATCACCTACGGATTCCAATGCCCAGATTTTACTAAACAACTCTTCCTTGGTAAATACTCTGTTTGGATGTTGTGCCAAAAATGCCAGTAAATCAAATTCCTTTGTAGTAAACTGTTTTTCTTCATCATTGACCCAGACTCTTCTTGCAGTCTTATCGATTTTCAGTCCACGAATCTCGATAATATCATTGTCCTGTACATTGCTGTTAATCAGTCTCTCATAACGGGAAAGATGTGCTTTCACTCTGGCTACCAGCTCACTTGGAGAAAACGGCTTTGTAATATAATCATCCGCTCCTAATCCCAATCCACGAATTTTATCAATATCATCTTTTTTTGCTGATACCATAAGAATCGGGGTGTTTTTTGCTTCGCGAATTCGTTTGCAAATTTCAAATCCATCTACGCCAGGCAGCATCAAGTCCAAAATGTACATATCAAATTCTTCACTTAACGCTCTTGCCAATCCTTTATTTCCATCGTTTTCAATTTCAACGGTAAATCCGCTTAATTCCAGATAATCTTTTTCCAGATCTGCAATTGCTACTTCGTCTTCAATAATCAATACTTTACTCAATTTATGACCTCCTGATATTTTCTTATTACAAAATACATAATTGTTCCTATGCCTTCTTTACTGTTTGCCCATATCTTTCCACCATGGTCTTCGATAATTTTTCGCACAATCGATAATCCGATTCCGCTGCCTCCGGTTGCCGAATTACGAGAAGCATCGGTACGATAAAAACGATCAAAGATATATGGCAAATCCTTTGCGGCAATTCCCTTACCATTGTCTTCTATTTCTACTTGAATGAAATCACCCACATCACGCACACGGATATTGATAAATCCCTGTTCTTTTCCCAGATACTTCACAGAGTTACTGATAATATTATTAATCACTCTTCTTAACTGTTCCGGGTCTGCAATAATCTGAATATCTGCATCCACATAATTGATATATGTCAGTTTAATATTTTTTGCCTCTAATTCAATTCCCACTTCTTCTGCACAATCATTAAAATAATCTGCAACATTAATTCGTTTAAAATTATAAGGAATTCGATTGGCATCAATCTTAGAATAAAGTGTCAACTCATTAATCAACGTATCCATTTCATTGGCTTTATTATAAATAGTACGAATATACTTGTCCTGTTTTTCCGGCGTATCTGCCACACCATCCATGATTCCCTCTACATACCCTTTAATTGCCGTAATCGGAGTCTTTAAATCATGGGAAATGTTACTGATTAACACTTTATTTTCTTTTTCACTGGCAATCTTTTCTTCAGCTGATTCCTTCAGACGCAGACGCATTTCTTCAAAATTCTGGCACAGTTCGCTGATTTCGTCCTTACCATCTACTTCCAATGTAAAGTCCAGATTTCCTGCCTTAATATTCTGCGCTGCTCCCTGCAACTTATGAATCGGGTTGATGATTCCCCGATATATCCATATCGTTAACATGCCTGCTGTAAATATTAAAATTAAAACAACTGATATCGCTATATCAATCATCATTTTTTTCACTTCCGGTACAAGCTGCTTCATGCTGGTAACAATGAATATCGTTCCCTCACTATTGTCCGGATAAGTAAAATCTATTTGTTTTAAGATAACCTGATCTTCTCCCTCTACATAAACACCTGCGCCACCTTCTGCTGATTCTTTGGCATATTCCGGCAACTTTTTGGACACATCTGTATTCACATCTGCGCCATATATCAGATTATCTCCTTTTCGTATGATTAAATAAGAATATTTTTCTGCAAGCTCCCGATTTACCTCATCTAAGTAGTCCTGGTTCTCCAGTTTCTCCGGTTCTTCCTTTGCAACCTTCTGTAAGGCTTCGTAGTCCGCTTTTGTAAAATGACTTAGCACCTTAATGGAATTTGTCAGATAATCGTAAGCATTTCCGTCCATGTTATATGCCTGTCTGATTGTCCGCATTTGAAACTGTCCAAATCCCCACATCGCTGCTCCCGCTAAAACTACCGGCACAAATATGATGATGCAGAAAGAAATTATCAATCTGGTTCTGAGTTTCATAAAGAATCCTTTCTTTCCATTGTATATTTATTTTTATTATATCAGTGTTTCTCCCAAAATCCTATGGAATTTTTCTAAACTTTTATAAAAAATATATAAACTGTGGAAATATAAATTTTTTATAAAAATGACTAAAACTCGTCCTTTTCTTTTCCAAGTATGCTATACTGTGAATAAATATTTACCAACAGGAAGGTGAACTTATGAATTTAAAAAACTCAAGATTTGAATGGGTATGCAAAACCTCCGAATCTGCTCTTCAAAAATTTGTACGCATTTTTGCTCAATGGGGTTGCATTATTTTCGGTATTTTAACAATGGTTTTCATGTATTATATACCATTCCTTATTATCACAGTAATCTGCGCAATCGGATGGTTTGTATTATTCCGTAATCGCAAAACCGAATATGAATTTGACTATTTTTCAGAAGATTTAACTATTTTTAAAATTTCTAACGCAATTCGTCGTAAGAAAAAATTTGCCTGCCACTTAGACAACATTGATTACATTGTCAAAGGCATTAACAATCAAAATCCAACCAAAAAGTTTTATTTTGATCCTGAGAACGTGTACAGCATGCAGGTATCCAATTCCGAAGGAAAACAAACACTTTTAATTGAAGCTGACGAACGTTTTCTTCAGATTTTAGACCAAGAACATAAGTTAAGAAAATAAGTTTCTACTACAAAAGCCCTATGACCTTTTCGCTGACAGTCATAGGGCTTTTCTTATGGTATTTCTACCTATAATAAACTATATAATTTTTGCAATAGATAAATTCAAATGCTCTGTTAAGTCCAAAATAGAGCCGTCATCTAACTGAAGCATTGGCTGTGTCAGGTGCTTTGGATTAATCATAACAATGGTTCCACTTTGTCCATTGCTCAACAACACACGATTATGCTGATAGGAACTTGCAATGCGACGTAAAAAAGTAAGAATATACTGTGGATGATACTTCTGCAATCCTTCTTTTTCAAATGCATCAATTACATCAAACGGACACAACGGTGCACGATAAGAACGTGCCGCTGTCATAGCATCATACACATCTGCAATGGCAATAATCTGTGCAAACGGATCAATTTCATCATCCTTAAGTCCCTGCGGGTAACCGCTTCCGTCACAACGTTCATGATGTTGTAATGCTGCGCGCTTCACATGTACGTCCAATGGCAAATCCTTTAATATCTTATATCCTAAAAGGGTATGCTGTTTTACTCTCGCATATTCTTCCTCGGTATACTTTCCCGGTTTATTTAATAACTCCGGTGGCAATGCTGTCTTTCCTATATCGTGAAGTATTCCACATAAAGTAACCATCTCCAGATCTTCTTCTGAGAAATGAAGCCATTCTGCTAAGGTTCTGGCTATCAATGCAACATTCACTGAATGGGCATAAATGCTGTCGTCTATTTGACGCATATTATGTAACATATCCAATAATCCTAATGTAGTAGATGCTTTGGATAATAATTCTGAAGTCTCTGCCAATAACTTTTCTGTATCCACCTCTCCGTCTGGCTTACAAATGTCATTGAAAGAATCTTTTACCGAACCAAGATGCTTAGTATAATCAATCTGAAAATCCATAAACTCCGGTCTACGCTTCACTTGCTGTGAATAAGAAGTTTTGGGAACAAAGCTCTGTTCTTCCTCTTCTTCTGTCTCTTTTTCAATCTCTTCTACCTCTGCTGACGAGATTCCATAAAAAAATAATCTGGATATCAGTGCCGATGTCAACACTGTTCCTGCCTCAATGATAAGTTGTCCATGATTACTATACACCGGTTTTGTTGTCTTCATCCCAGGGCGCAACTCTTCAACAGCATATTCTTTCATTCTTCAATTCCCCCTATACGATGTCTAAGCCCGTATAATATCTGCTTAATATAACTTTTAGTATAAAAATAAATGGACTATTTGTCAATAGTTTACACGACTTTCACCACCTACTTGACTTTATATAAAAAACGTAGTATGTTATTATTATAAAAGATTTGAAAATTCCATATTGTATGAATTTCTCTTATTCAGAGTGGTGGAGGTACATAGGACCTGTGAAGCCACGGCAACCCCATATTGGAAGGTGCCAACCTGAGCGAATCATCGAACAATAAGAGGATTTGATTATCTTTTTTGCAATATCGAGTCCGCTTATGAAAGCGGATTTTTTTTATCTTACAAACCAAGTTTATTTTACAAAATTAGGAGGAATAAAATGGAAAAAAGATTATTTACATCTGAATCCGTAACAGAAGGACATCCAGACAAAGTTTGTGACGCTGTATCTGATGCCATTTTGGATGCTTTAATGGAACAGGACCCAATGAGCCGTGTTGCTTGTGAGACAGCAGCTTGTACCGGATTTGTATTGGTAACAGGAGAAATTACAACAAGTGCTTACGTTGATATTCCAAAAATTGTGCGTGACACCGTAAAGGAAATCGGTTATGACCGTTCCGAATACGGATTTGACGGAAATACTTGTGCTGTATTTACTGCCATTGATGAACAGTCTTCTGATATTGCCATGGGTGTAGACAAAGCACTTGAAGCAAGAGAAAATAAAATGTCTGATGCGGAATTAGAGGCAATCGGTGCAGGTGACCAGGGTATGATGTTTGGTTATGCTACCAACGAAACTCCTGAGCTTATGCCTTATCCAATCTCTTTAGCCCATAAACTTGCTTTACAGCTTACAAAAGTTCGTAAAGACGGTACTTTGAAATATTTAAGACCGGACGGAAAAACTCAGGTTTCCGTAGAATATGACGAAAATGATAAACCGGTTCGCTTAGAGGCTGTTGTATTATCCACCCAGCACGACCCGGACGTGACTCAGGAACAGATTCACACTGATATCAAAAAATATGTATTTGACCCAATTCTTCCGGCAAATATGGTAGATAAGGATACCAAGTTCTTTATCAACCCAACCGGACGTTTTGTAATCGGTGGACCTCACGGCGACGCAGGACTTACCGGACGTAAAATTATTGTAGATACTTACGGTGGATATGCACGTCACGGCGGCGGAGCTTTCTCTGGAAAAGATTGTACAAAGGTTGACCGTTCCGCTGCTTATGCTGCTCGTTATGTAGCTAAAAACATCGTTGCTGCCGGATTAGCTGATAAATGCGAAATTCAGTTATCCTACGCTATTGGTGTTGCACAGCCTACTTCCATTATGATTGATACCTTTGGAACCGGAAAACTTTCTGATGAAAAATTGGTAGATATTATCCGCGAAAACTTTGATTTACGTCCGGCAGGAATCATCAAAATGTTAGACCTTAGAAGACCTATTTACAAGCAAACTGCTGCTTACGGTCACTTTGGACGTAACGACTTAAATCTTCCATGGGAAGCAACTGATAAAACAGATGTATTGAAAAAATATCTGTAAAAGTATCAAAAAATGAATTTCACTTTTGAAGTTCTATACACCAAAAGAGGCAAATGCATAAGCACTTGCCTCTTTTACATTATAGCCATATAACGTTATACAGCTATATTCTTCTCTTCTGTTTATTTTCTCTTAACCTACTTTAAACTGAAACTTCTGAATCTCTTTTTCGGAAGTTGCAAGTTCAATCTGTGCACCTAAGCTTGCTAACTTTTGTTCAAAAGCTTCATATCCTCTCTGAATATAGTGGATATCGTCCACAACAGTAATACCTTCTGCGGAAAGTCCTGCAATTACAAGTGCTGCACCTGCTCTTAAGTCCGGCGCGCTCACTCTTGCTCCGGTATAACCTTCTACACCATTGATAATGGCAATATTACTCTCTACTTTGATATCCGCTCCCATACGAGTCAATTCATCCACATATTTAAAACGATTTTCAAAAATGCTCTCTGTTACCGTACTGGTTCCCTGAGCAATTCCCAATACTACCGACATCTGTGGCTGCATATCTGTTGGAAATCCCGGATACGGAAGTGTTGTAACCTGTGTATGACGTAATGGCTTAGATGCTACTACTCGTACTGCATCATCAAACTCTTCTACTTCACATCCCACTTCCAATAACTTCGCTGTTGTTGCCTCTAAATGCTTTGGAATAACATTTTTAACGGTAACATCACCCTTTGTTGCTGCTGCTGCGAACATAAAGGTTCCTGCTTCTATCTGATCCGGAATAATGGAGTATTCTGTTTTATGAAGCTTCTCTACACCTGCAATACGGATGACATCTGTTCCCGCACCACGGATATTGGCTCCCATACTATTCAAAAAGTTTGCCACATCAACTACATGCGGCTCTTTTGCTGCGTTTTCGATGGTAGTCTTTCCTTCTGCCAGGGATGCTGCCATCATAATATTAATCGTAGCTCCTACAGACACCTTATCCAAATAGATATGGCTTCCTACCAACTTTTCTGCCTCTGCTGCAACTGCACCGTTACGAATCTCCACATTCGCTCCTAATGCACGGAAACCCTTGATATGAAGATCCATTGGACGGCTTCCGATATTACATCCACCCGGCAAAGTTACCTCTGCACGTTTATATTTTCCAAGTAAAGAACCTAATAAGTAATAAGATGCACGAATCTTCTTCATTGATTCATAATCTACCGGCACATCCTTTACAAATGCACCATTAATCTTAACGGTATGTGCATCAATTCTATCAATCTTCGCTCCGATATCTCCCATTGCCTGAAGCAAAGCATTTATATCCCGTACATCGGGTAAATTATCTATTGTTACGGTCTCATCCGTCATAATTGCGGCTGCAAGAATTGCCAGTGCAGCATTCTTCGCTCCACCGATTTCTACTTCTCCAACTAACGGATTGCCTCCTTTAATAACATATTGTTCCATATTGCACCTCTATGCTTCATTTTTCGTACAAAAAGTTATTATAGTAATACGGCTTTCCTCTGTCAAGGACTTGCCAAAAAAATCTTTATGTATTATTATAACATACTTTATTAATTTGTAAATGTCTGCTTTCCTGCACTTTGGAGATTCTATCTATCTCTATTGTATGCTTTGCCTTTATTTGGGTGTATGTCCCGCTTTGCATTGGAAAGCATTTCCAGAATGAAGTTTTCTCCCTCTTAAGTAAGTATTAACTTTTTTTGCAAAATCATTCTGCCTTTTTTAATTCTTCCATGATTCTTTGAATGGTTGCTTCCACATCCAGTCCGGTTTCATCTACGGTGATATCTGCATATTTTTCATACAAAACCACACGTTCTTCATATAAATCGTGTAAGGTCTGTCCGTCTCTTAGCACTACACCTCGGCCTTGTATATTGTGGAGACGCTTATCTAACTCTTCATATGGAAGTTTTAAGTATACCACAGTGCCGATTTCCTTTAAATGCTCCATAGCTTCCTTTCCATATACGACACTTCCACCAGTGGCAATGACAGACTGTTCTACATTGATGTTTGCATTGACACGATTCTCTATGGCGATAAATCCATCCGTTCCTTCATCGCTGATAATCTCATGTAACAGACGTTTTTCTTCCTCCTGTATGATAAGATCTGCGTCCAGAAACTGATATCCTAATACTTTCGCTAGTACTACTCCGGCTGTACTTTTCCCTACACCGGGCATCCCTATTAATACAATATTTTTCATAATTGCTCCTGATAACTTTCTTCCTATCTTAATGCTTACGCTTTATCGCATTACATTCTTTGAAAGTATACCACATTTTCCGCTCTGTGCCTACTATTTTTTCAGCAAAAATTTATGGCTGAACACCTTACGGTATCCAGCCATCAGACTGTAGACAAAATGCTCCGAGAAACGAAAGTTTCTCGGAGTCTTTTT
>ERZ1034984.2876-NODE-2876-length-13215-cov-7.861322_pt1 | contig 13215 bp, 12 predicted proteins | sample MGYA00520589_ERZ1034984 | MGnify/ENA primary metagenome ERZ1034984 (study PRJEB33766, sample SAMN09781790) | gut metagenome | biome: gut microbiome | host: Homo sapiens | place: Madagascar | study: EMG produced TPA metagenomics assembly of the PRJNA485056 data... | reverse complement strand
CTTTAGTTTATTTAAACCACATATTCTCATTTAATTTCCTGAGCGATCAGCACCCTGGGTGAACTTGATGTTGAAGTCATCTCCAGGTAGTTGTCCAGTTCCAACATTGAATAGAACCTTTCTCATGTCAGGAGCAAGAACGATAAATACCTTGGTGTCGAAATTTCTTTCTACTGCTAAGTCTTTATTTCTCTTTGGCACTACATAGAATGTGAATGAGTTGCCAGAGATGTCGCTCTTACTTACTGTATCATAGATCTTTCCATCCACATAGAACGCAAAGTCTGGGTTGTCGCACTGAAGGATCCAGTTCTTGTCGCCTGTATCAATGTTATTCAGTTTGATAGCTGGACCACCTCCGTTTGGAATACCATAGTGAACTTCCACAGCTTCTCCAAATTCTCCTGCTTCTCGTTCCATCTCGATGCTTACCTTATCTGTATAGTCCCATGCGATGTTGTCATCCCAGTCACTTACGATAGGATTCACATACAATGTTGCCGGATTCTCAGGAGTACCGCCACCTTCTCTGTCCACCTTGGCTGTTACGTCGTAGATGTAGTTGCGGTCGAGGCGATAGAGAGGCTCGTATTGCGACCAATCTGTTGTTTCGGCATCGTTTTTTTCGTAGAGGCGCTTGTTTACCGGCACCTTGTAGAAGTAATCCTTGTTGTTGAATTTTGCCTTGAGCAGGAGGTAGGTCTGCTTTTCTGCATCGATTGGCTCTTCTTTATACGGATTCTTTGTTGTATTGTCAATCCAACTGTTAGCGTATGAGTAGAACACAGCCTTGTTGTCTTGTGTTACGGCAGGAACTGTTACCTTGCTGCTGGCAGCGGCATCTTTATTCAATGCATTGTCGGTGATGTTGCCGTCGGCGAGGATAGAACCATCTGCTGCGTAGTGTATCAACTGACAGGCATACTCTGTAGGAGCTACTGTGTTGCCCTTGTCATCTTGTACGTTGAGGCGGATCTTGGCAAGCGCTCTCTTCAGCTGGAACTGGATGTGAATCGTTCCGTTCACAATCTGTTTCGTCTCCTCCATCTTGGCATCCATCACGAATGAAGTCTGCTTTGCCTTGGGATTGAAGGTGGCTGCCTTGTTGATGGTGGCAGCTTTCAATTCATCCAAAGTTGTGATTCCGCTGATATTATCCAGGTTTGCCACCAGATAGAGAGTGTTGCCTGTAATCTCCGAACGCTTCAGCTGGTCGCTTTCCAACTTCTTGTGCTTGTAATCTGTAGTAGGACTGCCCTGAACAGAAGCATCTGTAAGAGGAAGACTCTTGACGAGCTTTCCGGCTGCATCGAAGACGAAGAGGTCGAGGCGATTGATCAGGTTCTCATTGAGATCTTCTGATCCATCCTCTACTGCAGCACGGGTAACAGCTGCACGGGTTTCAGTAGCAGAACCGCCTACTTTATATTCCAGCACCACATCGTAGTCGCAACTCGGTGTGCCGTCCATATCATCGCTCATGCAAGATGTGTTTGCAAGCCCTAAGAGGGCGATTGCACACATCGCAAAGTATTTTGATATTGCTTTCATTGTTTGCCCTCCTTATTTTAAATAATTAGTATAATGTCCACTTGCTTTCTGAAGCTTATCGTAGGCAGTTCCCTTGGTAGCCTGCAGCTGGAAGATGCGGATGCGGGTATTGGTTCCTGCAAACTTTCTTCCGTTCTTGTACATACCTCCTGCATTATCAGGATTGATTACTACTTCGTATTCATGGATTCCATCCAGTGATACGGTTACGTAGAGATCGGTACATACGGGTTTGCTGCCCTTACCTGTAGCCCATTCTGTTAACTGATCCCATGAAGCATTGGTTGTCCATGGATTCACGGCTTCTACCTTGATCTGATAAGGATCTTTTCGGGCGATGCCTGTAGAAACGCAGTTGGTGCTTTCGGTAGATTTATCATAGTTGAAAGCAAACTCAGTAGGGTTGGTGAGATGTGCTTTCCAAACCAGTCCTGTAGGACCATCTACCTTGATATAGAAGGCTGCTCCTGATTTCTTATCCTCCAATATCTCATGTTCTTTATCCTGGTATCTAGGATAGTTTACCAGACAGTAGAGTCCTTCTGCATCACCTTCCTGTGGTTTCAGGGTTGAACCTGTTTGCCAAGCAAACATCTGGCAATTAACATTGCTCCAGCTGATTTCAGAAGTTACCTTGTTCCAAGGCATTACCTGCCAGTCGAGGCAGAGGGCTCCACCCTGGAGGAAGTAGCCGTAAACTACCAGCTCTCGGTTGCGGATAGCGTTGCCGCTGGATGGAATGGTGAATCCCTGGGATTTTTCGACGCCGCCTTCAGCCAACTGATAGTAAATCCTACCTGTGATACGCTTATTGGTTTCACGAAGATAGCTCAAGTTATGTCCACCGATATCCGTATTCATGCGGTTCATATAAGTCTGAGCTGTTTCGGTTTTTTCATCACGCTTATAAGCAAGCGGATCTGCTACAGCCTTGATTTTGGCATTCTCTACACCGTCAAGTTTGAGGGGAGTAGGAACATAAGAAGGAGTTCTGTACTTATTGCTTGTAGCAGCCTTGTTGGCATCAGCAGTTGCATAATCCTCTTCATCAGGGAAGACATAGCTTTCTGTAGGGAAGGTGTTTCCATCTATTTCAATTCTTGTTACCTTCACATTTTCTGTCAAGGCATCAGCATTTGCCTTGCGGGCGAAATAGAAGTGAAGCTTGGAAACGGCGCGAACCAGAGGAATCGAAATTCCTTTGCCCTTTGCACCAGCCTCGGTATCAGCTACGTGATCGGCTATTGCTATGTTGGTAATGGCACGGGAAATAGGGAGACCCTTGCCGGTTGGAACCTCTGTTGTCTGAGCCTTGCCTTCTGCAGTAATGCCGAATGGATCATCGAAGGTTACATCTTGCAGGTCTGCACGGGTGATGCTGCGGAGATCCTTGCCCAGCTTATCAGCCATATTGGTACTCTCTGAGTTTGCCAGAATATAGAGGTCGATGTTTTTGAGTTCTTCACCGTTGATCTTACGCAAGAATCTCAAGTTCAGCGTGTAGTTGCCGTTGGCGGTAACACCGCCAACAACAGTATGGTTATCTTCCTTGTAAGCAATCGGCTTGGCGCTTGCTCCTGTTCTTGATTTAAACACCCATACCTTGATGCTATGAATGTCGCTCTCTTGGTTAGGATTAGCCTGGGTCTCGTCGTTTCCGATGTTCCCAGCTCTGCTTGCTCTGGAAGTCGTGGCGCTGGCGGTAGAGAAGCTCAGGTTGAGGTAAGCTTCATCGCCAGTTGCAGGTGCCTGCGAATCTTGGTCTGAACAAGATGCCATTGTGCTCAACATGAGCAAGGCTGCGATAGCCATGCCTAGCCGGCGTGTCATCTTGATCAAAGTTGAGTTATAGCGTTTCATCTTTTTAATCTTTTACTTATACTTATACTTTTCTTTCTCTCTATACAGTGTGGGTAGCACTGTTTCCTTATTTGGTTCCGAGGTCTGCATTCTGCAGATTGAGAACCCAGCCGTTCACCTTGATTCTAGCATCCATGTGGTAGTCGGAACCTGGACTTGGAACGTAGAATACGAGGGTGTAGTGATCCTGGCGGTCGAGGTATTCCTGATCCTCCCAGCCCTTGTCGGTGCGCTCGCCGCAGAGAGCGAGGAACCATGGCAGTGAGTGGTTGAAGATTACCTTGCCTGTGCGCTTGTCGGTGATTACGATTCGCTTGTCATCGTACTCCGTGCTTTCGGTGTTACGGGTGCTTACATCGTCCTTGCGCTCGAACATTCTGGAAGAAGACAGGTCGTAAACCAGAGCCTTGTCGATTTCTTCACCTTCTACCTGGGTATTGCCGCTGGAGTTCACCACCAGTTTCTCGTTGTAAGGCACGTAGGTAATCGGTTTGTTCTGTTCTACTCCGTTGGCATCCTTTACCTTGTCGCCCTTATAGTCGAGGAGGGCAGCCGAACCCTTGATTCTTACGTCGAAGTTTTCTGCCACGAATCCCTGCTGGTCGTTATCGTAAGGAAGCATCACGATGCGGTAGGTCTTGGTACATTTCATCAGACTCAGTTTGCCGGATGTGTCCTTTTTGCCCTTGAAGTCGAGAGATGTCTGGGCGGTGTAGAGAGCGGTGAACTTCTTGTTGTTGACAGAAGCTTCTCCGTCTTTCTTTCCCATTTCTTCCTGCAGGTCGTTGATGGTAGAAACACCTGGTGTGAGTTGGGTGAAGCTGAACTCCATCTCGTCGTCACCGTCGGCTCTGCTACCTGTAGGTTTCTTGTCACGAGCCAGGCAGACGAAGGTGTATTTACCTTCCTGTAAGTCTGTGATGTCCATGCTGTGACCCGTTTCGAATTTGTCGGCTGACTGCGTATAGGTATCGAAGTATTTACCGTTTTTATCGAAAACATAGACGTTGAGGTTTTTCACTTCCTGGGAGAAGGCATCAGCGTTCTCAACATTATATGTATAATCGAACTTGAGCGACACCTTAGGTGCAGGACAATTCGTCAGATCGTCTTTCATGCATGATGAAAGCGAAGAGAGTGCGATGGCTGAGATACAAACCACTTTGCAACCGTTTTTGATGATGAAATGTTTCATATCGTTTGTATTTTATTAATTCTTTTACTTATACTTATATCTAGTGTGCCTCAGGGCGTAAGAAGTGGGGTAGCCTTCGGCATCTTTTTTTTCTTGTTGAGTGGTGCTGATTCAGCACGATAGGGGTTCCCGCCATCCGTTGGCGGCAAATATCATCTTTTTCTTTTTTAATCTCCCGGAGGCGGGGTTGCCCCCGGGAGATTGAGAGTATTGTTGTTTCAAGAATTATCTTGAGAGCGGGGGATGGGGTACATCCCCGGAGCATTCATTTTTTTTCTGTTTATGCTTGATTAACTTGAAGAATGATTACTCACCCAAGTTTACATCCTGTGAATTGAGAACCCAAGGGTTAACAGAAACTGTTACGTCGAGGTAGAACAAAGCGTTCTCGTCAATCTTTCCGTTAGGAACCTGTGCACCAATGTTGAAGATGTTGTTTACTGTCAACTGGTAAATGCTGTTACGCTGGATAACATTAGGAATCAACTCCTTGTCCACCTTAAGATACTGGTCCTGGATAACCTGCTTGTAGTATGTCTTACCCTCGTTGAACACCTCGATGTCATACTTTTCACGGAAATTAGCCAACTTGGTCTCTACAGACTGTGCACCTTCACCTGTTTCAACTTTCTTTGCCTCTGTCAATTCTTCCACCAACTTGGCAGCTGTCTGACTCTTGAAGAGACCTGCAACATCCTTGTAAGCTGCGAAAATATCTGCAAAACTCTTATAGATAACGTTGTTGTAACGATAGAATGTGCCATCAGAGAAGTCAGCATTTGTCATATCCTTAAGAGTAACCTTGTACTCAAAGTACATTGTTGAAGGAGATGTTGAAGAATTGTTCTCGAATACATAGTCCTTATGAGCGAATGCTGCAGTTGCAGTTGTGAAGCGATCAGCATTCTCGAACTTTTTCTCTGAACCGAATTCTGCTGCAGGGTTATAATAAGTAAAGTCTTTACCAGCAGGAATAGACAATGTAGTCTTATCTGTCCATCTTTGCATGATGTAGCTCTGGTTTGCTAAGTTGGAAATAGCATAGCGAGTCAGCTTCAACTTATCAACTTTGGCGAGAGCATCAGCCATAGCTCTTTTCTCTGCTTCTGTTGCGTTTGTTCCTACATAACCCTTAATCTCGTTTGATGCAGGATTTGGCTCATCGATACGAGCAGCAATACGCTCAATCTTGATAGGACTTGTCACTTTGTTGTAAATCACCTGAGCAGGGGTCTTGCTTTCCTTGTTTGCATCTGTGAATACAACTGTATATCCATTTCCGTCAACAGTAGCATCATTCTGGTTGAACATAGCGAAAGCCTTGTCGGTTACGAATGGTTTTGCAAATTTTGAAGTTGCAGTGATAATGCTCTCCCATGGCTTTGCATCTGTTGTGTTAGCCAAGAAATATACCTTGTATGTTGCACCTGCTGCTACCTTCTCTACTTGAATCTGTATCTGGGTCTTACCTGTCTGTCCCTGTGTAGGAATCTTGCTTGCTTCCCACTCGGCTGCTGTAATATTCTTTGAGAATGCTACCTCACCATTAGCATCTACAAGATAAAGAGTACCGCTAGTTACATCAGACTCTGCTGCAGTTGCAGCGGTCTCGTTACTCTGTGCAGTTCTTGTACCATTGCTAGTAGGAGTCTGTACGGCCAATGTCATATAGAAACCTTTCACCTGTGACTGTGTACCTGCGCCACCTGCCAAATCATCATTGTTACTGCAGCTTGAGAAAGATAACGCTGCTGCTGATACCAAGCTCATAACGAGCAAATTCATTTTCTTCATAATCTTTTACTTATTAAGTGTTATACAAATTTTTTAGTTTGAGTTGCGAAATGGACGGGTCTCTCAGACCTCATCACTGGCTTCGCCCGGGGGTAATCAAATACTATTCTTTCTTTTCTTGTTCTTAAATTAAATTTTTTAGTTTATATTAAAATTATTGTTTATTCTTTTACTTATATATAAATTACATCAAGCGTTTATGAAGCTTTTGCCCTTTCAGGGCGCTTTGCTTGCGGCTTGTTTACCCAGGGTGTTGCCCTGGGCTAGGAGCTTTTGCCCTTTCAGGGCGCTTAGCTTATTCCACAATCTTGTTCAGCTTGTTGAGATTCTCCTGAGCACCCTTCAAGCCTCCGGCTACTGCCTTCTGGAAGTACTGCTTGGCAGCTTCGTAATCCTCATTGAGAACGGCGAGGCAACCACGGGCATTATCTACTTCGGCACCGGTGCCTGCTTTCTTCAGGTACTTCTCTGCGCTTACCTTGTCACCTCTGTCGATGGCAGCAAGGGCTGCATTCAAATTGGCGAGCTTATCTTCTGGGAACATCTTCACGGCTGTGTCGAATACATTGTTGTACTCTTCGCTTCCCTTCGGATAACTGTTGGCCACCATGTACATCTCCTGGAGAGAGAGCTTCTGCGGACGGGTATTGATCACTCTGCGAGCCTCTTCGAGGTTGAATGCCTTCACGTCGTACTCGATGGTGTAATCTGTGCGGCGCAAGCCTGGCCAAACCTTGTCAACGAGGAATCGGAATGCTTCACCAGCCTTGGCTGCGAGCGTCTGTTCCTTCTGGTCAGGAGTCATATCGCTGTTGATGATCTTGAGAGCAGCTTCCTTCTGAGGGATGTTGTGACTCTTGATGTACTCCAGTGTTCCTGCCCAATCCTCAGCTGTAGATTCTACCTTGAAGAGCTTCTTGTCGATAGGGTAGGTCTTCAACAGGTAGTTGTAGAGAGCCTGGGTACGGTTGCGGGAAAGCTTGTTGTTGTTGGCATAGCTGCCGTCAGGAGAAGCATAACCGTGGAGGGTAATGGAAGTGATGGTTACATCAGGGTCGTTCTTCACGAGGTCGAGCGTCTGCTTGATGGTAGCCAACTCATTGGTATTGTTACCGAGATCCTTCACGATATCCCACTTGTTGATGCGGAAGTTGAGTCTAGCCGAACCGTTTTCCTGTCTGATCTTCACTGCCTCCGCCTTTGGCTGCTGATAAGCCTGGTAGAGCTGCTGAGGAGTAACGAGCGCTTCGCCATTGTTGGTGAGCAGGTTTTCTGCCAGCAGTTTCTGGTTACATCCGCATGCATCATTGCTGATGGCGAAGTTGGAGTTCTTCATCCAGTCCTGGTAAGGAGTAGAGTAAGCGTATCGGAGCGTCTGTGGCTCCTTGTTTTCACGCTTGGCAACGATGAGCGGGTTCTGGGTAGCGGTCTTCTTGGTACGCTGGTAGTAGATGTATCTCTTGTTACCCATCACCTCCACAGCCGGGAGTTTGAGCGTATCCTCACCTTTATATAAAATAGGTGTAAGGATGAGACCCTTGTTGCTTGCCAGTTTCACGTCATCGAGATTGAGGTCCATATAGACGTTCACCTTATTGCCTTTCTTCTTGATTTCCTTGTTGAGGACTTTCATATCCTTGGCAGCCTGTTCCTGAGCGATAGCGTTAGTGCTAAACAGAATGCTGAGGGCGACGGCTCCAAGTGTCTTGTTTAAAATCTTATATGTATTCATAATCTTCAGTTTTTACTTATTAATATAATAATGTATCATGAATTAGAAGACATACACCAGATTGAGTGCCGCCTTGGTAGGTCCTACGTAGTGATGCGCCTTGTCTTTCTCGAGTTTCTCACCACACTGTGGGCATTCATATTTATCCGATTTCGAATAAACGTATCCCACTCCGAGTTCAGCCTCGAAGTTCCAATGCTTGGAGAGAGCCCAGGTATAACCGTATGCAATACCTGCACCTACGAACCAACCTTCGTATCTGTAATCTTTCAATTTGGAGAAGTCGGTACCGAGGAACTTGAAGTCAAGATCTACGTTACCTATGTTATGAGAACCTCCGAGGGCATGGAAGCCGATGAAGGAACCCATCATCTTATTGCAGAACCAGTATCTAGCTTCTGGTTGAACAAGCCAGTGCTGCCACTTCTTGTTCTTGGAAAATGTCCACGGGTTGTAGTTGCCGGATACATCCAAGGTCCATTTTGGGGAAAGGCCAAATTCGAAGCCGAGATTCATGGTGCTTGTAGCATCATAAAGGAGGTTCGTCTTCAAGGCCACCTTCTGAGCGACGGCTGGGCAGATGAAGCTACCTACAGCCAGTAGCGCAATTAAAATCCTTCTGTTCATACTTAAAATCTTTTAATGATTTAAGAATGACAAATGGTCTCTCTAGAGAAACGCATCATCATCTTTTACTTATACTTATACTTATACTTTTTTCTTTTTCCTTAATTTCCTTTTCCTTCCATTCAATAGGCTTGAAACTAGACTTTATTTATTAAAGAATAGTAAGTCTATCATTTACTCTTCTTCTACTCATCATCATCTTTATCATCTACTCCATTGTTCTTAGATGCCTGTTGGCAACTTTGGGGTTTGATTGGAAGCTCGGGCTTGAAACCGCGAACTTTGTTTTTACGATTGCAAAGATAGTGAGTTTTTCGATTGCCGCCAAGAAAAATGCGCCTAAAAATGCTGATACCGAATAAAAACCGCATAAATGAAACACTGAAAAACCCTGAAAAATGCTTTTTCTCATCTATTTTTTGCTTTTTCCACCTCTTTTTAACCTACTTTCTTAGTGTTTTCCGATTTTTCGTTGTAATTTTGCAGCGGATAAGAATAAGTTAGTAAATCAACAATGAACTCAGGACTCTGAGGTCCTGAAAGGTATGCAAAGAGCCCCAAGCGGGCAAGACTTTGATGATATATAAGTATCAACGATTGTTTAAACTATAAGTAAATTGAAAGCAAGAAATGAAAGCTAAGAACAAACTTTGGGATTGGTGTTTGCGCTTGGAACATCATTTATGCCCTGACTATTGTGGAGTGGTGGATCGCCGGAGGGTGATCGCCTTCGTCCTTTTGAGTTTTGTAGAGATACTCATTATTCCCTATCACTTCCTTTTGTTTTACATGATGAAAGCATGGGGGGGGCATGTTCTATAATATAGTCTATACCCTCGCACTGGCGCTGCTGATATATGTGGTGCTGAAGCGTAAGGTGGTATTCAAGACTGGCATCTCCCTGCTCTATATCCTCGTATTCGTCAAGCTGGCGATAGACAGTATGCTTTGTCTGCACTATCAGGGTGACCGGGACAACCTGAGCGTGATGAGCAATATCTTTATCATGTTTATACTCGCCATTACCGCCCAGAGCCAGCAGCTCAACCGAACCACTCTCGGCTTTGCCGTCGCTCTGCTGCCAGTGGTAGCGGTAGTCCTCTCGCATACGCAGATCTCCGTGCTGCTCTTCAGCATCAAGGCTGTTCTGGTTGGTTTCCTGATGATTCTGTATGTCTGGCTCTATAACTGGGAACCTGTCATCGTCAAGGAACTCAGACAGCCCAAGCAGATGAGGGAAGAAGAGAAGAAGGCACTGCACATGCTTGCCGACCTGAAGGATGAAGAGAAGGATATGGCGGTAAACCTGCTGAGCCGACTGAGCCCGGAGCAGCAGCAGAATATCCTGGAGCGTGCCGCAGAACAGTTGAAAACCAGTGAACTGAGCAAGAAGGCTTGGGATCTGGTATGTGCCGACCTCACCAACAGTGAGCGAGTGATCTGCCAGATGGTACTGGAAGGCAAGATGCTGAAGGAAATCTGCATCGAACTGAACAAGAGTGAATCGAACATCACCAGCCAGCGCAGCCATATCCGCAAGAAACTGAATATGGACCGCAAGGACGACCTGCGACGCGAACTGGAAAAGCGCTTCTATGAAGCCAGAAATTCATTGGAAGCCTAGTATAAACATAAGAATGCAGAAAGGGTGTGCTCACACGAGCACACCCTTTCTGCATTCTTATACTTTTCCAATCTTACTCTTCCAATCTGAGGAATGCCTTCGGCAGGTAATCGATGAGATCGCTGGCGATGAGGCTTTCCTTGCCCAGGTCCTTGACGGCGAGGTCGCCGGCAAGACCATGAAGGTACATACCGATGCGGGCGGCATCTACCTGCTTGTAGCCGCGAGCCAGAAGAGCGGTGATGATGCCTGTAAGCACATCGCCACTGCCCGCCGTAGCCATACCGCTGTTGCCCGTAGAGCAGAACTCCACCTTACCATCCGGATGACAGAGGGCAGAGAAATGTCCCTTCAGCAGGATGTAGCCGTGCAGACGGTCGGCAAGCTCGCATGCCTTGAAGAGACGCTCGGTGCAGTTGCTGCTGGTGATGCCAGCCAGACGGTCAAGCTCCCTAGGATGTGGAGTAAAGATGAGGTTCTTAGGCAACTGCTGCATCCAGGCACGGTGACTGGCAAGGATGTTGAGTGCATCGGCATCCACCACTACCGGACAGGTGCATCTTCTGAGCTGGGCAATCAGGGCGATGGCAGTCGCCTCGCTGGTTCCCAGTCCCGGACCGATGCCCATGGCGTGGTAATCTTCCGTATCTACCGGTTCGCTGAAGATGGTTTCCTCTGTATCCATCTGCAGTACCGCCTCGGGCACGGAAATCTGCATGATCTCGTAGTTTCTCTTAGGCGTATGGGTAATCACCTTTCCCACCCCCGTTCTGAGGCAGGCTCTGGTGGCAAGGACCGAAGCGCCCGACATGCCGTAGCTACCTGCGATGAGGAGTGCCGTGCCCATGCTGCCCTTGTGGGCGAAGTCGCCGCGAGGCTTCAGGAGCTGGCGGATGTCCTTCTCCTCAAGGATGCTGCAACGGCTCTCGGTGCGCTGGATGAACTCTGGAGAGAGTCGGATATCAAGCACCTTGATTCTGCCCAGGTACTGCTGGTTGTCTGCCATCATCATCGACAGCTTCTTCTGCTGCAGGGTGAGGGTGAGGTCGGCACGGATGATGTTGGCGCTGATGTTGTAGGAATTGTCCTCGCTCATCAGACCGGAAGGCAGGTCGATGCTCACGATCTTTGCCGCACTCTGGTTGATGTATTTCACCATGGCAGCGAATCCGCCCGCCAGCGGCTTGTTGAGTCCGCTGCCGAAGAGACCATCCACCACGAGCATTCCCGCCTCGAGCTGAGGAGGGTCGAAGTTGACGGTGACCTCGGTAAACTGCTTGACGCGCTTACCCTCGATGAGTCGTTTCTTGTTGGTGGCACAGTCGGCAGAAAGCTTGTTGTGCACATTGAACAGGAATACACTCACCCCATAGCCGTCTTCGCTGAGGAGGCGTGCCACGGCAAGTGCATCACCACCATTGTTTCCCGGACCGGCGAAGACCACGACCGGCGTTCTGTTAGACCATTCCTGCTCGATGGCACGGGTGAGCGCCTTTGCCGCCCTTTCCATCAGGTTGAGCGATGTGATTGGCTCATGCTCAATGGTGTATTTATCCAGCTCATGTATCTGAGCACTAGTGAATATTTTCATATATTAATGTATGTTATGTCCGATTATCTGATTATTTTAATGCAAAAGTACTAAAAAAAGTCGATGAATGGATGAAGTTTCACGATTTTTTCGTAATTTTGCAGAAAATATTATATCATCAAGACTATGGGCATAGTAAAAATCAAGGATAAGACCTTCAAGACCTCCATTCCAGAGGCAGATATTCTGAAGAAGGTACAGGTCGTTGCCGACCGATTGAACCAGGATTATGCGGACAAGACTCCGGTGTTCCTGGCTGTGTTGAATGGTTCGTTTATCTTCGCTGCCGATCTGATGCGAATGATTACGGTACCAAGCGAGATTTCTTTTGTGAAGTATGCTTCCTACGAGGGCACCAGTTCTTCCGGCAGCATGAAGACCCTGATGGGTCTGAACCAGGATCTTACCGGTCGCCACGTGGTGATCGTGGAGGACATCGTGGATTCCGGCTTTACCATGGCTCACATGATAGAGAATCTGAAGAAGAAGAATCCAGCCAGCATCGAGATCTGCTCACTCCTCGTGAAGCCGGGCAATCTGAAGGTGGATCTGGACATCAACTATGCCGTAATGGAAATCCCTAACGATTTCATCGTAGGATATGGATTAGATTATGACCAAGAAGGCAGAAACCTCCGCGACATCTACACGATTGTAGAAGAATAGGGGGTGAAGCATGTGGGAGAAAATTAGTGATTATTGCTTGGATGTCTCCAAGTACTTCTTGACTGCTGTATTTGTTACTTCGATGATGCAGGATCTCAATGATGTTCGTTGGATGCTGTATGTTATCAGCGGATTAATAGCAATTATATTGTTTATAGCAGGTATTTATATTAGGAAGAATAAAAAAGATAACGATAAAAAGAAGAAATAATGGCAAATTTAAGTTTGATGGCTTTTAATAGCCTATTATTGGATATTCCTTTTTTGGGTACATACATTATTTTGGCAATGGTGGGAATCCCTGCCATCGTATTCTTGTTATTTGTTATGACTCCCAAAGGAAAACAATGGTTTAACAGTATAAATTAAGTTTCTGACCCAAAGTATAACAATAAAAATAGGAGGACATAAAATGGATGCATTATTTTTCTTAGGCGTTGTAACAGTTCTCTTTGGAATTGTTTTTGCTGTTCTTTTGTCTCCAAAGGGGCAGAAGTGGGTTAATAAATATAGTTAAGTTTCTGACACAACATAAAACAATTTATATATATTAAGGTAAAAATGAAAAATATCGT
>ERZ1034984.2873-NODE-2873-length-13222-cov-5.032050_pt1 | contig 13222 bp, 9 predicted proteins | sample MGYA00520589_ERZ1034984 | MGnify/ENA primary metagenome ERZ1034984 (study PRJEB33766, sample SAMN09781790) | gut metagenome | biome: gut microbiome | host: Homo sapiens | place: Madagascar | study: EMG produced TPA metagenomics assembly of the PRJNA485056 data... | reverse complement strand
CTCCGATAACAATTGCCCCCGCAACGATTGCGGCAGCGGTTCTGACCTTGACGCTGATCGGTTCATATTTCCCCATCGGAATATTACTGTAAAAATAATTATTTCTCAGCCCGAACGGCGCATAAGCGGAAATTTCGCTGTCCGATAAAAGCGGCTCGCCCATTCCCAGCCGAAGCAGCGTATATTGCTTAGCCGTTTTCACAACCGCAAAGCTATATTCCTCGATTTTGGTATCGCCCCGAAGATAAATATCCGAAAACACCACATAATAGACCCCTCCGCCCAGAGGATAGGCGGCGACAAGATCAAGAATTTCGGTTGAAAATGTGACATTATACAATTTTTCATAATCGTACCGGTTCCCGTTCAGGCAAAATCCGCGCTGAATCAGCTCGTCAATCCGCGGCTTGACCGGCTCGCTGTCGAAAATATTCCTTATTATATAATCCACAAATTCCGCAGACACAAACCCCAGCTTGTCATTGCCGCCGCTGTCGGGCGGAAGATCGGTCAGAGCCGTAAAATTTTGATGCGTGTTGAGCACAGAACGCATCAAGCGATCCGGATCGGGATTGTTTTTGTCAAAGCTCATCACATCCGCGCAGGCACTGAGCAGATTGCAAATATTTTGCCGCAGCTCCGGACGCAGCTCCCCAACAAGGTTTGGGTGTCGGGATTCGAGAATCCGTTTGTTTTTCAAACTTTTCAGCAACGCAAAAATATCCTCCTCGGTCTTGATCTGAATTTTTCCGTTTCGGTATTCCGCCAATTCCTTTTTGACAACCGCCTTTCGGTAGCTTTGTTCGAACCGATCGCCGCGCAGAACAAATGCCTCCTGAATCCCGTTTGTCGTCAGAAGAACCGCAGAATCGCCGCCGACGCTGCCCAAAGACAGAACATAACGGTTTTTTCCGCCGACCGGGAAAGAGAGCGCGTCTGTCTGCTCCGCCCCGTCTTGATTATCAAACACGGAAAAACCCAATTCACCATCAGTAAAATAGGCGGTGAACAGTACAGAGGAATCACCAAAATTTTCAACCGAAGCATAAATCAATCCGGTTTCTCCATTGAAGACCCCATATTTGCGGATTTGTGCGTCCAGAATTTCATCCAATTCATAAACCGCCGCGCAGACACTGCCGCCGCCGATATGAAATACCGCAAAAAGAATACAATAAATCCAAAAACACCGTTTCATGATAACACCTCGGATATAGATTGCCCTAAATTCCGAAAAAGTTTCAAAAAATTAATGATATTGCGCCGCATGGGACGATATAATTTCAGAAATTCGGTTGGACTTCTTGATTTTCTCCGGATATTATAGTATAATGATTCTGTATATCGAATTTTACGTTAAAATTCAAACCATATCCCAATCGAAAGGAATCCGATACATGATAACAGTAACCAACGTCAGCCTGAACTTCAGCGGGCAAAATCTTTTTTCTGATGTAAATTTGAAATTCACTCCCGGCAACTGCTACGGCGTGATCGGCGCGAACGGAGCCGGAAAATCCACATTTTTGAAGCTGCTTTCCGGCGAGCTTGAAACCACGACCGGCGAAATCTCGATTGATCCGAATTGCCGGATGTCGGTATTAAAACAGGATCACTTCGCCTATGACGCTTACAGTGTGCTTGACACCATTATTATGGGAAACAAAAAGCTCTATGATATTATGAAAGAAAAGGACGCGTTGTATGAAAAAGAGGATTTCTCCGATGAGGACGGAATCAAGGCAGCGGAATTAGAGGCGGAATTTGCCGAAATGGACGGTTGGGAAGCCGATTCCAACGCTTCCAAGCTGATTCAAGGCTTAGGCTTGGATGAGGGATTGCTATATCAGCAGATGTCCGAGGTCGGTGACAGCGAAAAGGTCAAAATTTTGTTGGCACAGGCATTGTTCGGCAATCCCGATATTATTCTGCTGGACGAGCCGACCAACCATCTGGATATTCAAGCAATCGAATGGCTGGAGGATTTTCTTCTGGATTACGAGGGAACGGTGATTGTCGTATCGCATGACCGTTATTTCCTGAACGTTGTCTGCACACATATTGTGGACATTGATTATACAAAAATCAAAATGTATGTCGGTAACTATGAGTTCTGGTATGAATCCAGTCAGCTTATCGAACGCATGATTAAACAGCAAAACAAGAAAGCCGAGGAGAAGATCAAGGAGCTACAAACCTTTATTCAGCGTTTCAGCGCCAACAAGTCCAAATCCAAGCAGGCAACAAGCCGTAAAAAGATGCTCGACAAGCTGACGGTTGAGGAATTGCCGGCATCCTCGCGGCGGTATCCGTTCGTGGGTTTTGATATGGATCGTGAGGCAGGGCGCGATTTGCTGATGATTGACGGACTTTCCAAATCCGTAAACGGCGAAACGGTTCTCGACAATTTCACCTTTACGCTGAATCACGGCGATAAGGTTGCGGTCGTAGGGGACAGCGAAATTGCCGTAACGGAATTTGTGAAGCTGCTTGCCGAGGAAACCGAACCGGATTCCGGCACACTCAAATGGGGTGTTTCCACCTCTCGCAGCTATTTCCCGAAGGATAATTCCGAATACTTTGACGGCTGCACGCTGAATCTGATGGATTGGCTGCGCCAGTTCTCGCCGCCGGGATTTGAAACCCAGAACGAGACGTATATCCGCGGTTTCTTAGGCAGAATGCTTTTTTCGGGCGATGACGTATTCAAGGAGGTGCAGGTTCTTTCCGGCGGGGAAAAGGTGCGCTGTATGCTTTCACGCATGATGCTGTTCGGCTCCAACGTTCTGCTGCTCGATCAGCCGACGAACCACCTTGATCTGGAAAGCATTACCGCCGTAAACAACGGTCTGAAAGCCTTCAAGGGCAATATTATTTTCGCGTCCCACGACCATGAATTTATGAACACGATTGCAAACCGTATTTTGGATATTAAGGCGGACGGCAGCGTGGTTGACCGGATGTGTACCTATGATGAGTATCTTGAAATGCAAAAAGAAGGAAAAGCTTAGAAAGGAAACAGATACATGAGCTTAGCAGATGAAATTTTTATTAAAAACTGTACTGAAATTATAGAGCACGGATTTTCGGATGAGGGGATGGAGGTGCGTCCCAGATGGGAGGACGGAACGCCGGCGCATACGATCAAGCGTTTTGGTATTGTCAATCGCTACGATCTGTCGAAAGAGTTTCCGATTCTGACTCTGCGGCGAACCTATCTGAAATCCGCCATAGATGAGCTGCTCTGGATCTGGCAGAAAAAATCCAATAACGTCCATGATCTGCACAGCCACATTTGGGATCAGTGGGCGGACGAAAACGGATCAATCGGAAAAGCTTACGGCTATCAGCTCGGCATCAAGCACCAATATCCCGAGGGCGAATTTGACCAGGTAGACAGAATCCTCTATGATTTAAAGCACAACAGCGCGTCACGGCGCATTTTATCGAATATTTATGTACATCAGGATCTGCACGAAATGAATTTATATCCCTGTGCCTACAGTATGACGTTTAACGTTACCGGAAATCGTTTGAATGCGATTCTGAATCAGCGTTCTCAGGACATGCTTGCCGCGAACAACTGGAATGTCTGCCAATATGCGGCATTGGTGCATATGTTTGCGATGGTTTCCGGCTTTGAGCCGGGCGAGTTGGTGCATGTCATTGCGGACGCACACATCTACGACAGGCATGTTCCGATCATCAAAAAGATTATTGCCAACAAGCCGTACCCTGCGCCGGAGCTGAAAATCACGCCGTGGGATGATTTTTACGCGTTTGACCGAAATGATTTTACGTTGGTAAATTATCAATTCCATGAACTGAATGAAACAATTCCGATCGCGGAATAGGAGGAAGCAATGGCTGAATTTATTTACAATTTGAACTTTATCGGCGTACCGTCCGATTTTATCGAAAATGTCATGCCCAAAGCAAACGGGGCATTTGTCAAGGTTTATCTGTATGCGCTGAATCTTGCCCAAAAGGGGATTCGGTGCGATTACGGCGAAATTGCGGATAAGCTGGACTTACTGGAAAGCGATGTGGTAAAGGCATTTGAATATCTTTCGGAGCAGGGGTGTCTATGTGCTTTCGGCGATCAGATTATTTTCGGAAAGCCGCGACCGGTGGAGGAAGAACCGGAAAATGAGCCGGCACCTGCCGAAAAACCGAAAAAATCTGCGGAAAGCATCAAATATATTATGACCGAAAATCAGAATCTTTCGGATTTATGCCAGCTTGCTCAGCAAATGCTCGGAAAAACGCTGAGCGATCGGGATATTGAAACGCTATACTGGCTTTATGATGAGTTAGGATTTTCGCCGGAGGTTATTCTGATGATTCTCGAATATTGCGTTTCCAAGGATAAGCGCAGCATGAAATATATTGAAAAGGTTGCGATCGGCTGGCACGAAAACGGCATTACCACGATTTCCGCGGCAGAGCAATATATGCATGATCAAGCGGAGAAAAACAGCTATTTCGGCAATATCCGCCGCTTGTTCGGCATTGACGACCGCTCGCTTTCCAAAACGGAGGAAATGTATCTGAAGTCCTGGCGCGACTCTTATAATATGAGTGAGGATATGGTCGCATTAGCGTATGAATACTGCATTATCCGTACCAACAAGCTGTCGTTTCCGTATATTAATTCCATCATTGAGAATTGGTATAAAAAAGGCATTTTCACCGTTCCCGACGCGGAGAAGGAGCAGGAGGAATTTCGGAATAATTCCCGTTCCGAAAAGGAATTGAATGTCTATAAGGATGAAACGGGATATGATTATGATAAAATTGAGGAAATCATGCAGCAAAAATATGATAAATAATTCAATTCCCGAGCGGTGCAGGGGGATTCCCGAAGTTTTTTCACATACTTGTTCACAAAAAAACCATATCTCCAAATCTCCTGTTTATGCTAAATTTAGCTTGAAAATTATCGGAATTTATTATATAATAAAATCAAGCGAATCTCGATGAATCCAAAAGAGAGAGATTAACGTGTGCCGCGGTTGGCGGCAGAATGGAGGATATATCATGAAATATATTGTTATATTGGGCGATGGAATGGCAGATTATCCCGTAGACGCATTCGGAGGGAAAACCATTCTGGAGGCGGCAGACAAGCCTATGATGGATTATATGGCGCAGCATGGTGAGCTGGGCATGGTAAAGACGGTGCAGGACGGTATGAAGCCGGGCAGTGACGTTGCCAATCTTTCGGTAATGGGTTATGACACGCAAAAGTGCTATTCCGGGCGTTCACCACTGGAGGCGGCGTCCATCGGCGTTCAGATGAAAGACAGCGATGTAACCTTTCGCTGCAATCTTGTAACGCTTTCGGATGAGGAAAATTATGAGGATAAAACGATGCTGGATTATTCCGCCGGTGAAATTTCCACAGAGGAGGCGGCAGAGTTGATTCATGCTGTTGCAGCGGAACTGAATACCGATAAAATCAAATTCTATCCGGGGATCAGCTATCGCCATCTGACCGTATGGGACGGCGGCTCGACCAACGTCAGCCTGACCCCTCCCCATGATATTTCCGACAAAAAGATTGCCGGTCATCTTCCCCAGGGGGACGGCGCGGAAACGCTTCTGGATATGATGAAACGCAGCGAAAAGATTCTGCGCAATCATCCCGTGAACAAAAAGCGTGCCGCAGAGGGCAAAAATATGGCGACCTCCATCTGGGTCTGGGGCGAAGGCACCAAGCCGCAGCTGGATAATTTTGAAGAAAAGTTCGGATTAAAGGGCAGTGTTATCAGTGCCGTTGATCTGATTAAGGGAATCGCAAAATGTGCCGGTATGGAGTCGATTGATGTAGAGGGCGCAACCGGAAATTGCGAAACCAACTGGGACGGTAAGGCACAGGCGGCTTTGGATGCGTTACTGGGTGGCAGCGATTTTGTTTACGTGCATATGGAGGCTCCCGATGAAATGGGCCACCAGGGCTTGCCCGATAAAAAGAAATTTGCCGTAGAAACCATTGATTCCAAAGTAATCCGTTTCTTAAAGGATAATCTGGAGCAAAGAGGCATAGACTATAAAATGTTGATTATGCCGGATCATCCTACGCCGATCAAGCTGAAGACGCATGTGAGCGATCCCGTTCCGTATGTGATTTTTGACAGCACGAAAACGGAGGGTGGCAGCGGACTTACTTATACCGAGGAAAACGGCAAAAAGACAGGAATTTATATTGATAAAGGCTATACGCTGATGAATCGTTTTCTCGGAAAATAATGCATTTTTCAGGTGATTGCAGGGTTGAATTTCGAAGTGAGGCGAGGGGAATGTAAGTGTATTTCATTCTCCTGCGGCTCAGACATCCGCTACGCTGCGCGGAGTAGAACTCGCCTTCGCAGAATGAAATACACTTACATTCCCGGCGAGAATAGTTTTAACTTACAGATCTAACAGGGTATTGGGATTTTGCGATTGCCTGTGATTTATCTTCCGAAAGGAGGAACTTTCTATGAAATGGAAAAAATCAGATTTTAAGATTTTATTATGGCCTTTGGGAGTTATCGCGGCAGCGGCGTTACTGTATTTTCTGACGCCGAGACTGATTGAACTGCTGGGGTTGCTGACGGGACTTTTATTGCCGTTTATTATCGGTTATGTTCTTGCGAAAGCGATTAACCCATTGGCGGATTTACTGCAAAGAAAATTCAAGTTTCCGCGCGGCGTGACCGTAATTTTAGTGGTACTTGCCGTATTGGGACTGGTGGTTGGCTTGGTTTACTGGGGCGCAAGCTCTCTTTCGGGACAGGTCAAGGCGCTGTTTGTTGACAATCCGGATTTTAAGGCATACTTTATGGCACAGTATTCGGAGGCGATCAGCAAGATTTCGGTTCTCTACCGGAGCTTGCCGGAAAGCGTTCAGGACGCGCTTTCGGGAGCGGTTTCCGGAACGGGCAGTGCAACAGGGCTTGTGATGGATTATGCGGCACGGTTTGTCAAGGCGATGCCGAACGCCTTTGTTGCGATTATCGTGGCGATTTTATCGCTGTATTTTATGGTTTCGGATTCCACCTCCGTAACGCAGATTATTAATCGGCTGTTTAAGATTCAAACGACCAAATCCGCACTGGTATGGTCGGAAATCCGCCGGTATGTTGGAGGATATGTAAAAGCGCAGCTGATTATTATGTCCGTTACGGCAAGCATTATGTTCATCTGGTTCTTGGCGCTTCGGGTACGGTATGCCATTTTGATTGCGCTGGGGATTGCATTTTTGGACGCGTTGCCGATTTTCGGGAGCGGATTGATTTTATGGCCGTGGAGCGTGATGAACTTTTTAAACGGCGATCTGAAAATGGGGTTTTGCATTATTCTGGTGTACTGCTCCATCGCTCTGACGCGGCATTTGATTGAACCGAAGCTTGTCAGCACCAATGTTGGAATGAATCCGCTGCTTACGCTGATGTCGATGTATATTGGCTACCGAACACTGAGCGTCGGCGGGTTGATTGCCGGTCCGCTGATTATGCTGCTGATTGTCAGCTTATATAAGGGCGGCGTTTTCGATACGCCGATTAAAATTACCCAACAGGTATTCAAAAAAACAGGGCAGACCCTCAATGCGCTGAAAGAATATATTCTATCGGATGAGCATGAGGAATAGATTACAAAAAATAAATTCAGAAAGGATATACCAATGGAAAAAGAGAAATTTTATATTACCACCGCGATTGCGTATACATCCAAAACACCGCATATCGGAAATACGTATGAGATCATTTTGACGGATGCAATCGCGCGTTTTAACCGTTTTATCGGAAAGGACGTATTTTTCCTAACCGGAACAGACGAACACGGACAGAAAATTCAAGAGATTGCCGAAGCACAGGGAATCACCCCCAAGCAGCATGTAGACAAGATTGCCGGCGAAATCCGCAGTATTGCCGATATGCTGAACATCAGCTATGACAAGTTTATCCGCACGACGGATGATTATCATGTGAAGGCGGTTCAGCAGATTTTCAAAAAGCTCTATGATCAGGGCGATATTTACAAGGGCGAATACGAGGGGTTATATTGTACGCCCTGCGAGTCTTTCTGGACGGAAACGCAGCTTGTGGACGGAAAATGCCCCGACTGCGGCCGTGAAGTAAAGCCGACCAAGGAAGAAGCGTACTTCTTCAAAATGAGTAAATACCAGGATAAGCTGATGCGGTATATTGAGGAGCATCCGGAATTTATTCAGCCGGAATCGCGCAAAAAGGAAATGGTGAACAACTTTCTGAAACCGGGCTTGCAGGACTTATGCGTATCACGTACCAGCTTCACCTGGGGGATCCCGGTTGAGTTTGATCCCGGACACGTTATCTACGTTTGGATTGACGCGCTTTCAAACTACATTACGGCGCTCGGCTACACTCCGGAAAAAAAGGGCGAGCTGTATCAAAAATACTGGCCGGCAGATGTGCATGTTATCGGAAAGGATATTCTGCGATTCCATACCATCTATTGGCCAATTATGCTGATGGCGCTGGGCGAGCCGCTCCCGAAACAGGTATTCGGACATCCGTGGATGCTTTTCGGCGAGGAAAAGATGAGCAAATCGCGCGGCAATGTGATTTATGCGCAGGACTTGGTTCGTCATTTCGGCGTGGACGCGGTACGTTATTATTCACTGCATGAGATGCCGTTTGCGCAGGACGGAACGATCACTTATGATGTGTTCATGAGCCGTTATAACAGTGACCTTGCCAATACGCTGGGGAACCTTGTAAACCGTACTGTTGCCATGATTAACAAATACTTCGGCGGCGTAATTCAGCCGGGGGATGTTGAGGGCGAATTTGACGCGGATTTGAAAGAAACTGCGGTTTCGGCAATTACGGCAATCAGTGCTAAAATGAAACAGCTTCGCGTTGCGGATAGCCTGGATGAAATCTGGAAAGTTGTAGACCGCGCAAACAAATACATTGACGAAACCACACCGTGGATTTTGGCAAAGAGCGATGAAACCAAACCACGTTTGGGAACGGTTTTATATAATCTTGCAGAAACCATTCGAATTATCGCAGCATTGCTGTCGCCGTTTATGCCGGAAACAGCCGAAAAGATCGCATCACAGCTGCATGCGGATGAATTATCCTATGACAGTGTCTGTGCTTTCGGCGCAACAAAAGCCGGAACGCAGGTTGGCGAGGCGGTTCCGATTTTCGCGCGGATTGATGTAGAGAAAAAGCTTGAGGAATTGGCAGCAGAAAATGCGGAGGAGGAAAAAATTGAAATTGCTCCGTTCAAGGATTTCGTGGATTTTGAAGATTTTGAAAAGTTAGACATCCGCGTGGGCAAGGTTCTGGAATGTGAAAAGGTGCCTAAGTCCTCCAAGTTGCTGCGCTTTACGCTGCAAGTCGGCAGTAAAACCCGTCAGATTCTTTCGGGAATTGCAAAATTCCATAAACCGGAGGAACTGGTCGGCAAGAATGTACTGTTTATTGCGAATTTCAAGCCTCGGAAGATGATGGGATTGGAATCCCAAGGGATGATTCTCTCGGCGGAATATAATGATGAATTAACGGTACTCACCACACTGAATGACATTCAGAGCGGTGCGGAAATTGTATAAAACTTAATATTATGAAGCGGAATAAAAATAGGAGCCGATTTCACATCGACTCCTATTTTTGATCTTTTTTTAAAATCAATCAGCGTACTTATCCTCTTTGCTCCATGCATAGAACTTTCTGATTTCTGCGCCAACCTTTTCAAGCTGATGCTCTGCTTTCAGATTTCTTGTAGCAATGAAGTGTGCTCTGCCGTTGTTGTTCTCAGCAATCCACTTGGAAGCGAAAGTACCGTCCTGGATTTCTTCCAGAACCTTCTTCATCTCTTTCTTTGTTTCCTCTGTAACAAGTCTCTTACCGGTCTCATAGTCACCGAACTCAGCAGTATCGGAGATAGAATATCTCATCTTGCTGAAGCCGCCTGCGTAGATCAAGTCTACAATCAGCTTCATCTCATGGATACACTCAAAATAAGCGTTTCTCGGATCGTAGCCTGCTTCAACCAATGTTTCGAAACCTGCCTGCATTAAAGCGGTAACACCGCCGCAAAGAACGGTCTGCTCACCGAACAAATCTGTTTCTGTTTCACACTGGAAAGTTGTTTCCAAAATTGCAGCTCTTGCGCCGCCGATTCCTGCGCCGTAAGCCAGAGCCAAATCCTGAGCCTTGCCGGTAGCGTCCTGCTCAACAGCAACCAGACACGGAACACCTTTACCCTCAACATACTCGGAACGAACCGTATGACCCGGGCCTTTCGGAGCGATCATGGTTACGTCTACGCCTGCCGGAGGAACGATCTGCTTAAAGTGAATGTTAAAGCCATGAGCAAACATCAGCATGTTGCCCTCTTCCAGGTTCGGAGCGATGTCTTTTTTATAAATAGCAGCCTGCTTCTCGTCCGGTGTCAGCATCATAATGATGTCAGCCTGCTTAGCAGCCTCTGCTGTATCAAATACGGGAATACCATAAGCCTCGGCATGGGAACGTCTTGCGCTGCCGGGTCTTAAACCTACGATTACATCAACGCCGCTGTCCTTCAGGTTCATTGCGTGTGCATGTCCCTGTGAACCAAAACCAATGATTGCAACTTTCTTACCCTGTAAAAGTTTCAGGTCGCAATCGCCCTCATAGAAAACTCTTGCCTCGTGATCTAATGATTTTGCCATTTTCCATTACCTCTTTCTTGTAACTTGGATTTTTATATAGTGGGGATGTCCCCCATTATTAACTGTTTTTGTCCAGCTTCAGCGTGTTCGCGCCGCGTTCGAGCGCGGTCATGCCGGTTCTGGCGATTTCTTCGATTCCGTAGTTTTCAATCATATCCAAAAATGCATTCAGCTTTTGGTCATTTCCCGTCAATTCAACCGTCATGGTAGACGGAGAAATGTCAATGATTTTTGCACGGAAGATATTGGTGATTTCGATAACCTCACCGCGTGTTTTCGGCGTTACCCGAACCTTGCAGAGAATCAGACCTCTTTTTACCATCTCATTTCCGGGGAGCGTCTTGATTTTGATAACCTCCATCAGCTTTGAAAGCTGCTTGGAAACCTGTTCCACAACCAGCAAATCTCCCTCGACCTCAATCGTAATACGAGATACCGAATCATCCGTTGTCGTGCCAACCGAAAGCGAATAAATATTAAAGCCCCTGCGGCTGAATAATCCCACCACGCGCGATAATACGCCGGGCTGATTTTCAACCAAAACGGAAAGTGTATACTTTTGCATATGAATCTCCATTCCGCCGCCCTGTTTGCGGCACAAAATCAAACGTAGAAAATTTCTACTTTACTTCCTTTTCCGGAAGCTGATGCTCATTCAATGAGTCGCCGGTCGGCTCAAACGGGCTTACGTTCACAACCAGTAAATACGAACCCTCGGCATCCATCAGCGCCTTGATTCCGGCGTCAATCTCACTGTTTTCGTGAATGGATGAATTGGGGATTCCGTATGCGTCCGCAAGCTTATTGAAATCCGGACTTCCCTCAATCGTAACCGCCTGATAATTGGAATGATACAGCAAATACTGATGCTCATGCACCATCCCCAGACGATTGTTCCGGAACAGAACCATCTTAACGGGAATATTCCACTGACACATCGTACCCAACTCCGGCAAATCCATCTGGAATGAACCGTCGCCCATTACCGCGATAACCGGCTTGTCCACTGCTGCGGAAGCGCCGATCGCCGCCGGCAGACCATATCCCATTGTTCCGAAGCCGCCCGATGTCAGGAAGCTGCGCGGAGAAGTGAAATTAAAGTAGTTCGATGTCCAGATCTGATTCTGCCCAACCTCGGTTGAAACATAAACATCCGAATTGGTTTTTTCGGAAAGTCTTTGCAGAAAATACTTGGGGTTGACAAAGCCGTTATCGGCAGTTTCAAGCTCACGCGTTGCCTGCTTTCTGATTTCCTCGGCTTCTGCAAGCCATGTCTTGTCGGTTTTATAGCCGGATACCAACGGGAGCAGCTGCTCCAAAACATCCTTAATGTCGCCGACAACCGGAATATCGGGAACAACGTTTTTACCGATTTCCGCCGGATCAATATCAATATGTATGATCCGCTTATTGCTCTTAAATCCGTTGGCGTGTGCCACGCTCCGATCACCCAGACGAGAACCCATAACCACAACCAAATCCGCGCGATTCAGCAGCATATTGGCACGGCGTGCACCGTGAGAACCGATCATGCCGTAATAACGGGGACTGGATGAGGGCATAACGCCGATTCCCATCATCGTTGAAACAACGGGAATATCCGTTTCTTTCACTAATTTACGGAATTCGTTTACCGCGTCCGAAATCACAACGCCGCCGCCTGCCAGAATAATCGGCTGCTGCGCGGTCTTGATTGCCTCGGCAACCTTTTTGATCTGCGATTCATTCGCCTTTCCCGTCAGCCGATAGCCGCGGATATTAACTTCCACATCCTCATCGGGGTACTCAAATTCCTGCTTTAATAAATCCATCGGGAAATCAATCAGTACCGGTCCCGGACGACCCGTTCCGGCAATATGGAACGCCTCATTGACGATCCGCGGAATATCCAATCCGTCCTTGACCAAATAACTGTGCTTTGTAAACGGAAGCGTTGCACCGGTAATATCTACCTCCTGGAACGCGTCCTTTCCGATAAATTTCGTTCCGACCTGTCCCGTCAGAGCCACCATCGGAATTGAATCCATGTAGGCTGTCGCAATTCCCGTAATCAGGTTTGTGGCACCCGGTCCGGAAGTTGCGGTACATACGCCGACTTCTTTTGTAACTCTTGCATAGCCGGACGCCATATGCGCCGCGCCCTGCTCGTTTCGTGTAAGAATATGCTTGATCGGAGAAAAGGACAGCTTGTCGATAATGGGACAGTTTGCCGCGCCCGGATACCCGAACACAAGCTTCACGCCGTTTTTCTCCAGAGCCTTTACAACCATTTCAGCGCCGGTCAATTTCAAAAAAATTCCTCCCTACTCAATATCATAAATTTTTCGCCGCGTGTCTTGAGTTGACGGCGGCTGATCATCTTTCCGTAAAGGATGACGCTGTATCGCGCCGGAGGTATGCTCCGGCGCTTTAAATCCGCAATTCTGTAATCATGCGGAATTATTTCTATACTATCTTATTTTATCAGCGAAAAGCCGTATTGTCAACATCCTTTTTATAGAATTGTCATTGTGAATACTTCTGTTT
>ERZ1034984.2872-NODE-2872-length-13227-cov-7.822047_pt1 | contig 13227 bp, 5 predicted proteins | sample MGYA00520589_ERZ1034984 | MGnify/ENA primary metagenome ERZ1034984 (study PRJEB33766, sample SAMN09781790) | gut metagenome | biome: gut microbiome | host: Homo sapiens | place: Madagascar | study: EMG produced TPA metagenomics assembly of the PRJNA485056 data... | reverse complement strand
GGCCGTTGTGCATGACCACGCCAAATTGGGCGAGCTGATCGCCCCCGGCACGGCAGACTGCGTGCTATTCAATTTTGGCTGGCTGCCCGGGGCTGACCACGAGGTACACTCGACCGCCGACGGCAGCCTGCCCGCCTTGCAGGCCGCGCTGGATGCTCTAAAGCCGCGCGGCGTGCTGGCGGCGGTGCTGTACAGCGGGCAGGTCATCGGCGACAGCGAAAAACAGGCGGCGCTGCGCTTTTTCCGCGCGCTGCCGCTGACAAAATATACCGTGCTGGTCTGCGAGTTTGTCAACTGGGCCAGCACGGCTCCCCTGCCCTGCTTTGTGATAAAAAAGTAACGCTTGCCCCCGGCGCGGCGGCATGGTATGCTGTTAATACAGTCTAATTTGTAAACTGTTCATGCAGTCTAATTTATAAGGAGTTTCCCCCATGAATCTGCCGCCCCGCCCGGAGTTCCGCCTGCATGTCGGCTGGCGAACCATCAAAACCGCCTTCACCGCCGCATTGGTAGCCATCGTCTACTGCCTGGTGGGTCGCAACCCCGCCTTCGCCTGCATCGGCGTCATTTTTGGTCTGGGGTACGACATGGAGGATTCCGTCAAAAACGGCGGCAACCGTCTGTTTGGCACCCTCATCGGCGGGCTGCTGTCTATTGCGGTGTTCTGGCTGTATCTGCTGGCGTTCCCGCAGGGCGGGCACACCGTTTATCTGGGCGTGCTGCTGGGGTTTGCCATCGTGGTGCTGATTTTGCTGTGCCAGCGTTTCTGGCCCGGCGGCGTACAGCCGGGCGGCGTGGTGCTGTGCATTGTACTGTTCAGCACGCCGGTGGACACCTATGTAAGTTATGCGCTGAATCGTATTTTTGATACTGCCATTGGCGTTATTGCCGCGCTGCTGGTGAACTATTTTCTCCCGCGGGAGCGCGTGACCGCCGCCTGGGACGGTCTGCTGCACCGCCTGGGCCGATGAAAGAGGCTGCGCTTTGCAGAAGGATTCCTTTATACAACAATACGCCGCCGGGCTGAACCCCCAGCAGCTGGCCGCCGTACAAGCCGTGAACGGCCCGGTGCTGCTGCTGGCCGTGCCGGGCAGCGGCAAAACCACCGTGCTGGTCACGCGGCTGGGCTACATGGTGCTGTGTTGCCATGTGCCCCCCGCGCAGATTTTGACAATGACCTACACGGTGGCTGCCACGCACGAGATGCGCAGCCGGTTTGCCGCGCGGTTCGGGGATGAGCTGGCGGCAGAGATGACATTCCGCACCATCAACGGGCTTTCGGCGGTGATTTTGCAGTATTACAGCCGCACGTACGGCCGCCGCCAGCCCGAGCTTTTGACGAACGAGGGCGATATTACCCGGCTGCTGGGCGATATCTGGCAGCAGGTAAACCGCGAATTTGCGACCGAAAGCACGTTGAAAGAGCTGCGCACCGCCATCACCTACATCAAAAATATGGCGCTGACCGACGCGGAGATCGAGGCCATGGACACCGACCTGGCGAACCTGCCCGAGCTGTACCGCCGCTACCAGGCCGCGCTGAAACGCGCCGGGCAGATGGACTACGACGACCAGATGGTGTTTGCGCTGCAAATTCTGCGCGCCGCGCCACCGGTGTTGGGGTATTTCCAGCAGCGGTACCGGTATTTCTGCGTGGATGAATCGCAGGACACCTCGAAAATTCAGCACGAGATCATTCGGCTGCTGGCGGGGCGCAGCCTGAACCTGTTCATGGTCGGTGACGAGGACCAGAGCATCTACGGCTTCCGCGCGGCCTACCCGCAGGCGCTGATGGATTTTGAGCAGGTCTACCCCGGCGCACGCGTCCTGCTGATGGAAGAAAACTATCGCTCCAGCGAGGAGATCGTAGCCGCAGCCAACGCCTTTGTGGCCCGCAGCCGCTACCGCCGCCCCAAAACGCTGCGCGCCACCCAGGGGGCGCAGTGCCCGGTGGAGATACGCCCCATCACCCGGCGCGAGGAACAGATTCAATGGCTGTTTGCGCAGGCGCAGCACGGCGGCGGGGAGACAGCGGTGCTGTTCCGCAACAACGAAAGTGCGCTGCCGCTGGTCGACCTGTGCGAGCGCAACGGCGTGCCCTATCGCTTTAAAAAGGCCGACCTGACGTTTTTTACGCACAAAATTGTGTTGGACAGCGTGGATTTTTTGCGTTTTGCCTACGAGCCGACCAACGGCGAGCGGTTTTTGCGCATTTACTATAAGCTCGGGCTGGCACTTTCCCGCCAGAAGGCGCTGACTGCCTGCGGGGCCAGTGCCCGCAGCGGACGGCCGATCCTGGAAGAGCTGATCCGCAGCCCCGAGACCTCTACCCGGATGCGGGAATCACTGGGGGATATTTACGCTGCGTTCAAGCGCATCCCGCAGCTGAACGCCGCCGACGCCGTGGATGCCGTGCGCTACAGCTGCGGCTACGGTGCGTATCTGAACCAAAAAGGCATGGACACCGGCAAGCTGGCGATTTTGGAAATTTTGGCCGAGCAGGAGCCGCACGCCCTGCGCCTGTTGGACCGGCTGGAAGAACTGCGGATGCTGATGGCGGCGAAAGGCAGCGAAACAAGCAGCGATGTGCCGTTTATTTTATCAACGATCCATTCCAGCAAGGGGCTGGAATATGACCGCGTGGTGCTGCTGGATGCCTTTGACGGCGTGCTGCCCGCCAAGCCAGAAATTTGCTGCCGCACGCCCGAGGACACCCGCCAGTATGAGGAGGACCGCCGCCTGTTTTACGTTGCCATGACGCGGGCGCAGCACAAGCTGGTTTTGTTCAACTGCCGCACGATGCCCTCTGCTTTTGTGCAGGAGGTAATTTTCAGCCTGCCCGAAAGCCAGGCCGAGCGCGAGCGCGCCAGAGCCGAGACCGACCGCATATGGGGGCGGAATGTTTCCGCTGCGCCGGTGCCGATTTTGCCGCCGGTAGATAGGGCCGCCGTGACCCGCGTGGGGGCTACCGTACAGCACGCCGTGTTTGGGCGCGGCGTTGTACGGGAGTTTGACGGGCGGTTTGTAACCGTAGAATTTTCCGGGCTGCGGGTAAAAAAGCTGGATGCCGCTTTAGTTGCGGAGAAGCACTTGCTTTGGGATTTGTAATGCGGCGCAGGATTGCGCGAAACGAAAGCACGAAAGGTAAACAAAACTATGAAAAAAATCCTCCTTCTGGCCACTGGCGGTACCATCGCCAGCAAGCCCACCGCCGCAGGCGGTTTAGCCCCCGCCATCACGTCGGGGGAGCTGCTCTCCTTTGTGCCGGAACTGGCAAACCTTTGCGAGATCGACGCCGTGCAGCTGTTCAGCCTGGATTCCACCAACGTGGGGCCGGACCAGTGGCGGCTGCTCGTGCATGCCATCCGCGAAAATTATACCGCCTACGATGGTTTCGTAATCGCCCACGGCACCGATACGATGGCCTACACCGCCGCTGCGCTGAGCTACATGATCCAGAACAGCGCCAAGCCCGTGGTGCTGACCGGCAGCCAGAAATCTATCTACAACCGCGATACCGATGCCCGCAACAACCTGTACCGCACCTTTTTGTACGCCAGCAGCGATTTTGCCTGGGGCGTGCAGCTGGTGTTTGACAACAAGGTCATTCTGGGCACCCGCGCGCGCAAAACGCGCACCAAAAGCTTCAACGCATTTTCCAGCATCGACTACCCCGAGACCGCCGTATTCCGGGATATGCGGCTGATCCCCTTTCTGCGCCGCCCCGACCCGATGCCGCCCGTGCAGTTTTACGAGCAGCTTGACCCCGCCGTGTTTGTGCTGCGGCTGGTGCCCGGCATGCGGGCCGACATTATCCCGCTGCTGGCTCCGCGCTATCGCGCGCTGGTGGTGGAAAGCTTCGGCGTAGGCGGGCTGCCCGGCGGCGAGCACGGCGAGATGTACGCCCGCCTGCAAGACTGGTGCGCCAGCGGCCGCCTGGCCGTATTTACCACCCAGGTCCCGCACGAGGGGTGCGATCTGGCCGTGTACGAGGTCGGCCGCTCGGTCAAAGAACTGCCCGGCGTGCTGGAAGCCAGGGACATGACGCCCGAGGCCGTGGCCGTAAAGCTGATGTGGGCCCTGGGCCAGACCAACGACCGCGCCGAAGCCATGCGGCTGTTTACCACGCCGGTCGAGTGGGACATTGTATAATATCAACAAAAACACCCCGCCGGGGCTGTACGCAATGCACAGCCCCGGCGGGGTGCTTTGTATCAGGAATCGCTTTTATAACGAGAAACGCGGTTTACGATCAGTCGTTCAGCAGGGCGATCTTGCGGATGGAAGGATCGTGGGTATCGTTGAAGTCGAACGCAGCCTGGGCGTCCGTCAGCTTGAAGGTGTGGCTGATGGAGCCGTTCAGGTTGATCTTGCCCTTATTGACCAGGTCGATGACGGTCTGGAATTTGTGGTTCTGCAGGCGGCTGCCGCGGACATCCAGCTCCTTGCTGGTGATGACGAACTGGTTGATCTCATCGGGGGCGATGCTGAAGCCCATGGTGATAACGCGGCCCGCGTTGCCGGCGGCCTTGCAGGCAGTCAGGAAGCTGCCATGGAAGCAGGCGCAGTCGATGACGACCGTCGGGCCGTAGCCGTCGGTCAGTTCCTTGGCGCGGGCAACGACATCCTCGTTCTTGGAGTTGATAACGTCGGTAGCGCCGTTCTGGAGAGCGGCCTCCAGCTTGGGCTCGTCGATATCGACGACAATGACCTTGCGGGGGCTGTACAGGGCGACGATGCGCAGCATGCTGCTGCCCAGTGCACCGGCACCGATGATCATGACGGTGTCCTGGAACTCCAGCTGAGCGCGGCTGCAAGCCTGCACGGCGATGGTAGTGGGCTCGATCATGATGGCATCCTGATAGCTCAGGCTTTCGGGCAGAACGTAGACGTCGCTTTCGGGCACAGCCATGTACTCACGATAGCCGCCGTCGATGTGGACGCCGCGGACCTGCAAGTGCTCACAGACATTGGGACGGCCCTTGCGGCAGGCGTAGCAGGTGCCGCAGGCAGTGACCTGGTCCACGATGACGCGGTCGCCGACCTTGATCTTTTTGGCGTTGTCGCCGACTTCCTCAACCACACCGACGATCTCGTGGCCGATGACGCGGGGATAGGTGGCGGCGGCGTTGGTGCCGTGGTAGATGCCCACGTCAGAGCCGCAGATGCCGGCGGCCTTGATCTTGACCAGGACATTGTTCTTGGCGTCGATGGTGGGCTTATCCATATCGATGATGCGGAGATCATTGGGCTTTACGATCTGAACTGCTTTCATGTGTAAACCTCCCGGGTTTCTCATGTACAGAAATGGCTTGCTTCGGCGCGTCTAGCATGCTTGCATGCTGACATGTCAGTTTCAACATCGTCATTGTAGCATGGCAGTTTGGGATTGTCAACACCTGTTTTGCAATTCATCAAAATGACAAAATACGGCGGAGAGTTTTTGCGCAAAGTGTATAAAGGCAGACGATACATCCCCAAGCAGGCCGCTGTTTTGCAGGATTGCGCATGTAGGGGCGAGCAATGCCCGCCCGAGAACCCGATGATGCAGCGCACTTTATAAGAGGTTGCACCCATGGCAGAACGCGGCGGGCGAGCAATGCCCGCCCCTACACCCCCACAATCGTTTGCGGCATTTTACGCTTGCAGTCCCCTGCCGGATGTGCTACAATAGCAATAAGCATGCTGACATGTCAGTTACAGAGTAAGGAGCGCATTATGCCCAGCCTGACCCCCAAAACGCAGGACAATTCCATCCGGGAGAATGTCTACCGCGTAATCAAAGAGAATATTGCCGCCCTGCAGCTTGCGCCCGGCACCACGGTAAGCACGCAGGAGCTGGCCGCCAAGCTGCAGGTCAGCCGCACACCGGTGCGGGAGGCGTTCATCCGCCTGCAAAAAGAGGACCTTGTGGAGATCACGCCGCAGAAAGGCACGATGGTCTCCCGCATTGATTTGGCCCGCGCCGAGAAAGAGCGGTTCATCCGGGAAAGTCTGGAAACGGCCATTCTGCCGTTGTTTTTGCAAAACTGCACCGAGCTGGATCTGCGGGAACTGGAGCTGTTGATCGAGCAGCAGAAAGCCTGTTTTACCGGGCTGAAGCCGCTGGAATTTATCGCGCTGGACAATCGGTTCCACCAGCGATTTTTTGAGATTGCCGGGCAGGATCTGAGCTGGGACGTGGTGGCTGCCACGAACCCGCATTACAACCGTCTGCGCGTGCTGACTGTGCAGAATGCCGCAACCTTTGACGGCGCGGTGCGCCAGCATGAGGTAATGATGGATCAGATCCGCCGCCGGGATATCGACGCCCTGCGCCGCGAATTGACCGACCATGTGCGGAAAATCATTGCGGAGAAGGATGGGTTGGTGCAGCTGTACCCGGATTATTTTGCTGTGCCCCAGCGGGAGATGAGATTGTAATACTCGTAAGTTTCCCGGGGCGTCAAGGACGCCGCCCCTACGTACGAATTATAAAAACCATAAAACCCAAAAAGGCTCCCCTGGAGGGGAACTCCCGCGTAAGCGGGTGAGGGGTGGCCCCAAGGCGCGAATCCGCCGTCCAGCCACCCTTCAGTCACCTTCGGTGACAGCTCCCCTCCAGGGGAGCCTTTGCGGTTCGCGCTGCAAAAACAGCAGGCACCTGCAAGCGTTTCTTAACGCTTTTCCGTCCCTCTCCGTTTGACCCCTCCGGGCCAAATTTTGGTTGGCGTAGGGGCGGATTCTATATCCGCCCGGGGGATTGTGCGGCGGTGCGGGATTGCACAGGCGCACACTGTGCGCCCCTACAGAGCACTTTTGCTGCGGGGCGCGCTGTTTTGCAGCTATGGATGGCAAATTGTTAACCTTTGGGTAATAGATATTCGGGCAAATTCGCTGTACCATACTAAGTATAGTGGATTTTTTGTACCCAACACCCCCAAAAACGGTGGGGAGTGCTGCCATTGGATGAAAAAAATCGTACATTTTTTGTCACAATGCGCATGGATTTTGCCCTATTTATAAGGTATAATAATATTATTATAGACTGTATGTTGAATATATTGCGTTGTTCCGCGCAGTGTATCACGCCTTACCGGGGCCTGGCCCTGTTTATTTATAGATGTTCCGCAACAAAAAGAAAGGATTGAATGGAAACTATGCACAGTAAACTTATACGGTTGCAAACCGCCCTGTTGACGCTGGCGCTCCTGTTCACGGTGTTGGTTCCTGTCTCTGCCTATGCAGCGGGGGAAACCGCCGAAGCGCAGGGAACTGCCACCAGTGAAACCGTCAGCGATCCCAACACGTTTAATGCGTGGGTGTATACGCAGGCCTATAACAACGCCACCACCGGCCGTATTTGGGCCGATAAAACGGTGGAGGAAGAACAAATCACCTTCACCGGCGACCTGGCAGACAAGGGCCCCATCGCGGTGCCCAAAGATAAAAAAGCCGATTTCCTGGTCGCGCTGTCTGCGCTGTCCTCCCATGCGTCTACCACTACCACCGATACAAAGCCGCTGGATGTAGTGCTGGTGCTGGATGCCTCCGGCAGTATGGACGATCCCATGGGGGAAGGCGACAGCACAAAACGCATTAAAGCGCTGAAAAAGGCCGTCAATGCCTTTATTGACAGCACTGCGGAGAAGAATGAGGGAATCGCGGATGAGAATAAGAAAATCCGGCTTTCCATCGTGAAATTTGCAGGCGATAGAACGAACAAGACTGGTAACGATCAATACCGCGATGGTATGTTCACATACAACTATTCGCAGATTATGAAGGGGCTTACTGTCTGCGAGGAAAGTAATGCTGATACATTCAAAACTCAGGTAAATAGTATAAGCCCTGCCGGTGCTACCCGTGCGGATAATGGCATGGAGCGTGCCCAGGCTGCGTTGACATCTGCGCGCGAAAATGCCAAAAAGGTCGTCATCTTCTTTACGGATGGCACGCCGACCGATTATCTCGACTTTAGCCCCTGGGTCGCTTCCTCTGCCGTCACAACGGCTAAAGCAATCAAGGATGATGGCGGTGAAATTTATACCGTTGGCATTTTCAGCGGTGCCGACCCGGCTGCCAGCGTCACCGGCGAGTGGACTACGAACGAAAACAAGTTCATGCACGCAGTCTCCAGCAATTATCCCCAGGCCGCTTACAACAGTGGGCGGGGTGGCTATAGCTGGAACTTCGGTGACAAGGCTGCCAACCCAAATTACTATCTGGCGGCTTCCAGCGCTGACGGGCTGAACACGGTCTTTACCAGTATTTTCGAGTCTGTGACTAAGAATCTGGCCGGCCCCACGGAAGTGGTTGGCGATGATCCGACAAACAGCGGCTATGTGACCTTCGATGATCCCCTGGGCGATTTTATGGAGGTCAAAGGCTTTGAGGCCGTTGCCTTTGCCGGTGGTGTTTACACGAACACCAAAAAAGAAAGAAGCACCGATGAAAACGGTAAAACCGTAGATACCTACACCTTTACGGACAAGTATACCGGCCCGGTCAGCAACGCTTACCCCGATAAAGCCGATTTGAGCCACATCCTTATCACTGTCACCCGTGGCAGCGGCAGTGCCGGTGATACGGTGCAGGTCATGATCCCTGCCAGTATGCTGCCCCTGCGGTATTATCAGGTTACAACTGATAAGGATAACAAGTCTACGCTGGCGGTTACGAATACCCAGCCCATCAGCGTCATCTACTCTGTCGGCCTTAAAGACACGGTGCGCGATCAGATCACGTCCGGCAATATAGATGACGCACTTGCCAGCTATGTTGCAGCAAATACCGAAGACGGCAAGGTCAGCTTCTACTCCAACAAATATGACGGCAGCTTAAAAACGGCAGATAACAAAAAAACCATCGGCCAGACCACGGCTACCTTTACCCCGGCAAGAAGCAATAGCTTCTACTATCATACCGAGGAGGCCCCGCTGTTTACCAAAATTGGTGAAGGTGAAGACGCCAAATATGAGCCGGTCACTGATTTTAAAACGGGCACAACCTATTACTATGAACTGAAATACCTGCATCAAGACCCGAAAGACCGTGATAAAACGCTTTCCAAGACCGACTATGTGCCCATGCACATTGATGATCCTAATGAGGTTGGAAAATGCATTGGTACGTATGCAGACGGCCAATGCTACATCATGGCGGGCACCAAAAAAGGCAGCTTGCCCGCCGCCATTGACAGCCAGCTGGGCGATAAGTCAGACGAGACCGGTACCGGTAACGTTGACGGTAACTTGACCGGCACCGCCAAACGCCGCATTGACTTCCAGTGGAACCTTGCCACGCACATGGGTGTGCTGTACCTTGGCAACAACGGCAAGCTGACCATGGACGCCACCGGCAGCGTGAAGGTTACCAAGGTTGTTGAAGCCGACAAAGGCCTGAACCCGAGCGCTGACACCGCCTTTACGATGAAGTTTGCGCTGGAAGGCTCCGGGGAGAATGGCACGTACAGCTACACCGTTACCAATAAGGAAGGTGTTAAACAGCGCGACGGTACGATTACGAACAACGGTGAATTCACCTTGAAAAACGGCGAGACTGCCGAGATTGTGGGCTTGCCCGTAGGCAGCACCTATACCATCACGGAGCCGGAAGGAAATCTGCCCAACGGCTATAAACTGAAGAGCATTACCGATAACGGCACCGGCACGGTCACGGCCAAGGCCACGACCGTTACGGTGACCAACACCTATGAACCCGAGGGAATTACGGTAGACCCGGATAACGACGACACCAATTATCCGTTCAAGGCTGAAAAGATTCTGAAGGGCCGCGATTGGCGGGGCAGCGATACCTTTACCTTCCAGCTGCAGGCTGTCACCCCGGGTGCTCCGCTGCCTGCAGGGGCTACTGAATCTAATGACATACGCTATAAAGAGTACACGGTGACGGGTAAGACTGGCACCGACGGAACGCCTGTCGGCTTTAACTTCGGAAGTGTCACCTTCGATAAACCCGGCACTTATGTGTACGACATCACCGAGATTATCCCCACCAAGAAAATCCCCGGCGTTTCGTATGACAGCTCCTTCTACCGTGTGACTGTCAATATCAAGGACGATGGCCAGGGTCAGCTGGTGGTGGATTCCTCCTCCACGGTGAAGGTGCTCGGCAATGACCAGCAAACCTCTGCGACAACTGCCACGTTTACCAATACCTTTAAGGATGACACCGAGGAACTTGCTATTCAGGCAACGAAGCGCTACGAGGACGAGGATGGCAATCGGATGAGCTTGCCTGCCGATCCGTTCCACTTCAAGCTCGAAGCGGCAAAGGTGAACGAGCAAAACCAGGAACTGACTAACAACAACGCCCCCATGCCGAGCAACGCGGAAAGCACCGTCAACAATATGCTCGGTGAGGTTACCTTTGCACCTATCACCTACACGCTGGGAAACGACCATGGCAATACCTATTATTACCAGCTTACCGAAGTGCCGGGTGATAATACGGACACTATTACTTACAGCCAAGAAAAGTATCTGATTAAGGTTGTTGTTTCTGCTGACACAACAGACGCAACAGCAGGTGAACTGCTGAAAGTCACGCCCACCTACTATAAGTGGATCGACAATAAGTGGAAGGAAGTAAACGCCAACCAAGTGACCTTCACCAACAAATTTACAGGTACAACCACGGCTCAGCTGGGCGTAAGCAAGAGCATTTCCGGCCGTAACTACTGGAAGGATGGTGAAGCGTTCACCTTTGCCCTTGAGGCGCAAGATAATGCCCCGATGCCCGCTGCGGGCGGCGAAACCGTAACGGCAACCGCAAGCAATAAGGCCCGCGATTTCGGTCCAATCACCTACACAAAGGCGGGTGTTTACAACTATACCATCACGGAGACGAGCGAACCCACCAGTGGTATGGCCAATGCCCCGGCTGTCACCGCCACCGTCACGGTTACGCTGAATGCCGAAAGCAACAAGCTGGAAGCCAAGGTTATTTACAGCGATGCCGACACCAACGGCAAGGCCAAGTTTGTAAACACCTACAAAACAGAGCCGTTCAAGGCCAACGCCAGCACACTGTTCCAGGTGAAAAAGATTCTGGGCCGCGCTTGGAACGACACGGATACCTTCACCTTCACCCTGAGCTGTGTGGGCGATGCCCCCATGCCGGCTCTTAGCAACCGTACCGCTTCCGTCAACAAGGAGAATCAGACCGCCGCCTTCGGCGGAAACGATCCGCTGGTATTCGACACCGCAGGAGAATACGTTTACTTCATCCGCGAGAACTCCGGTACCATTGCGGGCATCACCTACGACACCACCGTTTATAAGGTCGTGGTAGAGGTCAAGGATGACGGCAATGGCCAATTGAACGGTACAACCAAGTATTATAAGAGCGACAAGGATGGCAATTTCTCTGAAACTGAAACGGCCGAAACCGAGAACATCGCGACCTTTACCAACACCTATTCTGCCAAGCCCGTTCAGGTTACTCTGACCGCTCGCAAGTCTCTGGACGTTAAAGTCGGCACGCGTGAATTGAAGGCGAACGAATTCTCGTTCGAGTTGCGTGAAAAGCTGGCCGATGGCACGATGTCCAATACCTCCATCACCGCCACAAACGCCGCAGACGGCACGGTTAAATTCGCGCCCCTTACTTTTGATGCCGTAGGCGAAAAGACCTACATCATCAGTGAGGTGACTGACAGCGACCTCGGCGGCATCACCTACGATACCAATAAATACGTGGTCTCTTTCTCCATCACCGATAACGGTAAGGGCCAGCTTGAAGCCAGCACCCCTGTTTATAAGCTGAACGGTGAAGGCGAAGATGTTCGCGGTGCAGAGTTTGTAAACACCTACAAGGCAACGCCGGGCTCGGATGTTTCCTTCACTCCCCAGGCCACCAAGGTTTTGACCGGCCGTGCCTTGCAGAAGGACAAGTTCAGCTTCATTGTTACCGACGATGAAAACCACGACGCAGTTGTTTCCACCGGCACGAACGATATCGATGGCAAGAACAATATTATCTTCACCCCGATTGGCTTCGGCAAGGCCCAGGCAGTGTATACCGCACTGCTTGCCGACCTGCCGACCGAGCAGCCTGCCGAGGATGAAAAGCCCGTTGTAGACGAGCAGCCCACTGATGGCGGGCAGACCAGCGAGACTGAGGATCCCAGCGAGACTGAGGATCCCAGCAAGACTGATGATTCCAACAAGACTGAGGATCCCAGCAAGACTGAGGATCCCAGCAAGACTGAGGATCCCAACAAGACTGAGCAGCCCGCCGTGACTGAGCAGCCCACCGTGACTGAGCAGCCCAACGAGAACAATTCGTCCACCGAGAACAATCAGTCCACCGGGACCGAGCAGCCCACCGGGACCGAGCCGTCCACCGAGAACAAGCAGCTCAACGAGACTGAGCAGCCCGCCGGGAACAATTCGTCCACCGAGAACAATCCGCTCCCCGAGAACAAGCAGCCCACCGAGGACGAGCCGTCCACCGAGGACAAGCTGCCCGATGTGCATCACCAGCCCGCTATGCTTGCGCTGACCCCCGATGAAAACAACGACGGGGGAGCCGCGCTGCCCGAGGAAGTGGAAAAACTGCTGACACATTGGTACACCATCCGTGAGGTCAAGCCTACCAATACCAACGGCATTACCTACGATTCCACCGTCTATAAGATGTGTGTGGAACTCGAGGACAATGGTCAAGGTGTCTTGACCATTAATGGCGATCCTACCTATTATAAGGTCAACGGAACCAAGTTGGAGAAAATTGACGGTACGCCGACTTTCCGCAACAGCTATACCGCAGCGGATTCCGATGCAGTAATCGTTACCCTGCAAAAGAACCTGACCGGCCGTGCTCTGGAGGCAGGCGAATTCACCTTTAAGCTGTCCTGCCCGGAGGACGCAGCGCACAATGGCCTGGAGGTTACCAACGATGCCAGCGGCATGGTGACCTTTAAGCTGACCTATAAGGATCCTAACCTCGACCAGAGTGATGAAGAACCCACCTTCTACACCTACACGGTTTCGGAGGTCAAGGGCGACGCCGAGGGCGTAACCTATGATGACCAGACCTACACCTTTACAGTTAAGGTGCAGGACAATGGCAGCGGCAAGATGCAGGCAGAGCTTAAGGAAGTGCCCGCGAGCATGACCTTTACGAATACCTACACGCCGAAGGCCACGCCTACGCCTACGCCCACCCCCGCAGCCACACCCAGCCCGAAGCCCTCTGCTACCCCCGCACCTACCGCAACCC
>ERZ1034984.2870-NODE-2870-length-13229-cov-5.389935_pt1 | contig 13229 bp, 24 predicted proteins | sample MGYA00520589_ERZ1034984 | MGnify/ENA primary metagenome ERZ1034984 (study PRJEB33766, sample SAMN09781790) | gut metagenome | biome: gut microbiome | host: Homo sapiens | place: Madagascar | study: EMG produced TPA metagenomics assembly of the PRJNA485056 data... | reverse complement strand
CCTTTAAACGGCGGCCGATCTCAATTGCATACATCAGCGCCATTGCCTGCGCCTGCTGACAAATGTTCTTAATCTCCGAGGTCACCGTTTCAATATCACGCTGCGGCGCCTCGATCTCCGTTGTGTTTACCGTTTGCATTTCGTTTTCCATGCTTCTTTCCTCCTTTGATGATGTTTTTGACCCGTTCAAGCCATTTCTGCTCAAACGCTTTGACTTCCTCGGTTCTGGCGCAGTTTCGCATCCCGCGGTTCTGCAGCACCTTCCCTGTTTTTTCGTCCAGCTCCAGCGTGAAATACGGCGTTTCGGGATCGTTGGAGTGCCGTATGAAAAAAATAGCCGTCTCTCCGTTTGCCATCTTATTGCTGTAAGTCGCTACACAATGATGCAGGGCTTTTCCCTCCTGAACCATCTCAAACTGTGAACGGGCCGGGTGGATCTCAAGCCCGTCAGAGGCCCAGCAGAACCTCTGCAGCTGCAGGCAGCGCTTTACAAACTTTTCTCTGCTGATTTCTGTTTTCTGGGCTTCCAAACGCATCGTTGCGGCGTCATGCGCTGTAACGATATTTTGCGGGTAGACGGTTTCCGGGTCGTTCAGGTCTTCATGCAGATCCTTCGCCATATTCCAGTAATCTATCAGATATCTCAGGTCCACCACTGATACGGTTTGAAGTCTGCACAGCTGTCGGTCTATGTACCGAATTGCTCTCATCGGATTTTTTCCCATCTCAATTATTTTTTCCACCGTACTAAATCCGGCACGATAGCATTCCTTTACTTCCTCCGGCCGGATATGCGCTTTGTTTTTCTTATAGAAATCCAACCATACTTTTTTCCATTTCTCTGATACGGCAATTTTGAATTCATCCTTTGTCAGACCCAACATTTGCGCCGGGCGCCGTTGATGCCAATCTATTCCCTCCACGGTCGACCGGCATACCGTCGACTGGCCGTAATACCCTCCGCTGTAGCTTTGGTGATAAATCATGTTGTTTACCAGGACACCCGCTCCCTGTACGATCAGGTTTTCTACGTTCGGATGCCGCTGCCAGATGCGCAGATATGTCACCGGGAACGTTTGTTTATCCGATTGCAGAAACAGATCCAGCTTGCAGTTTTCCGCATCGGTCCCAATAAGTATCTGAGGATCCCATGGCATCACGAAATCTATATTTGTTAGTCCGTCCGTGCATCTTTTCCGCTGCTGCCATCTTTCAAAAAAGCAGACGCTGCTCATACACCTTTGATAACCCACGCATTTGACTATCTTTTTTCCTGCCGTCAGGTATGCTTCCCACGGCCGTACGATGTTTCGCGCATTCCCGTCCTGTGTCGCGACCCGTGAAACATACCAACAGATCAGCGCCAAATGGCCGTCAATCGCCTGCACGGTGACCGGCCAGTGTTCTTCCAGCGTTTTTCCGTTTCGAACAGAACCGATATGAAAAACCTTTACATTTGCCCCGCACTTCGGACAAAGCGTGCTCATGCCGCTTCCCACCGCTTCTCCGCTTTCTGGGTCGATAAAACCGAAATGGCTCATTCCGTGGCTGCATTCCGTCGCAGGAGCATAGTCCAGATAAAATGTTTCTGTGCATTCGCTGCAATGACATTCCACCGCTTTTTCTTTCATCCCTGTGAGGAGATCATTTATATACGCGGACTTATATATCAATACTTCGCTTTGCAGCTTGCCGGACATTTTCAGCCATAGGAGCAATCCCTTCGGAGGCTCGGTCGGAAGCATACTGCTGTAGTCGATCTCTTCCACTTCGCTCACCGCCTTACAGAAAATCTTCAAGGTCGATGAAATCGGAAATTTCCTTTTTCGGTTCTTCCTTCTCCGCGGGTTCCGGAAGTCCGTAAAAGTCCCGAATGATTTTTTCTGCGACAGACGGAGGAACACACACGCACGAATCTTTCACTTTTTTATGGATATCGTCCGCATATGCTTTGATGTTTCTGGCGGCAGTCGACAGAGACATTTCTTTCACATCAAGATCCCGGCTGACGATCTCCGCGGCATCCGGTTCCCGGCTGATGATCTCTTTCAGCTGTTCTCCGACCATCCATACATCTGTGTTCTCCTTTCCCTGCTGCTGGGCCGCGATTTTCTCATACACATCCATTTTGCTCACCTTTCCCGTTAAATTAAAAGCACCCGGTACGTAATCTCCTTATTCCGTACTGCCGTACTTCCAGAATGTCAGGTCATGCTTGTCCCAGTCTGGATACTGATTTTTCAGATATTCCTCTGCCTGCTCCAGCATTTCCTTTCTGGCGGCCGTGTGGTCAAGCGCATCATGACACTGAACACAGGCAGTGACCACGTTTTGTTCGATCCCAAGCCCGCCCTGGCTTCTCGGTATATAATGCGCGTTTGGCATCGCATACGGCGATCCACAAAAAATGCAGCAGTGTCCGTCCCTCTCCCATACCCGTTTCTTGACTTTCTGAGTGATATCCAATGCTTTTGTTCTGGCGCTTTTCACAGCAATCCCTCCCTTACATTTCATTCAACAGGTTTACGATCTCGCGGATCTGTTCCTTGACCGTCAGCGGGCTGATCAGAAACTGTGCGCATTCTTCTACGATCGCATCAAATTCCCGGTCTTCTATTCCGCTGCGCATGGCCAGCGACATCTTGAAATAGATGTTTTCTCCGGTCAGATGGTCTACCAGCTGCAGCGCCGTCTTCAACGTCCCGGGAGCATCCCTCTCATTCAGCCTCTTTACCAGCTCATTGCGTTCCTCTCTCTGTTTTTCCACATTTCTGATCTGCTCCGTGTAAAACTTCCTGACGCTGCTTTGCCAGTTCTGATACCGCTGCATTCTGCTTCTGGACAGCTCCTTGATCCTCGTGCATTCCGTTTTTGATATACTTCCGTCTCTCATGGACCTGATCAGGTTAAAAATGGTCAAAAAATACTGCGTTTCCTCAATCGTGAGAGATTCGCAGTATTTTGCAAGCTGGTCCGCCTGCGGATTATCCGGTGTTGCAGCATTGACCGCTGCAGCTTCAATTTGCTTTAATGTCATTCACGCTCGCCTCCACGACTCTCAGGCTCCTCATCAGCATGGCATCTGCCGGAACTCCATAGATATTCAGCGCGATCCGTTTGGCATCCGACTTCTTTTCCGCCACTATCTTGATTCTGTGATCTCCTACCCAGACAAAGAAAACCTTCAATTTCATCTTTCCTCGCCCTCCCTCTTGCTCGCCTTGTATCTGCCCGAAACGGCGTTCAGACCACGTCTTTCCACTGCTCATATCTTAGCCGCATCTGCTCGGCCTGGTGTTCGTGCGCCCTTTCTATGCGCTTGTGCCGGAACTCTGCTTCCTGCTTTGACGCTTTTTTCAGGCGCTTGTCCTCCCGGTACTCCATTACTGCGACCCCGATCGACACGAGCAGACATATCCCGATCCCGATCATAATGAGCCACCCCGAAAAGCTATTTGCCATCTCTGTCAATCCTCCTCATCACCAGATATGCGGCGACCAGCACCGCTCCCGCTATTATCGCTGCGTAGATCATCTGCCAGCTCCTCCAATTCCTTGATATGCCCGCCGCACGGGCAGCGCATCGGCTTGCGCTGCATGAGCGTTGTCGCGGCCAGATTGGTCGCTATGTACAACTCCCGGCCGCATTTCAGGCAATGCAGCACGCAGAAGGTGTGCCCGCCGAGCCTGTCCTTGATGGATCTGTAAGTCATCCGCCCGCCCCCTTCCACCGTTTACATTGGTTGCTTCCGGTGCATTTTTCTTTTCTGCAGCACAGGCATGCGTCGATTCGTGCTTTGACCTGCGGCCTGTCCTTCCCGCGCTGCTTCTTTGCCCCGTGCCGGTATGCCGGCGCGGAAGCGTGCGAGCATTGACGGCTCAGCCTGACCGCAATCATGACTGTGCCTCCCTCTCTGCAAGCTTTTTCTGTAGATATTTCTCGCACATCATATCGAAGACGTAGTAAATTCCTGCCGTTTGGGCATTGCGCGGGATTTTGTACCCGGTCAGATCATCAACGATTCGACCGTCAGCCATGATATTGGTGATCTTGTGGGGCTTTCCTTTTTTGTCGTACCAGATGGACATTTTGGTTTACTCCTTTCTTGCTTCTCTTCTCTGCCGGTGGTATAATCCGGTTGAGGGAGATGAGTTCATGAAAAAGTTTGAAAAAGATTTGAAAATTCTTTGCGACCTGTGTAAGGGAAATAACGGAGTAATTGATTCTGATTGCGTCCCTCCTGATATTGATGTCGATTTCCTATGCGCCATGGGGCTTGTACATCTGTTCCATGAAGCCGAAAACGTGTATTATGATTTGGAAATCACCCCAGACGGGAAAACTTACTTTTACAGAAAGTCTGAAGAACGCTCTGCAGCAATTCGCAATTGGTCGATGAACATTTTAATTGCCATTCTCTCCGCACTATTCGGTGCCGTGTTGGCTAGACTATCCATGGTTCTATTTCCATAAGTACAGGCCGATCAAAAAACCAATCAGAACAAATGCGACTGTGAGCGCCCAGTAATCCAGAGGTGTTTTCAGTCTTTTTTTGTGCTTCATATTTCTTTCCCTCACGCTGTCAGCTCCGGGTTCAGCATAATCGCGTTAATAAAGCCGTGACGGATACGGCAAGCGAAACCACAGAAACCGCCACGCCGATCTTCCACTCCAATTCTTCTTGCTCTTCTATGGTCCGGTTTGCCCATCTCCACCAGCTTGCCGTTCTACTGCTGCCCCTTGGAATTTCCGTTTTCCGCCGCCCGTTTCGGGCGGTTTTTTCTTTAGCCATCTTTGACATTTGCAAAGCGCTATCCGAGAACTCCCCAAGGGTTAAAACGAAAAAACGATATCGCATTGCAAAGTAGCACCCACATTGCATAGACCCAGAAACCGCCTCGCTCTGGGTCTATTATCTTTTTCCAAACAATCAGCCCTGCTGCCGAAACGGCAAGAATAATCAGGAAAATTATTTCGTTCATCTTGTCTCACCACTTTCTTTGTTGCTACCTTCAATTTCCAGTGGTATAATCAATCTGGAAGGAGGTGAATAAACATGTTTCTTTCTGTTCCAATGGATTCTACCAGCCCCAATGAGATGTACTGGGTCGTTGTGATTGTTGCGATTGTTGTGCCTGCGTTGGGTACGATCTTCACCGTTTGGCAAAACCGAAAGATCAAAGAGTATGAAATCACGCAGGCCAGAAAATCAGTTATCTTTAACGATATAGCTGATTTGTATTGTAAGATCGTTAACGGTGATACGTCAGATAGCACGGTTACAGCTTTCCGGGCGTCGTGTTACAAGGCATCTCTTCTTGTGCATTGGGAACTTGCAAAAGAGATTTTTGATTTTCAAAACACGCTGCTATACCCTGCTCCAGAACTGTGCCCAACTAAAGATCACATCGTACTTTTTGATGCTCTTTTTCAACATCTTTGGGCATCCGTCAATCGAGAAGTCTTTCGTCCTAAAAAGACTCACAAGTACGACCCTTAAAAGCTGAGCGTTTTGCCAGGACCGTACACAAAGAACGCAAAAAATGCAAGAAATTGTCCGACCGGAATTGCAACACATGCAACCGGAAACATCCATTCTTTTTCGTACCGATATTCAGCGAAGAGAAGTGCAAAACCTCCGATCATCAGAATTAGGGATATCCAACAAATTGCAATACCCAACGTTACACCCCCATCCGTTCCGTCCTCGCCTTTTGGCTGGACGGTTTTTATTTTGCTTTTTCATGTAATCATTCCTTTCAGGTAGTTGTGTTTTCTCAACTCTGCGGGCAAAAGAAAATGTCCGGAATTGCCACCAAATCAAGCGACAATACGCGGCAGATTGCGATCATTTCCGACTGTTTGAACGCATACAGCCCCGCAAGTTTGCGGGACAGCTGCCCCTCGCTGATGCCGATCCTACTCGCAAGCTCCTGCTGGGTCAGTCCGCACTCGCACATCCGTGCCCGCAATTTCCGGTAGTCCATCTCTGGCATATACTCACCTCCATCTGTTGAGGTTTCTCAACGCCTCCATCCTATCATGTGGAAAACCGTTTGTCAAGTATTTATTTTGATTTTTCTCAACTTTTTTAATTTCTTTCGTACCGCAGTATTGATTTTTCGCAACTTGCACGGTATAATATAATCAGTACAGCGGAAGGATGAAAAAACTGATGGATAAAAAATTTACGTTTGCACAGCGTTTGCGCGAATTACTTGACCACTATGGCATCCGCCAAGCCGATCTGGCGGCACGCACGGGAATCAGCAAATCCAGCCTGTCCCACTATCTGAAGGGGGACTGGGAGGGCAAGCAAGATGTCATATACAAAATATCCAGCGCGTACGGTGTGTCATCGGCGTGGCTGATGGGCGTTGATTGCCCCATGTTCCCCGAAAAATCCCCCACCTCCGCTCCCGCACCCCTTGACCTATTTTCCATCCCCGGCATCTTACCTTTGCCTAAGATGGTACAAAAGCCGCTGATCGGTACGATCGCCTGTGGAACGCCGATTCTGGCCGAACAAAATATTGACAGCTATATCCCCGTGCCGGACGATATCCGCTGTGATTTCGCCTTGCGCTGCGAGGGTGACAGCATGATTGGAGCGCATATCATGCCCGGTGCTTCTGTTTACATCCGCGAACAGCCCGACGTTGAAAACGGAGAGATCGCCGCCGTGATCATCGAGGATGAGCGCGCCACGTTAAAGCGCGTATATAAAACCGATAACGCCGTTACGCTGATGGCCGAAAACAGCAGCTACGCGCCTATTATCATCACCGGCGAGCAGCTGCAGCATATGCGCATTCTTGGCCGCGTGGTCGCCTATACCAATTATTTGTTATAAAAAAATGATTGACAAATAAAATTCAAGTATATTATTGTTTTTCGGTGGCATATATGATACTATGGTTGCAGGATGTGATCTATCCGCATGAGTAAAAAAGAAAAGCTGCGTCAAAAAATTATGCGAAAACCCGTCCCTAATGATATCACTATGGATGAGCTCAAAATCTTTGTAGAATCGTATGGGTGTGTTTTCAGCAATGGAGGGAACCATCAAAAGCGAGTTGTGTATGTGCCCTGGAATAGAATCATTCCTATTCCCGATCACGGAAAATGCGTAAAAGAGGCATATATAAAACAAGTCAAAGACTTAATATTAGAAATAGAAGAAAAGGAGCTCCTACAATGAAATACCCTTATGATGTGTATCGAATGAAAGTGGAGGATCATATTTTTTGGGTTGCAGAAAGTAAAGACTTGAAAGGATGCGTTGGACAGGGTGAGACTATGGCTGAGGCAGTCTCTGAGTTGGAAGTTAATGAAGAAGATTGGTTGACTGCTGCGAAGGAATTCAATATCCCTATTCCGGAGCCATCAATAAACGAACCCGTAAAGTATAGTGGAAAAATCACTTTGCGAATCTCTCCCTTTGTCCATGAGCGAGTTACTAAGGCTGCAAATGCTCAGGGAATCAGTATCAATGCTTTTCTCAATGAAGCTGTTGTGAATTACGTTGCAAGTATTGAATCTCACTCGGTGCAGACCTCATCTTATATTCAAGAAAATGTACCTAAATATAGTAATAATCCATTCCGAAACATTTTCGTTGGAAAGACTGCATTCGCTTAATAATGTTGAGGTGATATTTATATGGTATCGTTAGAGAATCTTTCTGTGACTGATGTTACTATCGTTAACAAAATGGATCTGAAGGACGCGGAAGTACAGATTGGAGTAAATCACACTGTAACTAATTTCCCCGATCAAAATAGGTGTATGTGCGATACTTCTGTTACGCTTATACCAAAAGATTCTAAGCCCGAGGATCCCAAATTCAAGGTATATATAAACTTAAAATCAAATTATACGTACTCACAAGACAGCAGTTTGGCAACTATCCACGTTGAAACATTTGGAGATATTTTTCCTCATTTGCGTTCTATTACCGCCACAGCTATGAGCAGTGCGCTAATTCCCCCCCTTTACCTTCCGAACATGACGCAAGAATACTCAGAAGGTGTAAAAAGCGGCACTGTAAAAATTTAATTAACGCCCGTCCAGCGAAAGCCGGACGGGTTTTGTTGAAACAGGTGATAAAATGAATCGTGTTGCGATATATGTCAGAGTGTCTACAAACGAACAGGCGGCAGAGGGATACTCTATCGCCGAGCAAACGGAGCGTTGTCGTAAATATTGCGAAGCAATGAAGTATACCGTTGCGCGGATCTACACTGATCCCGGATTCTCCGGGGCCTCGCTGGATCGACCGGCCATGCAGCAGATGATCGAAGACGCCAAAGAGGGGCGCTTTGATACCGTGCTTGTGTACAAGTTCGACCGCCTGTCCCGGTCGCAAAAAGACACGCTGTATTTGATTGAGGATGTGCTGCTTGCACATAACGTCTCCTTTATCTCGATGTCTGAAAACTTCGATACAAGCAGCCCTTTCGGTCGAGCAATGATCGGAATATTGTCCGTATTTGCGCAACTGGAGCGGGAGCAGATAAAGGAGCGCATGGAAATGGGCCGCATCGGCGCGGCAAAGGAAGGACGCTGGCGCGGCGGCTCCGGTGTGCCGATCGGATACACCTACACAGCCGGTGACGAGGGGATTCTTAAGATTGACCCGTATGAAGCGATGCAGATTAAAGAGCTCTATGACTTATGGCTGCAGGGGATATCCACAAATGAAATCTGCAAACGCTTCCGCGCGAAAGGATATACAACAAAATACGGCGGGTGGTCTTATGCCGGTTCTATTCCAAGCATTATTACAAACCCCGTGTACATTGGTATGCAGCGATATGACGGAAAGGTGTTTCCCGGGCTGCAGGAACCGATTATAACGCAGGAGGTATATGATGCCGCTGTTGCTGATTTGGAGCGCAGGCGCAGCCAGATGAGCGATAACCAGCGCATAGCATGGAGAGGCAAAAGCCTTCTATCCGGTTTGATCTTCTGCGGCCAGTGCGGCGCGAGGTATTTTGTATCCACCTGTGTCAGAACAAACCGGCAAACGCATGAAAAAAAGACGTACCGCTATTATATCTGCTATTCCCGTGATGGCAATTCCAGCATGAAAAAAAGCGATAACTGCACAAATAAGCGCTGGGGCAAGGAAGAACTCGAACACGTTGTGCTTGACCAAATATTAAAAATGTCATATGATGTAGACAAAATCAAACCACGCAAGCCTAAAACCGACGGACAAAAGGCGATCGCGTCCCGTATCAAAGTAATCGATAAACAAATCAGCAGCCTGTTGGATCTGTACCAGGTGGGCGGTATACCTATAGACCAGATCGGCACGCGCGTTAAGGCCTTGACCGATGAAAAGGACAAGCTGGAGCTATCAACTGCAAAAGAAACCGGCAAGCCCGTATCGCTTTCCGAAGCCCGAAAAATATTGAGCGCTGCACCGCAGATAATAGAATGCGGTTCTGACGATGATCGTCGTTTTCTCGTTTCAAAATTAATATCTAAGATCACGATAAACGGCGATGACATCGCAATAACTTGGACTTTTACCTGAATTTTTGGCAGGGGTGAACCCATGTCCTCAATTCGGGTAAAAAATAAATTGCGACAGGGGTATTTTCATGAGCAAAATTCTTTCAGAAATTGAACTACTTTGCGATAAGGCGGACGGCCTTGCCGGTCTTATCTCGACCGTAACCGCGGCAGCCAGTACCACAGGAATCGACCACCACGCTCTCACAGGTCTTTCATATTCCGCGCAGAACCTTGCACGTGATTTGGAAGAACTACGGGCGGATATACATTTCCAAGAACATATCGACAAATAAAAAAACAGCGGGGACGCTCCACACCGGAACGCCCCCGCTTGCTTTATTCTTCGGTTTTTACTTCGGGCAGGCCCGCAACGCTGGTCAGCAGCGAAAGCACACCGGCCAGCGCCGAAGCGGATGCAACCAATACCCAGTTGACGTCGCCGAGGGCTGCTGCCGTGCCGATGGTCGCAGCTGCGGTCTGTGCTACGGTTTTAATCGCGCGGATGCCCGCGGCCTTGATCCAGAATTTCCAGTTTTTCATGATTCATTCCTCCATTATTTCAGTATCAGCGCCAGAATAGCGCCGACCAGACCTGTGGCCAGCGCGACGACCACCGCCGCAATGACCTTGTCTTGCAGCTTTCTGGGCTTGTCCGTAATGGCCTTGACGTCCGTTTTGATTTCTTCCACGTCCGTCTTGACGCCTTCCAGACGTTCTCCCATTTTGCCTACAGCGACGGTCAGAGTGCGCAGGTCGCCAACCTCATGCTCCAACGCGTCAATGCGATGATGGGCGCTCTTGGCGCTGTCCAGCGCCTCCTGTGCAATGCTGCGTTCGTCCATGATCACACCTCCGCGCTCCACGTCGCCGCAATGTTGCTCCATCCGGCGTAGGTCTTTCCTTTGATCGTGACAATTACCTTGCCCCATGTGACGTTGCCCTCTTTGACTGTGTCGGTGACCAAAAACACCGTACCGACCGGCATGTCCTTGTACACCAGATTGCTGCTGTTCGCCAGACTGCGCGTGCTGCGCAGATTCAATGCTTTTGTTACTTTGCGGATCATGTACTTTTCCCCCTCATGCGCTCCTGTCAGAGCGTTATTGATTTGTGACTGCTGCATTACCGGCAGCTTTTTTGCGCCTGTCAGATAGGGGAGAGGGTCGACCAATACGCCGTCTATCCAAATGCTGGCATGCAGATGCTTTCCGTCTGCAAGCGCTCCTGTGTTGCCCTCAATGCCTATCTGTGTTTTGCCTGCAGTGACCTTCTGGCCGACTTTTATGGAGATCGTAGCAAGATGGTAATATGCGATTTTAACGCGTCCTGCGCCGTACTGGACGACTTTCCCGAGGCTTGCGCTGATGTAAGCCTGCAGCACGGTACCGTCGCAGATCGCGCATACCGGGTTTGCCCACTGATTTCCCACGCTGTCTACTCCGGTATGCCCGTTGCCGTACAGCCTGCTGATAAAGCCCCGCTTATCCTTCATCAGCGCATACGGCAGATAATTGTTGATTGTTTTCAGATATTTGCCCATTATTCAACACCTCCCTTCGGTTCATCTACGGTCGGGGCGTTACCCCATACGGCCAGCACCGCAGACAGGTACGGCTCCGGCAGCTCTGCGGCAAGCTGTTTCCGTCCGGACACGCTATTGACATAAGCGCAGCGGTGAGGCTCCCCGATCTCATAGTCTATTCCGTCCTGTGTGATCGTCTTCCGGGTCTTTACCGATACGCTGTTCTGTGTCAGCGCGTCAAGTGTGATCGTCGTTGTCATCGTGTTTCCCTCCTTAAATCGGATAGCATCCGCTTATGAGCACATGAAACTGATCGCTGATAGATGCGTGCGTCATCGTGCTCCACGAGCCGTTATTGTCGTGCGTCAAGCGGATGAAATTCGTAGAATCTGCAATAGCGACCTGCGGCGTTTTCGTCGCATAGTCAAACGACTGTGCAAGCGCAGTGTTTGCGGTCGGCTGAAACGGCAGTCCTGTGATAATGAGCGCCGACGTCGTGCTTCCTTTACTTGACAGCTTGATATCACAAGTGATCCAAACCAGATTCCCCACTTTGATATACCTGCCGTTTCGGCTGGCATAGGTCACGCTGCCGGCTAACACCGGCGTCCAGACGCCCGCTTCAATGGTCGGAACCGTTTTCCCGTCAAGTGTCATAGAGGGTGCAGCAACGGGAACATTGAAATTAAAATCACTTTTGCCCCAATCACAAACCGGCGTTCCTTCAAGCAGAGTCAGCGTTTTCGTTACGGTCATGAGTGCATCCGATACAACGACCTCAATCGTATAACGGTCCTGATAATCAAACCCGCTGAGCTGCGCCGAATAGGAATACCCGTTGCCTGACTCTATAACCGTTACAGTCTGATAGCTGCTAAACGTCCCGCCACTGACACAATACCGGTATTTACAGGTCAGCGTATTGTTCGCGGCACCGAAGCTTCCGTTGAAGAAATTACCGGACAGAGATAGTTTGACAGCGTCTCCGGTCGCAGACAGACGGGAAACGGCTGCGTTATTGGTCAGCTTGATGTAGTTGACCATACTGGGTGATACGGTCACGCTTTTACTGTAGTCACGGTTATCCCTGGCGGCAAACACAAAGCTTGCGGTCTCGCAATTGGCAAAGGTCTTATCTGCCGATACCTCTGCGCCGTTGATCGTCTTGCTTTTAATCGTGGCGCTGTTGTTTGTCGAAGCGGTGATCGTTGCCTTTGCCGTCGAAAAGTATTTGATCAGTTTTCCGCTGTCTCCGGTAAGCGCGATCGTTTTTGAATTGGTGTCAACTACCGTGCCGCTGACAGAAACCGTGTCAACTGCCGTTGCCGTAAAGGTGCATGTCGTCGTGCCCAGCGACGTATCGCCGTTAAATGTTTCGCAGGTGATCGTTCCCCGTGATGTCCGTGTCGGCATCTGCCCGTAAAACGTTGTCGGCAGCGTCCAGCCTATACTCGTGCTGCCGGTCTTTGTCGCAATCGTACCGCTCACACTGCCGAATACATACGCAATCGTATGGGTAAACCCACTCGATGCACGGTTGATCGTAACAACCGCGCTGCTGCCTACATTGGCATCCGTACAGCTGACAGAGCTTTTTCGCGGGATCGTATCAAGCGCCGCAGTTCCGCTGACCGTATATCCGCCCTTCGGCAGTGACGTCGCCGCAGAGCTGTTAAAATAAAAATACCCTTCCAACGAAAGACTGAGAGTTCCGTCCGCTTTGTGCGCGACGTCGCCGGTCCATGCTGCAAGAGTTGTGCCGGTGCTGGTCCTTAAATCGATTTTTGCCGTCGTATTGTTTACCTTGACAGCACCGCCAACGGATAGTTTGATGGTATTGTTGGCATTCAGGTTGTATGCGCCGTAATTCGGGTACCCGTCATTCCGTTTCGCCTTAAGTGTTACTGTGATATTGCTGGTATTATTGGTATCATTCTTGCTGTTTCGCTTCCACTCGATCCAAAGCGTATAAACCGAGTTTGTGCCAATCCTTTTGGATATTGTTCCGCTCGTCGCCATCAGCTGTCACCCCCGATGTAAAAAATACCTGTGCGGTTTGTGTTATAATCCTCAAGCCGGCTGTTTTTTCCCACTGTCAGGTATGTGCGCACGGTAACGTTTTCGGCTTCCACGCCGGTGTTTATCGCTTTCAGGATTTCTTCTCCGTTACGCTCCACATAC
>ERZ1034984.2862-NODE-2862-length-13263-cov-31.331466_pt1 | contig 13263 bp, 10 predicted proteins | sample MGYA00520589_ERZ1034984 | MGnify/ENA primary metagenome ERZ1034984 (study PRJEB33766, sample SAMN09781790) | gut metagenome | biome: gut microbiome | host: Homo sapiens | place: Madagascar | study: EMG produced TPA metagenomics assembly of the PRJNA485056 data... | reverse complement strand
TATACCATCAGGAGCCGTTTGATGTGGCGTTCTGCCCGTACCGTATCAGTCCGCTGGGAGCGCATATCGACCATCAGTACGGAAAAATCAATGGTTTGGCAATCGACAAGGGAATCCACATGGCCTACCACCCGAAACAGAATGGCGTTGTAGAATTGCAGTCTTTGAACTTCCCGAAACGCGCTCAGTTTTTTGTAAGCGCAGTGCCGGATGAAAAGCAGGGCGACTGGGCCGACCATCTGCGCGGTGCAGCTAAGATGCTGGGAGAAAAGTACCGCCTGAAAGTTGGTCTATCTGGCATCATCGAGGGTAGCCTGCCGATTGGTGGCTTGTCCTCGTCTGCATCGGTCATTATTTGTTTCTTGTCCGCACTGTGCAAAGTGAATGGCATCCATCTTGAACCGATGGAGATGATTCTCACCGCAAAGGCGGCGGAAAATCAGTATGTTGGTGTTTCCTGCGGAAAACTCGACCAGAGCTGCGAAGTTCTTTCTAAGAAAAACCATCTACTGTACCTCGACACGAAAGATGACAGCTATGAACTGATCCCTACCAGCGAGAAGATGAAGCCCTACAAGGTTGCAATTTTCTTCTCTGGTTTGGAGCGTTCCCTGAAAAACTCCAAATACAATCTGCGGCAGGATGAGTGCAAGGCAGCAGCCTATGCACTAATGGGGTACGCAGGGATGGACTACGACACCTTTGCAAATACTCGGCTGCGCGATGTACCGTATGAGGTCTTTGAAGCCTATAAAGACCGCCTGCCCGAACTGTGGCGCAGACGGGCAGAACATTATTACAGCGAATTTGCCCGTGCCGAAAAGGGTGCAGAACTGTGGCGTCATGGTAATTTAGAGGGATACGGTCAGCTTGTTTTTGAAAGCGGAAAATCCTCTATTTACAGCTATGAGTGTGGTTGTGATGAACTGAAAAAGCTGTATGAAATCATGGTTGATACCGATGGTATCTACGGTGGTCGCTTCTCTGGTGCGGGCTTCAAAGGTTGCTGTATGGCACTGATCGACCCGGACAAGGCCGAAGATATTGAAGCAAGAGTCACAGCAGAGTATCTGAAAGCGTTCCCGGCACTGGATGGAAAGTATAGTTTCCATCTGTGTGAGAGCGCAGATGGAGTTGAGTTGTAAGAGGGAGTACATATAGATGAAATGTTTAATTTTGGCGGCGGGCTATGCTACACGGCTTTATCCGCTGACGGAGAATTTCCCGAAGCCGCTTTTGAAAGTGGGCGAGAAGTCCATCCTTGATTGGCTGGTGGATGATTTAGTGGATACCACCGATATTGACGAATTTGTGGTGATTTCCAACCACAAGTTTGCACAGCATTTTGAGGATTGGAAAAGCAATAAGCAAAAGACGCGGCCTTATGAGATTACTGTGATTGACGATGGTACAAGCACCAATGAAACTCGTCTGGGAGCAGTCAAAGATATTCAACTGGCAGTAGAAAAACTGAATTTAGCTGATGATTTGCTGGTTATGGCTGGCGACAATGTGCTGGATTTCAGTCTTTCCAAGTTTGTGGAGTTCGCAAAGGAAAAGAATACCTCCTGTGTGATGTGCCATGAGGAAAACGAACTGAAAAAGCAGCAGAAAACGGCAATTATCACGTTGGATGGCAATGACCTGATTACAAGCTATGAGGAAAAGCCGAAAGAGCCGAAAGGAAATCTGGCTGTGCCGCCGTTCTACTGCTATCGTGCCTGTGATGTAAAGCGGATTCAGGAAGCACTGGACAATGGCTGCGGTTATGACGCACCAGGTAGTTTTGCCGCATGGCTGAGCAAGCAGACCCCGATGCACGCTTACGTTATGCCGGGCAAACGGTATGACATTGGCGATATTAACAGCTATGAGTATGTAAAGAGTGTGTTCTCAAGATAAGTATACAAGGGAGAAAGTAATAATGAAGGAGTTTAAAGATTTGAAAATTGCCGTGGCCGGTACGGGATATGTTGGGCTTTCGCTGGCAGTGCTGCTGGCACAGCACCATAAGGTTATGGCAGTGGATATTGTGCCGGAAAAGGTGGAACTTATCAATAATAAAAAATCTCCGATTCAGGATGACTATATTGAGAAATATCTGGCAGAGAAAGAACTGAACTTAACTGCAACACTGGATGCAAAGGAAGCATATAGCGATGCTGATTTTGTTGTTATTGCAGCTCCTACCAACTACGACAGCAAGAAGAATTTCTTTGATACTTCTGCGGTTGAAACGGTTATCAAGTTGGTGATTGAGTATAACCCGGAAGCTATCATGGTTATCAAAAGTACGATTCCTGTTGGTTACACTGCAAGTGTTCGTGAGAAATTCCACTGCGACAATATTATCTTCAGCCCGGAGTTCCTGCGTGAGAGCAAGGCTCTGTACGACAACCTGTATCCAAGCCGTATCATCGTTGGCACGGATGTAGAGAACGCCCGTCTGGTGAAGGCTGCACATATTTTTGCTGAATTGCTTCAGGAAGGCGCAATCAAGGAAAACATTGATACGCTGTTCATGGGCTTTACCGAGGCAGAAGCGGTCAAATTGTTTGCTAATACCTATCTGGCTCTGCGTGTCAGTTACTTTAATGAATTGGATACCTATGCAGAGATGAAGGGTCTGAATACCCAGCAGATTATCAACGGTGTCTGCCTTGATCCGCGTATCGGCACTCATTACAACAATCCTAGCTTCGGCTACGGCGGGTACTGCCTGCCCAAAGACACTAAACAACTGCTCGCAAATTATGCCGATGTACCGGAAAATTTGATTGAAGCAATCGTTGAATCAAACCGCACTCGTAAAGATTTTATTGCAGATCGTGTGCTTGAAATTGCTGGTGCTTATGAAGCAAATGACAGTTGGGATGAGAGCAAGGAAAAGGAAGTTGTGGTTGGCGTTTACCGTCTGACGATGAAGAGCAACAGTGATAACTTCCGTCAGAGTTCCATTCAGGGCGTTATGAAGCGTATTAAGGCCAAGGGTGCAACGGTTATTATCTATGAGCCGACGTTGAAGGATGGAGATACGTTCTTCGGCAGTCGTGTTGTCAATGATTTAGATGAATTCAAGAAACAGAGTCAGGCTATTATCGCAAACCGATATGATAAGAGTTTAGATGATGTGAAGGACAAAGTTTATACCAGAGATCTGTTTGGAAGAGACTAATAGTAGATAGGGGTAGAAAAATGCAGCGAGAAAACGAAGTACAGCACATATTTCTGGTAGGAGCCAAGAGTTTGGGCGCATACGGTGGGTATGAAACTTTTGTTTATAAACTTACAGAATATCATCAAAACGAGCCAAAAATTAAATATCATGTAGCTTGTAAAGCAAATGGTGATGGCTGCATGGATGAAACAAAAGTAGATGGTGTTACTAGAATCAATGATCATGAGTTTGAATTCCACAATGCACATTGTTTCAAAATAGATATTCCTCAGATTGGTGCGGCACAGGCCATTTATTACGATGTCGCAGCATTAAATGCTTGTTGCAAGTATATTAAGGAGCATAAAATCGCACATCCGATTGTTTATGTTATGGCCTGTCGTATTGGGCCTTTTGCTGCTCATTTTTACAAAGAAATTCATAAGTTGGGCGGTACGGTGTACCTGAATCCAGATGGACATGAGTGGATGAGAGCAAAGTGGTCAGCACCGATTCGGAAGTACTGGAAAATTTCCGAGCAGATGATGGTCAAATATTGTGATCTTGCCATTTGTGACTCTGTGAATATTGAAAAGTATATCCATGAGTGTTACGACGGTAAGGGAATTAAAGGTAGAAATCCGAAAACAACATTTATCGCTTATGGTGCGGATTTGACCCTCAGCAAGCTAGCTGATGACGATGAAAAGCTGGTGAGCTGGTATAAAGAAAAAGGTCTAAAGAAAAAAGGTTATTACCTTGTTGTGGGACGGTTTGTGCCTGAAAATTCTTTTGAGGTCATGATTCGAGAGTTCATGAAAAGCAATAGCCAGAAGGACTTTGCCATTATCACAAATGTAAATGACAAGTTTTTGAATGAACTTGAAGAAAAACTTCATTTCAAGAGCGATAAGAGAATCAAGTTTGTTGGCACTGTTTATGATCAGGAGCTGCTGAAAAAGATTCGGGAAAACGCTTATGCCTATTTCCACGGTCACACTGTTGGTGGAACCAATCCATCGTTGATTGAGGCTCTTGGTAGCACGGATTTGAACCTGCTGGTTGATGTTGGTTTTAATAAAGAAGTTGCAGAAGATTGCGCCTTATACTGGAGCCGCAATTCTGGCAACCTTGCAAAGTTGATTGATAAGGCTGACAAAATGAGCGCAGATGAAATTGCAGAGATGGGCAAGAGAGCGAAGAAGCGTGTGGCAGAAGAATATACATGGAACAAAATTTGTGGGCAGTATAAAAGCGTTTTTGCGGAGAAATAAGTATGAGTGAAGTAAAAAAGTACAGAAATATAGATGCCCTTAGATCGTTTGGGTGTTTAGCGATTATTGCTTGGCATGTGAAAGCAAATACGAATTTTAATGGGGGGGGGGTACTGACTGAAAGAATTATCCCATCCTTTGATTACCTTGTTTATCTGTTTATGATAATCAGTGGATTTGGAATGTGCAATGGCTATTACCAAAAGCTGAAAGATGGAAATTATGACTTAAATAAATTCTACTCAAGGAGATATAAAAAAACGGTTCCTTTCTTTTCAATCCTTATAATAGTGAATTGCATCTTAGAGTTTAATCGAGAAAACATCTTTGAAGGATTGATGGAAATAACAATGCTATTTGGATTCTTACCCAATAATAGTCTTAGTGTAATTGGTGTGGCATGGACTTTAGGTGCAATTTTTGCATTTTATATCATATTTCCATTTGTGGTATTTTTGTTGAATGACAAGCGCAAAGGCATAATATCTTTGATAGTCACATTGGGAATTACGTATATGTGCCAGTCTTATTTTATGACTGAAAAATTCGTGACTTCTAATTTTACGATGAGACATTCGTTTCTGTTCTGCCTTCCGTACTTTCTTAGCGGTGGATTGATTTACCTATATAGAAATGAATTATCTGCTACAGTAAATTTGCATAAAAGAGCAGTCCTCCTAGGGTGTGTAATATTAGCAGTGGGGTATTTACTATCGCCAGATGAAATTGGCGGATTTGATATGATTGTGCCTAAAACACTAATATTGTACTCAGCAATGGTTTGTGCCGTACTGGGAGAGCAAAATAAGTGGTTGAGCAATAGGTTTACAAAATTTATCAGTGAAATCAGTATGGAAATGTACTTGGCACACATGGTCGTTTTCAGGGTTGTTGAAAAACTACATATAGAAAAAGTATGTGATAATGCCATTTTAAGATATGTGATTACATATTTTATGGTCGTTTTGCTGTTGGTTGTGGGAATTAAACTATATCGCAAGTGTGAACAAATAGTAATACAAAGAGAGATTAAATGAATTGACGGGAGAATGAGTATGAGGATTATTATAGCAAACTACCGCTATTTTATAGCGGGTGGGCCAGAAAAATATATGTTTAAGTTTATGGATGCTGCACGGAAAATGGGTATCGAAGTGATTCCTTTCTCGGTGAATAATCCTCAGAATGAAGAAACACCGTATAGCAAATATTTTGCGAAGCCGCGCTCTAACCAGTTGATGTATGCCGATACTCAAAAATCAATTGGCAATATGATTGGAATGGTAAGAGCAACAGTCTGGAATTACGATGCAGAAAATAGACTGCGAAAACTGATTCGTGATACAAAGCCTGATGCGGTTTATATTTTGCACGAAGTAAATCATCTTTCACCGTCTATTATTCGTGCAGCAAAAAAGGAGGGAGTTCGGGTTGTTCACCGGATTTCGGATTTTTTTATGTTCTGCCCTAAGTATGATTTTCTTTGTGAAAATGAGATATGTGAAGCATGCTTGCACGGTAACTACGAAAAGGCGATTGAACATAGATGCGTAAAAGGTTCAAAAGCTGGCACAATACTAAGAGTACTTGCAATGAAGTTATATGCAAGAACAAGAGTTTTTGACGATGTGGATCGGTTTATTTGTACCTGTGAATTTAGTAAGAATAAGCTGATTGAGGGAGGAATTCCCGCCGAGAAAATCATCTGCGTTCCGACATTTATTGATTCTTCTAAGGTTACACCTTGTTTTGAAAACGATAAATACTTTTTGTTTTTAGGGCGTATGGCGCATCAAAAGGGAACGATTTATGCAATTGAAGCAATGAAGTATTTGAAAGACACAGAGTATGTCTTAAAAATTACGGGTCAAATCTCGGATTCGAAAGAAGACCAAGAGATATGGAAGTATATTCAAGAAAATGGACTGGAAAGTAAAGTTGTATTTACGGGCTTTAAACATGGTAAAGAACTTGAAGAGCTGATTTCAAAAGCGACATGTATTGTATGTCCGGCGATTTGGTACGAAAATATGCCGAACACTGTGATTGAAGCCTACGCATATGGGAAACCAGTAGTAGCATCGCGAGTGGGAAGTCTAGCAGAAATTGTTGAAGATGGAAAAACGGGCTTCCTTTTTGAAATGAAAAATAGTAAAGATATGGCAGATAAGCTTTTGCAGTTTGTAAAAGATGATACACTGTCCGTAGCTTTTGGCAAGAATGCAAGAGCAGTGTGTGAAACAAAATATGCCCCTCAAAAGCACATGGAAGAGGTCATAGGGGTATTAAAAGGAGATTCAAAATGAAGAAAGCACTCATTGTGACAGCATTATCTGGTTTTATCAGTGCGTTTTTAATAAGTGATATTGAGATCTTGCAGCAAATGGGATACGAAGTATACTGTGCTGCAAATGACGGGGAAAGTAAAACTGGTGCGGCAAAGAATTTCTGGATAGAACATCATGTGACATTTGTAAATATAGGCTTTGATTCTAAAAAGCCTGCTTCTCAAAATAATATTGTAGCTTATAAAGAAATATGTGAATTGCTGGCCAGAGAACGATTTGATCTGATCCATTGTCATACACCAATCGCCGGCTTTATCACTCGTTTGGCGTCAAGAAAGTATAGAAAACAAGGAACAAAAGTGATTTATACCACGCATGGCTTTTACTTCCATAAGCATGCTCCTAAAAAGGACTGGATTAAATATTATCCCATAGAAAAATTGGCTTCCGCGTGGTGTGATGCCATTGTGACAATCAATGAAGAAGATCTGCAGTGCGCAAAAAGAATGTGGTGCCGCAAATGCTTTAAGATCAACAGCGTTGGATTGGATACAAAAAGGTATTTAGATGTTGCGATTGATCGACAGGCATATAGAAAATCAATTGGTGTCGAAAAAAATGACATTATGATTTTGGCAGCAGGAGAACTATCTTCTCGAAAAAATCATATTGTGGTTGTTCGTGCGTTAGCAAAAATAGGAAATCCTAAATATGTTTTTGTAATATGCGGTCAAGCTGTAAAAGGAAGTGGAACATACGATTTAATCGAGCAGACAGCAAGAGAAAATAATGTAAGGGTAAAGTTCCTTGGCTTCAGAAGGGATATGCCGGAGTTGTTTTCCTGTGCGGATATTTCTGTTATGCCATCCAAGCGCGAAGGTCTTGGTATGGCCGGGCTGCAGTCGATGATCGTTGGAGTTCCAGTAATTGGATCCAATGTACATGGAATCGTTGATTATGTGATCCCCGGAAAAACAGGCTATTTGTTTGATCCAGACGATGTCGATGGCTTTGCTGCAGGAATTGAAAAACTGAGCGATCCTGAAGTAAGGAATGCGATGAAACAAAATTGTATAGACACGGCTATGAAATTTTCCAAAGAGGTTTCGTGGAAACAAAAGGAAGAAATTTATAAGGAAGTACTGTGCCTTAATTAAGTGAAGGGAGAAAATGCGTGTTAAAGAAAAATACTCTTCCGATTTCCGCGTTGGCAATGCTTATGTTTCTGGCGATGATGGCAGCAGACCTGTTTTCGTCGTTGGATTTGCCGCTGCTGGGAAATGCAGATGAATTTATGGGCATCATCGCATGGATCACAGTGCTCTTTTATCTGTTTCGGAATATAAGATCCATCAAAAAAAGTGTGATGTATCCGATGGCGTGTCTCCTGTTTATGCTTTTGATTGGAATCCTTGGAAATATAAGGTCAGGTGTAATAAATTCCAAGGAAATGATCGTACTGGATGCATTTCTGTTCAGCAAGCCATACATTATTTTTGTATTTGGGCTGCTTTTTTTCCAAAAGTACGCACGCAGGCTGGTGCCGTATTTTGCACGGATAGCCAGATTGGCGATATGGATCCTTACGATTTGTGCATTATGCAGTCAGGTTATTCCTATGGGGATGCGGTCAGAAGATGGCGATTTTATCTTTTTGGCAAGCTATGGCGGAACCGTAAGTTGGTGGATGATTCTGTTTCTTGGATTGGTCTGGACAGACAAAAAAAGTGATAAAGAACTGATCCAATATCTAGTAATGGGCGGTATCGTGATCCTTTTAAATGGTTCCGGTCTTGGTATTATTACGTATGGCATCGGCGTGATGATGTTTATCGTGCTCGAAAAAAAGAAAAAAATCAGATGGTATTATATCGTTTTATCAATCGCCGTGTGCGCATTTTTAGGAAGAAATGAGATCACGGAATACCTGCTGACGAGCACGGCTCCCAGAGCGATGCTCCTTCGCTATGCTTTTGTTACAGCAAATACATATGCACCTTTTGGTTCGGGATTTGCAACATACGGTTCCGCAGCGGCAATCAGAGAATACTCAAAACTGTACTACGCCTATGGATTTGCTCGGATCTATGGAATGACAAAAGAGTATCATCCATATCTGATGGATAACTATTATCAGCAAATCATCGGACAGCTTGGCTACCCGGGATTCCTTGCGCTGGGGCTTTATATCTATAAAATCGTCCAAAGAGTCTTGTCTTTTCATAGTGCTAGCATCCGAAATGGCACACTTTTGCTGTATGGGTGCCTGTTGGTTGCGAGCATAGCATTTGGTACGGCAGGGTCGTGGGGATGTACGGTATATATGCTGGTGCCCATGCTGATAGAAATGGATAAGGATTCACAAAGAAACGGACGTGATTCTGTATGAAAAAAAACTTGTTTCATATTATTGCAGCAAACATATTTTATTTGCTGATCGTTGCCGGAACCAATTTTGTGCTGCCAAAATTCACTTCCATAGAGATATACGCAGCCACAAAAGAATATACCCTTTATTTAACGACTTATTCCAGCATCCTGACCTTTGGATACCTGCAGGGAATGTACGTGGAATATGGAGGGAAAAAGTTAGAAGTAATCGATCCCAAGGAAATAGGAATCAACATGATTTCCTTTTTTGGATTCATGCTGCCGATCGCGCTTGGAATCTCCGCTTTCGGTGTGTACCGGGGAAGCGTTGTGATAAGCGTCCTTGGAATCGGAATTTTCGCTTCAAATCTGCAATACTATTATCAGATGCTGTATCAGGCAACCGGAGACTTTAAGGCATATGGAATGGCACTGAATGTATCAAGAGTTGCTTCTTTGCTGGCCTATCTGATCCTGATTTTTGTGGTCAGAACGGATAGTGTGCTGCTGTTTGTAGGTATAGATCCCTTAATTGGTATCCTGTCGGCAGTCTATCTAACGGCAAAGCTTTATAAAAAGATTCCCTTTTTGAATCACGCAGCGTTTAGCATAAAAACCGTAAAGAAAAATATCCGCGGCGGCTTTGTGTTGATGCTGGGAGATTTTGTGACCAAGTTCTTTTCCAGTCTGGATCGCTGGTTTGTAAAAACGCTGATGGACACATTCAGTTTTGCCATGTATTCCTTTGCGGTAAGCATGGAAAATCTGGTCAATACATTTATGACCCCCATCACGGTTTCCATGTTCAATTATTTCTGCAAAAAACCGCCGGTGGAAGGCATTCGAAGAATAAAGGAATCGACCCTGATTTACAGTTTTGTGATCATTGCGGGGGCATATCCGGCAAAATGGATTCTGGAGCATTTTATGCAGGAGTATATGGCATCCAGCGTTGTGATATTTCCGCTCTTTGCCGCGCAGGGGCTTTCGGCAGTTATCAAGGGCATTTATGTGAACAAATACAAAGCAGAGGGAGAACAGCGGCGATATCTGTTTCAGATGATCTCGATGCTGGCACTGGCAGCGATGCTGAATGCAGTATTCTACTATGGCTATCAGAGTACCGCGTCTTTTGCAATTGCGACCCTGCTGACCAATATTATCTGGCTGATCCTCTGCGAATATCAAAGCAGGGAAATACGGTATAGCAAAAAAGCCTGTGCCAGCATTGTAATACTGCTCACCGTCTATATGGTAACAGGCTATGGATGCAGCTCCATTGTTGGCTGTCTGATTTATCTTGCAACTGGAATTTTAGTCGGAGTAACACTGATGCGGGAGAGCTTTTTCTTTGTGATTGAGTCCTTCATCGGAACAGTTAGAAGTAAACTGAGCAAGGCAAAATAAGATTATGAAAATTGACATTTAACATTATTTTATGGTCAAGAAAAATCACTACGAGGAGGAAAAACAATGAAGTTGACGGAGCTGATTACACATCCAAGACAGGGGATTTTCAGTCTTGGAATGAAGTGTGGCTTTCCATGGATGAAGGACGAAAGCTATCTGAAGCTGATGTATTGGAGCGCATTCGGGAAAAAGCTGGATCTGGATCACCCCAAAACGTTTAACGAAAAGCTGCAATGGCTGAAGTTGTACGATACACATCCCGGTTATGACGAGATGGTTGATAAGGCACGTGCTAAAAATTATGTAAAGAACATAATCGAAGAAGAGTATATTATTCCCACCTTGGGTGAATGGGATCATTTTTCGGAAATTGATTTTGATAAACTGCCGAATGAATTTGTACTCAAGTGTACGCATGATTCGGGCGGTGTCGTGATTTGTAAAGATAAAAGCAAATTGGATTTGGCATCTGCACGAAAAACGATAGAGGCATCTTTAAAAAGAAACTATTTTTATATTGGAAGAGAATATCCCTACAAAGAGGTAAAGCCCAAAATTCTTGCGGAGCAGCTGCTGCATTCGTCTACCGGAGAAATAGATGATTACAAATTTTTCTGTTTTGACGGCAAGATCGATACCATCATGCTGTGCACGGGCAGAGCCTCTGGACATACAAAATTTTATTATCTGGATACCGAGTGGAATCTTTTGCCGTATAACAAATGGTGCATCGATGAAATGCAGACATTCCAGTATCCAAAACCCGAAAATTTACAGGAAATGATATCTCTGGCGAACAAGCTTTGCAAGGGGTTCCATCATATCCGGGTCGATTTCTATGATCTGGATGGAAAAATCTATTTTGGTGAGCTGACATTTTTCTCTGGTTCTGGTTTTGAAAAAACGCCGAATGAAACAGCGGAATTGCATTGGGGCAATTTGGTTGATATCGAAAGTATTTTGAAGGAGAAGAATCATGAATCTGTATGATTTATTTGCAAAAACTATTTTTTTCTTAGACGATGTTTTGTGGTCACAGCCTTTTATTATTTTTGTGCTGCTGATGGGCGTGTATTTCTTTTTTAAATCGAAATTTTTTACGGTTGTACATTTTCCGCATATCTTCAAATACACCTTCGGAGGTTTGTTTTCCAAGGAGGGCAGAGAGCGCGAGCGAAAAAGCGGTATTATTTCACCGTGGGAAGCCGTTTGTATTGCGGTTGGCGGCTGTGTAGGAAGCGGTAACATTGCAGGCGTGGCAACGGCAATTGCAACGGGCGGGCCGGGCGCAGTTTTTTGGCTTGAAGTGTGGGCCTTTTTTGGCATGATCGTTAAAATGGTTGAGGTCTCGCTTGCGTGTTACTACCGGGGAACAAACGAAAAAGGCGAGTACTACGGTGGTACGATGTACATGCTGGAAAAGGGCGTAGGAGAAGAGCAAGGTCATCCCAAACTTGCCAAGCTGCTGGCAGTGGTCTTTGCTATTGGCTTTTTCTGCATTTTCCTGGGTGGAAGTCAAGTGTATTCTATTTCCGAAGTGCTGAATAGGTCGTTCGGGCTGGATATGTTTATGGTCACGATCGTATATTCGGTCGTAATCTATTATGTGATCTGGCGTGGAACTCCAAGAATCGCAAGCTTTGCTACAAAGTTTGTTCCTTCCATGTGTGTGATTTACCTGATGGGTGGTATCGTTCTTATCATTGCAAATTATCAAAATGTGCCTCAGATGCTGCTCTCTATTTTGAAGAGTGCATTTACAGGAAGTGCAGCAGTGGGTGGATTTGCAGGCGCAACGGTTAAGACGGTAATCAGTAAGGGCTTGTCCAGATCAATTAATTCAAACGAAGCGGGTCAGGGTTCGTCCCCGCTGGTTCATGGCTCTGCTGATACAATCCATCCCATTAGAGAAGGCTTATGGGGAGCCGTAGAGGTATTTACGGATACGGTAATTGTTTGTACAATTAGTGCACTCGCAGTGCTATGCACTGGTGCATGGACGACGGGTGTGACCGGAGCCACCTTGACAATTGATGCCTTTTCGTCTGTGTTCGGTCGAGGCGGCGAAGTATATATCGGTGTAATGATGCTTCTGTTCGGCTTGACTACTACAAGTGGATGGTTTGTATATTATACTACGGTTTTGAAATGGCTGTTTAAAAATAATCCGAAATTACGAGAAAAGGCATGTCAAATTTTCAAAGTGGTATTTCCCATTCCGAACATCGTTATCGTTTGGATGATTACACGCGGTGGCTATGAAGCAGATCTCTTCTGGGCTATTGTGGATTTGACGCTGCTTGTCCCGGTTTTTACAAATTTGATTTCGCTGTTTTTGCTTAGAAACAAATTTTGGAAACTGCTTGACGATTATAAAGCTCGCTATATGGGAATCGGACAATATGATGAAAATTTTTCTATTTTCTATAATGAAAATAGAAATAGTGTCAGTAAAAAGATAGATAAAGAAGAATGTAGTTGTGCAAAGTAATACATGCTATCCGACAGAAACACAAAACAGAGCTGCAAAAGAATTGACGGAGGCTATTCGGAAAATCGAAGATTCAAAATTTATGGGTTTTAGTACAAAAATGGAGACAAAGACAACAGCTGTATAACAAAAAGGTTGGTTTTAAGGAAAATATTGATATAATGTAACCATGTATTGATGTTTCATTTTGTGAGGTGAGTCGAATTATGCCCAGAACAAAAGGTAGCAAGAATAAGCCCAAAACTGTGACTGCTGATTTCGCAACGCAGATTG
>ERZ1034984.2860-NODE-2860-length-13270-cov-9.772456_pt1 | contig 13270 bp, 9 predicted proteins | sample MGYA00520589_ERZ1034984 | MGnify/ENA primary metagenome ERZ1034984 (study PRJEB33766, sample SAMN09781790) | gut metagenome | biome: gut microbiome | host: Homo sapiens | place: Madagascar | study: EMG produced TPA metagenomics assembly of the PRJNA485056 data... | reverse complement strand
GAGATCGTCTCCTATCTTGGGGCGGGGTTAAACGCGCTGGTTTTTTACCAAACACCGCTCTTCCTCCATACCGATGCACAAAAAAAGGGTCCGCATATGCGGGCCCTTTTGCATGGCGTAGATAAGCGCACACAAGCGCCGTATGAGGCTGCAGCGCCGTATAGCCGAGGCTTAGTGGCAGCCGGAGCAGCCGCCGCCGCAATCGCTGCAGGAACCGCCGCAGCAGGACTCGGGAGCCTCCTCGCGGCTGACGAGCTCGAGCTCGAACGTCAGAGCCTTGCCGGCGAGGTTGTGGTTGAAGTCAAGGTACACCTTGCCGTCCTCGATCTTCTCAACCAGGGCAGGCATGGGATAGCCGGCGGGGTTGCGGAAGTAGACGGTCTGGCCCACGGGAAGCTGCTCGTAGTTGGGCACGGACTCGCAGGGGATGGCCTGCACGAGACGCTCGTCGCGCTCGCCGTAGGCGTCCTTGGGCTCGAAGCGAGCCGTCTTCTTGTCGCCGGGTTGCATCTCAGCGACAGTCTTCTCAAAGCCGGGGATGACCTGGTGGGCACCCTCGACGAACGTGATGGGCTCGTTGCGGTCGTAGCTGCAGTCGAACTGCGTGCCGTCGTCGAGCGTGCCGCGGTAGTGGACGGAAACCTGAGTTGCCATTGAGCTCTCTCCCATTCCGCACGGGGCCTATCCCCATGCTGTATCCATTAGAACGCAACGTAGATGCAGGCACCGCGCATCCAAGGGTCCAAAGGCCCAAGCCATGCGTGAACCTATGTGTACCCCGCCCGGCTCATGCCAGACAAGAAGTAACGCATGAGACACCCGCGTCGAACAAAACAAAGCATGCGCTACCATAGCATATGCAACGCAGCTAATGCCCTGCGACCGGGCAAGAATTGCCCGAATGACGCGCAGGATACCACCTTGTGCCAAAGCGAACTAATACTCGCCACCATGTGCGTTGCCGAACTTGTCGGCAGCCTCTGCAAAGTTGGGCTGCTGCAACGCCCATGTGACGAACTCGGGCGTATCGACAATCAAGAAGTCGGCCTCATAGCAGGCAAGCAACGACTCATCGGCACTTCCGGGTTTGAACACGGGGCGGTCGGGCAAATACGGCGGCACATAGCTGGGGCTGGCAAGAAAGAACGCAGCCCCTGGGCACAGGCGCGCGAGGCCATTGAGGGCGCGCTTGGCGGCATCCAGGCGGCCGAGCTTGTAGAGCAGCACGCTGCGCGCGATGTGCATCCAGCAGCTACCCTCTCGGCCATAGCGCACATCGAGGGCGTTGAGCCCTTCCTCGTCCTCAAGACGCGCGTACAGCAGCGCGGCGGTGTGGCGCACGCCCTGTCCGTCGGCAGGAGCCTCGTCAAGCATCTCGCAGGCCAGGTTGAGCGCCTGGCGATAGCAAGCCGCCTGCACGAGCAGATCGAGCCTGCGGGCACGCATGCGCAGGTAAGGGCGCATGAACACGGCATCCCACGGGTCGGCCACGGCATCGTCGTAGAGCGCCGAGCGCTGCTCGCACCACTGACGGGCCTCGGCCTCAAGCTCGCTGAGCCCATCGATGGCCTGCTCGAACGTGTCGGCCATGATGATGACGTCGAGTGTGCGCGCGTCGTAGCAGTGTGGGTCGCACTCGATGCAGCGAGCTAACAGCGCATGGGTCTGAGGAAGCTTCGAGGGCGGTTTACGGGGCGCGTCGGGGGCGGTCCCATACATCGCGTCGAGCTCGTCGTCAATGTCGCGCTGAGCGCGTGCCACAGCCTTCTCAAGCAGGAGCAGCGCCTTGTCCTCGTCGTCCTTCACGAGGGTCTCAGGCGAACGCATCGCCTGGCGCGTGAAGTCTGTCATGCGAGCGGCGTCGGTGGCCAGGCTCGGGTCGTCCTTGACGGCCTTGCGCAGAAGGCGCTCGGTGAGTTCTGCCGCTACAAGCATGTCTGGTCTCCCCCTTCCCGTTCCTGTGCCGCCTGGGCACGCGACTCCTCCAGCACACGAGCCGCCTCCACATCGGGGTGCATCGATATCCATGAGCTCAGAGGGCTCGAGAAGTCCCCGCAGTTCTCATCGAGCACGACAGCCGCCTCGCTCACCGCGATGAACAGCTCGTCATCACTGCCCTCCGCGTACTCAAGGTGGCCGAAAAGGCCAGCAGGCAGTTCGTCCTGGTAGGCAAGGGTGACGCCAGCCTGGGGATAGGTGCGCATGACGGCATGCAGCTCACGCTCGGCCGCCTCGAAATCGCGGCGCTTGTAGGCCAAAAAGAGTTCGGCCAAGGCAAACCAGGCGTTGTCGTCACCCGGATAGCGCTCGCGCAGCGCATGGAAGCCGGCCTCGTCCTCAAGCTTCACGTAGTCGAGGGCCGCAACCTGCCTGAACCCGGCAACGTCGTCATGGTCGGCATCAAGCATCTTGAGGCAGACCTCGAGCGAGGCGCGGTAGCGTCCCAGGCTCAGCTGCTCGTTGGCTATGTCGAGCATCCAACGCAGGTAGGGCTTCATGTACGGCCCCATGCCCATGTGGCCCTGCATGGGCATAGCATGCACGGCGCGCGCTCGCTCGGCGCACTCGTCATGCACGCGTTCGGCTCCCTCGACAAGGAAGTCGAGCATCTCCTGGCGCGTGGGGCGTTGGAGGTTCTTCTGAATGCGCAGCGCGTCATGGCAAGCAGGGTCGAGCTTAAGGGCCTCGTCGACCATGGCAGTGGCCTCTACGGTGCTGCGGTTGACATCGTCTTGGGTTTTCGCCTCAATGACCTGATGGTCAAAAATCTGGGCGGCTCGGCCAGCAAGAGCAAAGGCACGGTCGGCATCCGTCTGCGGCAGGGCGTCGCGGTCCTTGGCATATCGCTCGGGAAAAGCCGAGAGCATGGCGACAAGGTTGGGATACTCCTTTGCCGCCGTGGAGGACGCCCAGCGCACGGCCAGGCGCTCAAAGTCTTCAGAAGCAGGAACCATGCTCATCGCGGGTCCCCCTTTCGGTACAACGTTGGGTGGATCAGAAAAATCGCGGGCAGGCGCGTCAGCCACGCGGCAAGGTCATGGTGAGGACGACGCCGCCTCCCAGGCGCTTACGCTGCTTGATGGTACCCCCGTGGGCATACACGGCAAGCGCCGCTACATAGAGGCCATACATGAGCCTGTCAAGGCGCATGACACGCTGGCGGTTGAGGCCGGCCTCGCGGTTCGACTCTGAGCGGCCTGCCTCAACAGGCAGACACATGGCCTGCAGGAGCACCTCGATCGGGGCCTTGTCGTTCTCCTCGATGCGAGGCCTGTCGAGCAAGGCGTTGCGCAAAAGGGCTGCACGCTTCTTCTCGTAAACGAACTCGGTGCCCACGCCCGAGGCTGCGGGGGCACTTTCAAAGGCACCCAAATCAAGCGGGCAGAGTTCCTCGGGGCGGTTGTCCTGTACAACGAGAACGACGTCGGTCTCATTGGCACGTACGGAAACCTCGACGACACCACCCTTGGCGACGCAGCCGCAGGCACATTCCAAGATGAGCGTGACCGCAAGGCGAACAAGCGGCACGTCGGCTACGATAACAGGCGTGGACTGGCCCGGCACCATCTGGAGCACCTTGCCTGCCAGGCCGCTCTTGAGTACATCGACCACGCCTGCCGCCTCGGCGGCCAGGTCGCACTGGGCCTGAGGCTCGGCGGACAAGGTCGCCTGCACGCGGTCGAGCATGATTTGCATGCGCGAGGTCTCGTCGGCCACGGCGCGCTCGAGAGCCTCACGCTGCACGGCGTATTCGGGGCGCACCGTCAGGAGCGCGTCGCCCAGGGCATGGACGGTCTGAATGGAAAGGGAGTCGTCGCGCAGCATGAGGTCAGCAAAGGCGCTGCGCACGCGCGTCGCATGCATGGCGCGCAAATCGCGACGATGTTTGACGGCAAGCGACTGGCGTTCGAGGGCGAGCTTGATTTGGTCGGCGATGGCATCAAGGAATTCGAGATCGTCGGCAGTGAAGTGACTGCCCTTGACGGCGACGGCCAACACGCCCTCCATGCCTGTCTGCGAAATGAGCGGCAGGTAGATGATGTCGGACTGCTCGTGAAAGTCGGTGAGAGCACCGGCACGGGAGCCGTTTTCGAACACCCAGTGCACCACGTACTTCTCAATAAGCGAGTTGAACGTGTCCTCGCCAAGGTCGCCCTCCACCACGTTGACCGTGGCGTCGCGGCGTGCGCGGTCGGTATTTTCGGAATCAAACGGGTCGGCCAGGTACATGGCGCACGAACGCCCAAAGAGGCTCACAACGCTCTGGAGCGCCGTGTCAACCGTCTCGGCAAGGCCATGCGCGTAAAAGAAGCTGCCCGTGAGGTCGAACAGGGCCTCGGTGCGCCTACGAGACGCGTCGTGAGCGTCGGCCTCCTCGCCGAGTCGTACGACGAGCGCGCCGAGCACAACGGAGATGACCATGAAGAGAATGAAGGTGAGGAGGCTGGCGCGATGGTCGATGCCAAGGTCGTAGTAGGGACGCACGAAGCGCCAGTCCTGGATGAGCGCGCCAATACAAGCCGCGACAATCGTGGGCAAAAAAGCGCGCGAGAAGAAGGCCACGGCAACCGTGCCCGCCAGGAAGGCCAGGTAGGTCACGCCCTCTGCAAAACCGAACTCGTAGGCGGCATAGGCGGCTGCGGTCGCCGCGATGAGGCAGGCGCACGTGATGAGCCACGTGCGAGGCCGCCTCACGCGATGAACGCGTCCAGCCTGGCTGTCTTTAAGAGCATCGGAAGGAAAAGCCTGTGACACATCAATACTTTCTCATGGGGATAAGCCTGACTTTAGGGCCACGGCCAAGCATCAGGGGCGCCGTACCGCGGACCCAAGCGTCGACCTTGTCCCAATCGCGATAGTCGCCTTCGGCGAGCGGGTAGACGCGAAGCGCCAGCTTCTCCATGTTGGTGAAGCCTTCGGTTCGCTTCCAACCAGGGAAGACGACGCTTGCCTTGGGATGCAGGCCATGCGCCGTTTCGTGCATAACGGTATCGAGATCTCGCTCAGCAAGGCCCTCCGTCTGGGGTGAGGCGGCGCGTAGGCCTACCGAAAAGAGGGCAAGCGGGTGTTTGTCGAGAAACTCCGCGTTGGCGGTGAGCCAATCGCGCGCTTCCTTGTGGAACTTGCCCATCCTCACACCGCTGCCAAAAACCACGGCGTCGATGTCAGAGGGAACGGTGGGCATTTCCTCGACACTTACAACTTGGGGGCGAACGCCGTATGCGATGAAGTCGGTTCCGATGCGTTTGGCGATAGTGGTGGTGCAGCCAGAAAGTGTCGAATACGCAATGAGTACCTTCTCCATGCGATGAAGCATGCAATCTCCTATTCCCCTGCGGGCAACATAAGACGAACCCATATTGTAACGCACAAAAAAGGCCACCCGCGCGAGGCGGGCGGCCTTTGCCAAACGAAAAGCCGAAAGTTTCGACTAGTCCTCAATCTGGATGGTGTTGCCCATGACGACAGGCATCAGCAGGCAGATGGCATAGACGAAGAAGGCGAGGCCGGCCATGGTGGAAGACAGGGAGGAGTCGAGAACGACGCCCAGGGCCAGGCAGACCATGACAAGGGACAGGATGATCTCGATGGCCATGCCCTTGTAGTGCAGGGCCTTGGTGGAGAAGGCACCAAAGAGAACGCCCAGGCCGCAGAAAGCGATGAACAGAGCGATGACCCACTCGAAGGAGAGGGTGCCGACGAACGGGTCAACAATGGCGCCGACGCAAGCGGTGAGAGCCATGATGCCCGAAATCACCAGGTAGCCGGAGATGGTCTTGGAGCCACCAGCGTTCTTCCAAGCAGCGATCTGGCAGATGCCGGCAACAGCCATGACGACAGCACCAATGAGCTCACCGGCGGGCCAGGTGTAGCCCTCGGGAAGCTGCGGGTTGTGCATGGCCTCGGGCAGGATGCTGTGACCGACGAAGCAAATCACGCCCATGACGACCAGCAGTACGGCGCTGACGACGAGGCCCATGCGCGCCCAGCCGATCCTCTTACCAAACTCCATGGTAGAACCCCTTTCCTCCACGCCCGAAGGCGTGCTCCCGGCCGCTTTTCGACCGCGGTACAGAACTTTCCTGAGCAAGTATTCTATAGCTATTGCCAAAAAACAACAGTCTCAGCGCGCATGCTCACGCGCTTTATCCAAAAATGCACGCATAAAACGATATCTGCGGCACGAAAAAGGCCCCCGCAGGCAAAGCGGAGGCCTTTTTGAGGCAAATCTGGCAGTGTGCCTGCGTAAACTTACAGCGCTTCGATCTTGTCGGCCCAGAGCGCCATGTTGGTACCGTCGTAGACAAACTCGCCGTAGACGTTGATGTTGGAGCCCACGTCGTAGGAGCTCTTAATATCAACGGGATAGAAGTACACGGTGAGCTGGTTGGCGGCGTTGTTGGGGTCGGAGACCACCATGGAGGACAGGCCGCCGTCGTCCGCCATGTCGATGGAGGCGACGGTGCAGTTCAAACCAACCTGCTTGGTGCTCCACTTGGCAGGCTCAGTAAGCAGGTTCTCGCCAAAGACCGGCCATTCGTAGGTGGTGGCAAGCGTCAGCAGGGCGCTCTTGGCGTTATTGAGGTTGGAGTATGCCTCGCTACGCTCATTGGCCGTGGCAGTCGTGCTCGCCAGCACCGTCTCGGCGGCAGTCACGGCCTGGCGGAGGTTGTAGGCGGTGTAGCGCGTGTAGGGGTGCGTCTCACGCTGCTCGTCGAGAGCCGCGTTGGAGTCGTTAACGAGGGTCTGGAGCTGCGTGACGTCCGAGGAGGCCGCCGGAGTGCCAGGATTGCTGGGCTGATTGGCCTTGCAGGAACCGATGGCAAGCGTGAGCACAACGACAAGGGCCACCAGCACGATGACCGCAACCCAGAACGAGGCGCGCTGGGTGACCGGACGCACGAGAGTGCCGCAATGGGGGCAGCGCGACTGCAGGTGGTCGACGGGGTGGCCGCACATACGGCACGGCGTGCCAGTACCCACATAGTCGCCGTCCTCGTACTCCACAGCGCGGGACTGGGCGATGCGAGACGAGACGGCGCCCGCCACGCCGCTGAACGCACCGGCAACGGCGCCGCCGGCGGCCTTCAGGCCGTTGAGGACAGGGTTGCCGGCGCCAGCGGCAGGGGCCTGCCCCTGACGCCTCGCGGGTGCAGGGCGCTGGCCAGCGTCAGCGCCATCGCGCACGGGACGGCGGCCGGCCGACTCGCGCACGGGGCGCTCGCCACGCACGCCGGGCTCGCGGGGCTCGCGCTGGGGCGCAGCCTCTCGCTCCTGCATGCCAGGGCCATAGCCGTTGCCGTCATCGTAGCGCTGCTCCTGGTAGGGAGCCGCATAACCGTTGTCATACTCTTCGTATCGATCGTCCCTCATGACGGGACCTCCGCATCTCGAACCATTGGGGGCTGTGTTCGCTCTCGCCAAATCGTAAGCGTTTATCTTAAATCATCGAGCATGCCCGCCAGAACCCATCCATAAGAACTCACCGAAGCCCAACGAGAGCCAAGGCCTTCGACATAGGGGCACCAGCCGGCCAGCCAAGAGGAGAAGCGCGGGTCGACCAGGGGGTGCTTGAGCAAACTCGTGTTACCGGCGTAGTCAGCCATGCGCGGGTCGGCATAGAGGCGCAGGTGCTGCACCTGGGCGCGCAGGCCTTCGCGCACCGAGGCGAACGTGTGGCCGGCGGCGCCGTCATCGGTGGCGCCCAGGCCGGAGAAGTTGCACTGAGTGGGGTCGACCTGACCACCAAAGCGCAGGTAACCGGTCTCATTCATGGCCTGCACGTACACCACGCCCGGGTCGACGCCCTCGTCGCGCGCCTCTTCGTAAAGAATTTTGCAGAACTCCTCGATGGTTGCTGCGCCCTTGTCCTTGTACACATCAGCGGGGTAGGTTGCCCCAGAGGCCTTGTAGTCAGCGACCATGTCGGCAACCGTGACCTTGCTGTTTGCGTTCATGATAGGATGCAAGGCCGTGGAGAACTCGACTATGGCAAAGGCCTCCTTCTCCCCGTCTGCCGTGGGAGCCGCCCACACCTGCGCGACATAGTCGCCTGCGGCCAGCTGCGAGCGGGCAAGCTCGACTGCCCACGTGCCCTTGGCCTCGCCGGCCGAGGAGAGGTCGAGGTCTTCGACATAGCGGGCGATGAACCACTGGGCGCTCGTGACGTCGGAGCCTGCCTTCCAGATGGCGATGCTCACCGCACCCGCGGGCTTTACCTGGCCCGACGGAATCCAGAACTCATAGCCCGCTCCCTCGTCGGTCATCCTGCACGAAAGGGCGGTTACCTCAAAAGGGGCGTTTTCGCCACCCCCGTTGTCAGGGGCAGACCAGCCGATGACACCCGAGAATACATCGAACATCTTTGCCGCCTGGGCGCGGGTGGCGGAATTCTTGGGATTGAGCAGCGCAATGCCGGTGGTCGTATCGCCGGTGAGAATGCCCTTGGCGTTGCACCAGGCAAGCGCGTCGTAGGCGAAGCCGCTCACCTCGTCAGCATCGTAAAACGCATCGATGGAGCCGACGTACACGTTGAGCCCGCAGCCCTTGGCGTAGCGCCACAGCATGGTGGCAAGCTCCTCGCGGCTCACCGTCTTGTCGGGACGGAAAAGGCCGGCATACTCACCGTCCTTGTAGCCAGTAACAATCCCCTGCTGGTAGGCCCACTCGATTGCGGCGGTGTACCACTGCCCGAGGGCGACGTCGGGGAAGCTCGACTCCATGCCGTAATTGGAGGGGTCGGTAGTGGAGGTGCTCGAGGGGTTCGCGATGCGGTAGAGCATCGTGGCCACCATGCCGCGCGTCATGGTTTCTTCCGGACCAAAGGTGCGACACACCCCGTCGTCATCGGAGAAACCGGTCATGATGCCGGCATCAACCACATGCGCCACATAGTCCAGGTACCACTCGCCAGCTTCGAGGTCGTTGAAGCGCTTGACCTCGCCCGTGGTGGAGACACTCGCCAGCACGGAGTTGGCGGCGCTTGCCACATACCCGTCGAAGCGCAAGGTACCTACGACCACGTCTGCAGGAAGCTTGAAGGAACCCTCCCAGTTCCCCTCGTCGACCTTGGTCATCTCAAGCGAATGCATGGTGCCGTCGGGGAAGGTGACGTCAACATAGAAGTGAGCAGCGCCGGACAGGCCGGTGGAGCCGCCAAGCGTCACGGTGCGCGTGGCGCCGTCGATGTCGGCAACGTGCAGCTCGCTCAGCGACAGGCCGGAGTTGTCCTTGTCCTTGGACAGGCCAAAGAAGTCGGCGATGCCCTTGGCGTCGGCAACGCCGAGGTCGTGCAACGCCGTGTCGCTCGAGAGGAACTTGTAGTCGTCCTTGCCAGAGATGAACGCATGCTCGACGATGATACCGGGGACGTTGTTCTTCTTGGTGTTGCGGATGATGGAATAGTAATCGCGCTCGTTGCCGGAGCCGTCGATGTAGGTGTCGTTTTCCTTGATGCCGCGGTCATACAGGCCCAGAGCGACAAGGCGATCCTGGATGGACTGCGCAAGGTTCTCGCCGTCCTGGGTGACGGTGGTGATGCCGGCACTGTAGTTGGGGAACCACACCTCGGCACCATGGGAATTCGACGTGTCGGCCGAATTGATGTGGATGCTCACGAACACCGAAGCGCCCGCAGCAACGGCATCGGCAACGCGGCGCTTGAGGCATTCGGCCTCGTTGTGGTCGTAATCGGTGAAGTAGGGGCAGTCGCCCGAATCGTCGCGCGTCATGTAGACGCTCACGCCAGGGTAGGTCTCCAGCTCGTCGCGGCATGCCTGGGCGATTTTGAGCGTGAGCTCCTCTTCACGCAGGCCCTGGCCTTGGGCGCCGGGAGACTGGTTGTCATGACCGGGATCGAGGGCAATGACAAGGCCGGGAAGCTTCGTCGTGGACTGGCCCTGGGCGTCGGCGTCGACGGCCATGGCATTGAGCATGACGTCGGAGACGCCCGCGACGTCGAGCGCATCCTCGACGCTCTGGGCTTCCACAAGCTCGCCTGCGGCGTCGATGGTATAGGCGGTGAGGTCGGCAACAGGTTCTGTCGCCTGGGTGACCTCAAACACATACGCGCTGGTAGAAAGCGCAAAGTCCACCGCATGTTCGCTACCGTCGGCAAGGGTGTACGAGAGGGACCTCAGAGACGAGGTTCCCTGGCCGAGCAGCGCCGTATCGATATTGAAGAGCATGGCCTCCATGTCGATGGCAGAAACCTCAACCTCAACGTCACCGTAAGGCGAGAAAAGGGTGAGCTGGGCAGACACGACCTGGCTCGCCTCATCGGCAAGCATGAGCGCGACCTGCTGGGTCTGGCCCTCCTCCAAGCTCGCCAGGGAAACGTACACCAAGGAGAGCGCCTCTTCGGGAGCGAGGGGGACCCCGGCGGCCATGTCATCTGGCGAGGCAGAGTCATCGGAAGGGGCAGACTCACTGGGTTCGGGGGCCGGCTGTTCTTCCTCAGGTTGGTCCGCAGGCGCCTGCTCGCTTTCCTGCCCATCGGCAGGGTCGGGCTGAGGTTCGACGTCGACATCGTCCTGGGCGCTGTCGCCCGAAGGAGCATCCGGGGTCGGCTCGACAGGAGCGGATGCGTCCGCATCCTCTTGATCGGTCCCCTCTTGGGCAGCAGGGGCCGAAGCGACCTCGTAAGCCGGGGCCCGCTCGGCCTCATCGGCAAGTGCCTGGGCGGCGGGCATGAATCCGTTAAGGATCATCGACCAGCTCACAAGGCACGAAAGGGCAAGATTGGCAACGGGATGTTTTGTCACCGTGTGCTCCTTACTTCTCGCATGGCTCCGCAAGACGCACGGCGGCGTGTGCGGAAAGTCAACAAAAGCACCTGGCATGGTACCATCCCCATGCCAGGCGCAGGAATCCGCAACTGGAAAAACAGCGCTCCGTTCCTGCCACGTCGCTATCGTATAGAGCTAAAATGCCTGGTCAGGCGGTTATAAGACATCGCGCACGAGAACCGTGAGGATTTTTGCCATCTGAGCACGCGTGGCGTAGCCGTGAGGGTTGAGCAAGGGATAGCCGTAGGTGGTGTCGCCGGTGATGATGCCGTAGAGGTTGCACCAGGACAGGCCGTGCAAGGCGTAGTCCGATACGGCCCACGCGTCATCGAACGCGCTGATGTCGCCGACCTCGGAGCCCATGCCCAGCGTGAGGGCATAGCGGTGCACCATGGTAGCAAGCTGCTCGCGGGTCACGCAGTCATTGGGGCGGAAGTAGCCCGTCTCATTGCCGTACTCGTCGCGCTCGCCGGTCACGATGGAATTGTGATAGCACCACTCCACCACGCCGGCGTACCACTCATCTCCCCAGACGTCATAGAAGCAATCGCCTGCGCCCTGGGGCGTGTAGCCCGTGGCATGGCGACACAGAACCGCCGCCACCTCGGCGCGGCTCACCGCATTATCAGGCCCGAACAAGCCCGTGTCCGAGTAACCAGTCATGAGACCGGCGTCACGCACATACGCAACATAGCTCGCGTACCAGGCATCTGCGTCGACATCGGAGAAGCCAGGCTTGTTGTCGGGCGCGGGCGGGACCACGGGCTCGTCGCCACCCTCAACCAGCCTGACACCGCCCAGCCAACCGCAACGCGGAGCGACAACGTCGTCATAGCTCGCAACCCAGCGCTCAAGGGGAACCATGCGGATGTAGCCGAGGTTGTCGACTACCTGGCCCTCTCCGTTCTCGTCTTTGCCGATGTAGATGCCCACGTGTCCGTAAATCTGCCCGTCGTTGGTCCAGTTGTGCGAAGGCGTGGCAATGATCATGCCCGGCTTGATGTAGCTGATGTCGGAAATGGTGCACCAGTCGGCATACATATCGCAGGCGTTGCCCCAGAAGAGACCGACGCCAGCCTGGTCGTAGACCTCGGTGACCCAGCTTGCGCAGTAGCCCTCGCCCGTAGACGACACAGTGACGCACGCCTCGAGGACCGCGGCAAGCAAGCTGCCGGGATAGGCTTCGGTAATGACGCCCGACGCGATGATCTCGCGCAGCCTGGTGCGCGTGGCCTCGGTTATCTGGGCAAACTCATCTCCCTTGTCTTTGTCCTCGTCTGTGCCGGTACCCTCAGGCTTGCCTTCGCCCGAGGGCTTGTCCTTCGTGCTGTCGCCGTCTTGCCCCTCAGGCTGAGGCGTCTCGCCCTGTACCTGATCGGCAGCCTGATCGGCCTTTGCCTTCTCGTCAGCCTCGGCCTGCGCACGCGCAGCAAGCTCGCGGTCGTATTGCTCAGCCAGCGCCTTCACCTCGGCGTCGGCCTCGTTGAGCGCCTGGGTCGCCTCATCTTGACGGCGTTTAACCTCAGCAAGCTGGTCGCCCTTCTGGGTGCGCAAGGTTTCAAGCTCAGCCTTCTGGGCTGCGAGGTCGGCTTGGCGAGTCTCAAGCTCGGCAAGAACCTCTTCGTCGGCCTGCTCGGCAGGCACGGCAAGAAGGGCGTCTATCTCTTCTTGGATGTCGGCAATTTGCTGGGCCTTGGCATCAATCTGGCCAAGCGTTGACTCAAGCTCAACGCAAAGCTGCTGGTATTGGGCACCAATCTCATCAATCAGCGCCTTAAGGCCATCGTAGCGCGACCGTGCATCGGCAAGGGCGGCAGCGGTTGCATCCACGTCGGCACGCGCAATCGAGGAAAGCGCGCCCAAACCGCAGGCCCCCAACAGCGAGAGTCCTGCCGCAACAGCAAAGGAGCGACGTGAAAGCAAGTTCATCAATGGTGCGCCCTTCCGGTAACAATCAGGTGTACGAGCGGGGCCAGTCTACACCATGCCAGAGCAACGCGCATCGCATAGAGGCGCGAGACGCCCTGCGGCACCCGAGCGCGACACAAACAGACGATAAGAATGGCCACAACCTGAAACACGCGCGCCCCGCACTCCAGGTTCGAGGGCGGGGCGCACGATAGTTGGGGAGTAGGGCCCTGAGCGACGGGCTCCCCTACTAGGTCAGGCTGAAAGACTCAGACCCAGCAGAGTCGAGGCTCGGGCCGGTACCAGATACAAAGGCAGGCTCGGAGCTTGCAGACTCGGAGGGCACGGCGGGCTGCACAGGTTCGCCGGGGACCGCAGGCCCGGAGGGCTACTCGGGCTCAGCAGACTGCTCGGATTGGTCAGGGTTCGCAGGTGCGGCGGACTCACTGGGCTGGTCCGGAATCGTAGGTTCTGCAGGCTGCTCGGACTCGCTGGGGACCGCAGGCTCGGAGGGCTCGACGGGATTGCAGGGCTGCTCGGGCTCGGCGGGAGCCGCGGGCTCGCTGGGCTGGTCC
>ERZ1034984.2857-NODE-2857-length-13277-cov-5.818938_pt1 | contig 13277 bp, 10 predicted proteins | sample MGYA00520589_ERZ1034984 | MGnify/ENA primary metagenome ERZ1034984 (study PRJEB33766, sample SAMN09781790) | gut metagenome | biome: gut microbiome | host: Homo sapiens | place: Madagascar | study: EMG produced TPA metagenomics assembly of the PRJNA485056 data... | reverse complement strand
GCGTGGGCTAGTATTTGCGTTATTGTTCTATTAGTTGGGATTGTCGTTACCGCTCTCGTCACCAAGAAAGTGTCGGTCGAAAACTACATCAAGTCTGATGAAGAAAAACTGGGCAATGCAGAAGAGCGTGCCCGTCAGATCATTGATGATGCATTGAAGACGGCAGAGACGAAGAAGCGTGAAGCCCTGCTCGAGGCAAAGGAGGAAGCACTCAAGAACAAGAATGAGATTGAGCGCGAGTCCAAGGAACGCCGGGCAGAGATTCAGCGATATGAAAAACGTGTATTGTCGAAGGAGGAAGCTCTGGATAAGAAATCGGAGGCGTTAGAACGAAAAGAGACCAAGTTGAACGCAAAGAATGTGGAACTGGACAAGCTCAGAGAAGAGCTGCAGGAAGTAAAATCCAGCCATCTGCGTGAACTGGAGAAAATTTCAGGATTAACCACCGAACAGGCAAAGGAATACCTTTTAAAATCTGTTGAAGAAGATGTAAAACATGAAACAGCGGTCCTGGTCAAAGACCTGGAGCGCAAGGCGAAGGACGAAGCAGAAAAGAAAGCAAGAGATTATGTGGTCAATGCCATTCAGAGATGTGCGGCGGATCATGTATCGGAGGCTACGATTTCTGTTGTGCCATTGCCTAGTGATGAGATGAAGGGAAGAATTATCGGTCGAGAGGGAAGAAATATCCGTACTCTGGAGACTCTGACCGGTGTCAACCTGATTATTGATGATACACCGGAGGCAGTTGTGCTGTCTGCTTTTGATGGTGTACGAAGAGAGATTGCAAGAATCGCCCTTGAGAAACTGATCGTAGATGGCCGCATCCATCCGGCAAGAATCGAGGAGATGGTTGCAAAAGCCCAGAAAGAAGTTGAATCCATGATTCGCGAAGAGGGCGAGGCGGCGACACTTGAGGTCGGTGTTCATGGAATTCATCCGGAACTGATCCGTCTGTTAGGACGCATGAAGTTCCGTACCAGTTATGGTCAGAATGCATTGAAGCATTCCATCGAAGTGGCTTACCTGTCCGGTCTGCTGGCCGGAGAGATTGGTGTCGATGTTAGAACAGCGAAGAGAGCTGGTCTGTTACATGATATCGGTAAATCTGTGGATCAGGAAGTTGAGGGAACTCACGTACAGATCGGTGCAGAACTGTGCCGCAAGTACAAAGAGTCGCAGATTGTTATTAATGCTGTGGAAGCACACCACGGTGACGTAGAGCCGGAAAGCCTGATCGCCTGCATTGTACAGGCAGCGGATACGATTTCTGCTGCAAGACCTGGTGCAAGACGTGAGACGCTGGAGACCTACACCAACAGATTGAAACAGTTAGAAGATATTGCTAATGGCTTTAAGGGTGTCGACAAGTCCTTTGCCATCCAGGCGGGCCGTGAGGTTCGTGTCATGGTAGTTCCTGATAAGGTGAGCGATGACGAGATGGTATTGCTGGCAAGAGACATTTCAAAACAAATTGAGTCTGAATTAAAATATCCGGGTCAGATTAAGGTCAATGTGATCCGTGAATCCAGAGTTACAGATTATGCAAAATAGAAACAATAGCCTGTAAAACATGAACTTTCGGGGATCGTCTGTGGACGGTCCCCTTCATGATTTTGAGGGATGGGATCACGATATGCCGGAAAGGAATGCAGATTGTAAGATATGCAGATTGTAAGATATATAGAGAGCAGTTCTCCCAAGGGAGATACGAAAGGGCAGGCCGGGGCTTCAGACAGTCTGGGACATGCGCTCGGGTTTGCGGTGGATGTTGGGACTACTACAGTTGTAGTACGACTTTATGATATAGAAGATCAGGTATTTCTGGGGCAGTGCAGCCGCCGGAATGCGCAAAATATTATGGGAAAAGATGTTGTAATGCGGATGATGCACTGTCTGCGTGGACGGGGGCAGAGATTGCGGGATCTGATCACAGGCCAGATGGCAGATATGATGGGTAATCTCCTGGAGGAGACTTTTGGACAGGGGACAGAAGGCTGCAGGAAGGACTGCCGGGAGCTGGTTGTGGTCGGGAATACAGCTATGTGCCATATCTTTCTGGGGATGGATGTCAGTGGAATTGCCGGCAGTCCGTTTCATGCCGCATATTCCGGAGCATGGGAAGGACAGGGAGTGTCCTTTGGATGGACGGAGTATGAGAATCTGCGGGTACGTGTGCTTCCGGGCATCGCATCTCACGTGGGAGCGGATGCGATGGCAATGTTGCTGCATCAGGATCTGGATCGTACCGAAAAGACGGTTCTGGCAGTGGATATCGGCACGAATGCGGAGATGGTTCTGGCGAATCATGGTGCATTGACGACGGGATCGGTACCTGCCGGACCGGCGTTTGAGGGAATGGAGATTTCCTGCGGAATGGCAGGAGGACCCGGGGCGATTACCGGGATCCGTCTGGCGCCGCAGACCGGCAATACGATTCTGGAAGTGATCTCCGGGAAAACGCCCTGCGGTTTATGCGGATCGGGTCTCATCCAGTGCATCGGACAGCTTTTACGCTACGGCCTGGTCGATGAAAACGGAGTTCTTGCCGGGGAGGAACAGAGCTTTCTGGTGTGTGAGCCGGATCTTCGCCTGACGCAGGACGATGTGAGGCAGTATCAACTGGCAAAGGCGTCTATTCAGGCAGGGATGAATATGCTATTATGTAGCCAGGGGATCTCCTGGAAACAGATCGATCATCTGGAGGTGGCCGGAGTGTTTGGCGCAAATCTGCCGCAGACCGCTGCGGTGGACACCGGCATGCTGCCGCCGGACGTTGAGATCCGTTATATCGGCAATGCAGCGATGGAGGGAGCAGTACAGGCTCTGCTTGATCCTGAGGTCTGGGAACGGGCTGCCCTGGTTGGACAACGAGCCGGACACGTGGAGTTCGCGCAGAGGGAGGATTTCCAGAAACAGTTTATTGACAGTATGACATTGAAGAGGCAGGTGCTCTGATCAGAGACTGCAGACCGGGAAAGGAATGTGAATTGACTATGAAGATCGGATTTATCGGAGCCGGCAATATGGCAAGAGCCATGATCGGCGGTATGTTAAAAAAAGAACTGGTGGTGTGTGGGGATGTGATTGCCTCGTCTGCAACGCAGAAGACGGCGGATACCGTGGCGGAAGCCTTTGGGATTGCCACGACAACAGACAATACCAGAGTGGCGAAGGAATCTGATATGATCGTGCTGGCTGTAAAGCCGGTGTTTTGTGAGCAGGTGATCCGGGAGATCCGTGATGAGATCCGGGAGGATCAGATCATTGTGACGATTGTGGCCGGACGCAGTCTGGACTGGTTGCAGAAACAATTTGGCGGCAGTCATGCCATTGTGAGAACCATGCCGAATACGCCGGCACTGGTCGGTGAGGGGATTACCGCGGTATGTCCCAATGAACTGGTGAGTGATGAACAGCTTGAGCAGGTGCTTGGCCTGCTTGAGAGCTGTGGACGTGCGCAGGTGGTTCCGGAGCGTCTGATGGATGCCGTGGTGGCAGTCAGCGGAAGTTCCCCTGCCTATGTGTTTATGTTTATTGAGGCAATGGCTGATGCAGCAGTGGCTGAGGGCATGCCGAGAGCGCAGGCATATGAGTTTGCTGCACAGTCTGTACTTGGAAGTGCAAAGATGGTTCTCGAGACCGGCAGACATCCGGGTGAGTTAAAAGATATGGTATGTTCACCGGCCGGGACGACGATCGAGGCCGTAAAAGTTTTGGAAAATACAGGATTCAGAGGCAGTGTGATGCAGGCAATGGAGGCCTGTGCCGCGAAAAACAGAAAATTATAGAGCGAACACGTCTCGTCGCATATTCGCTCCGGAATGGAGAAGATATGAAAAATGCTGCCGATGCAGCGTTTTTCACATGGTTGTTTGTGGCGGAGCGGCACAAACAGCCTCTTATGGCAGAAGAGAAATCGCCTGCGCGAATTTCTCTTCGCCCCGTCGCGCATTCGCTCCGGAATGGAGAAGTATGGAAATTCAGTTATGGAGAGAGATTATCGCACCGTATCAGCAGGCGGTGGATGAGCTGATCGTAAAGTTTAATCATATCAGACAGGAATGTTATGAGAGAGGCATGTACTGTCCTATCGAGCAGGTGACAGGGCGTGTCAAAAAGATATCCAGCATCATCGAGAAATGCCAGCGCAAGAATATTCCGCTGGATGATGTGGAGGGCAATGTCGAGGATATTGCCGGGATTCGTGTGATCTGCCAGTTTGTCGAGGATATTGATAAGGTGCTTGAGATCATCCGACAGCGCAGTGATATGCAGATCAAGCAGATCAAAGATTATCTGACGCAGAGCAAGCCAAGCGGATATCGCAGCTTTCATCTGATTGTGTACTACACGGTGGAGACGATACAGGGGCCGAAGAAGCTGGAAGTGGAATTTCAGATCCGCACGCTGGCGATGAACTTCTGGGCGACGATAGAGCATTCCCTGCAATACAAATATCGTGCCAATATGCCGCAAGATCTGCGCAAGAGACTGCTGCGCGCGGCACAGGCGGTTGACCGTCTTGACGAGGAGATGGGCAGTGTGCGCGATGAGATCATGGATGTACAGGTGGCCAAGAAGAAACAGGCGGCCGTGGTGCGTGATATTTTGAATTCGATTGAGAATCTTTATCGCGTGGCGGACAAGAGAGAAGTAAAGAAGATCCAGGATGAATTTCTGCGTGTCTATCAGGAAAATGATCAGGAGGCATTGGCAGACTTTCACCGTGATCTGGATATTATTGCGGAGAGCTACCGGGCACAGACGCTTGTGTAAAGCGGCGGATTTTCGAACCGCAGGGGCCACAGCTTACGTCCGGAGCCGACAGGAGGAGAACGGTTGCACAGAAGGGATGAGGTAGCAGGATGATGACATTGCCGGAGGCGTTTTTAGATCAAATGAAAGAGCTTCTGGGGACGGAGTTCCCGGAGTATATGGACAGTCTGGAAGAACCACCGGTATCGGCTCTTCGGGTGAATACCCATAAGATCCCGGTGGAAACATTCCGGTCACTCTGCGGGTATGATCTGCAGGAGATTCCATGGACACCGAAGGGGTTTGTCTATGAGACACAGCCGGATCAGGTGATTCCGTCGAGACATCCCTATTATTATGCGGGGTTGTATTATCTGCAGGAACCCAGTGCCATGATCCCGGCAGCCATCCTTCCGGTAAAGCCGGGGGACTGGGTGCTGGATCTGTGTGCGGCGCCCGGAGGCAAGGCGACGGAACTCGGAGCCAAACTGCAGGGCGAGGGGCTTCTGGTGGCCAATGATGTGAGCGCTTCGCGTACGGTGCCACTGGTCAAAAATCTGCAGCTTGCGGGGATCACACAGAGTGTGGTGACGGTGCATACGCCGCAGGAGCTTTCCGAACGGATGGGGGCTGTGTTTGACTGTGTACTGGTGGATGCACCGTGCTCCGGAGAGGGCATGTTTCGCAGAGATTCCCATATGGTAAAGGACTGGCTGGCCAGAGGACCGCAGTACTATGAACCCTTACAAAAGGAGATTCTGGGCCATGCCTACGAGTTGTTGAAACCGGGCGGATATCTGGTGTATTCCACCTGTACCTTTTCGCCGATGGAAGATGAAGGCGTTGTGCAGTGGCTTCTGGACGAACATCCGGACATGCACCTGTGTCCGGTCAAGGAGGCGCAGGGGTATTGTCACGGACAGCCGGACCGGATCCCCGGAGGCAGTCCGCAGCTGGAACGATGCATCCGCATTTTTCCACATCGGGCGGTTGGCGAAGGACATTTTGCTGCACTGTTGCAAAAAGATGGAGACGGGTCCGAGCATCTGTCCGTAAAACAGGATAGGAAGAAAAAAGCATCGGCTCCAACTCCGGAAGTGACAGAGTTTCTGGAGGAGATTGGAGACGGATGGATCGGTCACGGGGGTGTGATACAGGAACACCGGGACAAGGTACAGATGCTGAATCATCAGATGTTGACACTGCCACCGCTGCGTATCGTCTCACAGGGAATTCTGCTTGGCACATTGGCAAAAAAACGGTTTGAACCGGCCGTGCAGCTTGCGCTTACTCTGGACGAGGCGCAGTATCCGAGGGTGGAGCGGTTGACAGCGCAGGATCCAAGGACTGTGCGTTATCTCAAGGGAGAGACTCTGGTCTCTGACAGTGACGCCAAAGGATGGCATCTGGTCAGTGTAGATGGCTACGGGCTGGGCTGGGCCAAAGGCAATGCCCGGGGGACCCTCAAAAATAAATACTATCCTGCATGGAGGGTGGTCTGAGAATGGAGAGAACGATGAAACGAGGAGAGTTTGAATACATTAAGAACAGAAAGAAAAAGGTTTTGACACTGCTGCTGGTATATATGCTTGCAGCCGCCGGGATCTATGTGCTGGGACTGGTGCTCAATGAGATGTCCAGACGTAATATTTTTACCGTGATCTCAATCCTGTTTGTCCTTCCATGGGCTAAACAGCTGGTGGCGATGATCGTATTGTTCCCACATCATTCTGTGTCCGCAGAACGTTATCAGAGGGTGGCAGGTATGGTGCCGGAGGGGGTGACCCTGCTGACGGACGCCGTAATCTCGTCTCCGGATAAGATCATGAGTCTGGACTTTGTGGTGATCGCACCGGGACAGGTGGTCGGTCTGGTGACAGCCGGTACTAAGGATCTTGGATATATCCGGAACTATCTGAGCCAGGGAGTCAAAAACTGGGGGGCCGGGTACCATGTGAAGCTGGTGGACAGTGAGAAATTGTTTATGGCGGAACTCGGGGCATTGACAGAACCGGGAGAACAGACACCGCAGCAGATGGAAGAGTATGAAAATGTAGTCTCATATCTTGAGACTCTGATTGTATAGGAGCGGGAATGCTCCGGAATGGAGAGGATTTTGAGGGAGATTACGATTGGAATCCATCAGGAGGGGCAGAGGCTGGATCGCTTTCTGACCAAGTATATGCCTCTGGCTCCCAAGAGTTTTATCTATAAGATGCTTCGCAAGAAGAATATCAAGCTCAATGCCGCAAAGGCGGAGGGCCGGGAAAGCCTGTCGCAGGGCGATGTGGTTACGCTCTATCTCGCGGAGGATACGATCGAGGGATTCCGCCGGGGCGCGGCAGACGGGGAAGAGACAAAGGAGCAGAAGAGACAGGCTTCTGTGGCAAAGAATCGACGCAGGCAGCGTGATCCGGGTCAGAAGATCCGAATCCTGTCGGAGGATGAACATGTGCTGGTTCTCTTCAAACCGGTGGGGATGCTGTCCCAAAAAGCGGACAGGAATGATGTCTCCGTTGTAGAACATGTCAAAGAGTATCTGGTGGAGAGTGGCCAGTTGAGCCCGGAGGATCTTCAGACGTTTCAGCCGGGTATCTGCAACCGTCTGGACCGTAATACCAGTGGTTTGATCGTGGCAGGAAAGACGGTACAGGGGCTGCAGTGGATGAATGCGCTGTTCCGTCACAGGGATCTGAAGAAATATTATCTGGCTGTGGTGTGGGGAAAGGTCGAGAAGCCCCGAAGACTGCAGGGCTATCTGGTCAAGGATGGATCACACAATACTGTGTCGATCTCATCGGTACCGCAGGAGCGGGCCGAGTACATTGAGACCGAATATCAGCCTCTTGGCGTGGGACAGATGGATGGCAGGCCTTATACACTGTTGCGCGTTCATCTGATCACCGGCAAGTCCCATCAGATCCGTGCGCATCTTCACAGCATTGGACACCCGATCGCGGGGGATGGCAAGTATGGCAGGAAAGATATGTATCATGCATTTAAGAAACAGTTCGGGCTGGATCATCAGCTTCTCCATGCGTGGAGACTCGAACTGGGATCGCCGGATTATCTGCCGCGGAAGTATCACGGTGCAGAGTGGATGGCACCGGTGCCGGAGGATTTTGCAAAAATCTGCCGCAGTCTGGGGCTGAAACTGCCGGAGGGCGCATAAGGAGGAAGAGAATATGGGATCTTGGAATTCCAGGGGACTCCGCGGATCGATGCTGGAGGAATCTCTGAATATGACGAATCAGAGATACCGGGAGCAGAAACTGGCGCTGGTGCAAAAGATACCGACGCCGATCACACCGATCAATATTGACAAGGCATCCCGCCATATCACACTGGCATACTTTGAACAGAAGAGTACTGTAGACTATATGGGAGTGGTACAGGGTGTTCCGGTCTGTTTTGACGCCAAGGAATGTGCGACAGACCGGTTTTCCATCAATAACATCCATGAACATCAGGTGAAGTTTATGACAGAGTTTGAGGAGCAGCGGGGCATTGCCTTTCTGATCATCTATTTTACTCATGTTGGTGAATGTTACTATGTACCATGTTCACAGATGCTGCGGTTCTGGGAGCGTGCCAGACAGGGCGGAAGAAAAAGTTTTCAGCGTCAGGAACTGGATGAAAACTTCCGCATAAAGGTCACAAACCAAGTGTTTATGCACTATCTGGAGGCTTTGCAGAAGGATCTGGAGATGCATGAAAAGTAATACTATATCTGGTGCTTGGTGTTGACACCCCATACTAGATATGGTAGTATTTTTCTTGCAGTAAAAAGGAAAGGTACGGACATTACTATGAAAATAATTAAACGTAGCGGAACAGAAGAAGTATTTGACATTACGAAGATCTCTGCTGCTATTATGAAAGCAAATAAAGAGGTTGCAGCCAGCGAACGTCTGTCTTTGCAGCAGATCCAGGAGATCTCGGACAATGTCGAGAAGATCTGTCTGGATATGAAGAGATCGCCAAATGTCGAGGAGATTCAGGATATGGTGGAGAACCAGATCATGAACATGCGAGCATTTGCCTTGGCCAGAAAATACATAACCTATCGTTATACCAGGGCACTGGTCCGTAAGTCAAACTCTACGGATAAGCAGATCATGAGTCTGCTGGAGTGTAACAATGAGGAAGTCAAACAGGAAAATTCCAACAAGAACCCGACGGTCAACAGCGTACAAAGAGACTATATGGCGGGCGAGGTCAGCAAGGATATCACTAAGAGATTCCTGCTGCCGGAGGATATTGTCACGGCACATGAGCAGGGTATCATTCATTTCCACGATTCCGATTATTTTGCACAGCATATGCACAACTGCTGTCTGGTGAATCTGGAAGATATGCTTCAGAATGGGACAGTCATCAGTGAGACCATGATCGAGAAGCCAAAGAGCTTTTCTACGGCCTGCAATATTGCGACCCAGAGTATTGCGCAGATCGCAAGCTCCCAGTATGGCGGACAGAGCATCAGTCTGGCGCATCTGGCTCCGTTCGTAGATATCAGCCGTCAGAAATTCCGTGATGTCGTCAGAACCGAGTTCGAGGCGGCCGGCGTGGAGATTGACGAGGAGCAGGTCAATAAGGTGGCAGAGCTCCGTGTTCATGAGGAAATCAAGCGTGGCGTCCAGATGATCCAGTATCAGGTGATCACTCTGATGACAACCAATGGACAGGCTCCGTTTGTTACGGTATTTATGTATCTGGATGAAGTCGAGGAGGGCCGTCTGCGTGACGATCTGGCCATGGTGACCGAGGAGATCCTGCGTCAGAGGATCCAGGGCGTCAAGAACGAAAAGGGCGTTTATATCACTCCGGCATTCCCGAAGCTGATCTATGTGCTTGAGGAGGACAATATCCGTGAGGGCTCTAAGTACTGGGAACTGACCAAACTGGCAGCGCAGTGTACGGCAAAGCGGATGGTTCCTGATTATATTTCTGAGAAGATCATGAAGCAGTTAAAGGATGGAAACTGTTATCCATGTATGGGATGCCGTTCCTTCCTGACCGTGTACCATGACGATGAGGGCAAGCCAAAGTTTTACGGGCGTTTCAATCAGGGTGTCGTCACGGTCAATCTGGTGGACATTGCCTGTTCATCCGGCGGAGATATTGATAAATTCTGGGAGATCTTCGACGAGCGTATGCAGCTTTGCAAGCGCGCACTGATGTGCCGTCACAACCGGCTGAAGGGAACCCCTTCCGATGTGGCTCCGATCCTGTGGCAGTATGGCGCACTGGCCAGGCTGAAAAAGGGAGAGACTATCGACAAACTTCTTTATGATGGATATTCCACGATCTCACTGGGATATGCGGGATTGTGCGAGTGTACCAGATATATGACCGGAAAGTCACATACGGATCCGGCCGCTACTCCATTTGCACTTCAGGTTATGCAGAAGTTAAATGACTACTGTGCACTGTGGAAAGAGCAGGAGAATATTGATTTCAGTATCTATGGAACACCGTTGGAGTCTACGACATACAAGTTTGCCAAGTGTCTGCAAAAGAGATTTGGTATTATCAAGGGCGTGACAGACCGCAACTACATTACCAACAGCTATCATGTCCATGTCACAGAGCAGATTGATGCATTTGAGAAACTGAAGTTTGAGTCACAATTCCAGAAGCTGTCTCCGGGTGGCGCGATCAGCTATGTGGAGGTGCCGAATATGGTGGATAATCTGGATGCGGTGATCAGTGTGATCCAGTATATCTATGACAATATCATGTATGCGGAGCTCAACACCAAGAGTGATTACTGTCAGGTATGTGGTTACACAGGTGAGATTCAGATCACCACGGATGAAGACGGCAAGCTGATCTGGCGTTGTCCAAACTGCGGAAATACCGATCAGGATAAGATGAATGTGGCGCGCAGAACCTGTGGTTATATCGGAACCCAGTTCTGGAATCAGGGACGTACCCAGGAGATCAAGGAGAGAGTACTACATTTGTAGAAAAGGATAAACTATGGAATCACGAAAAGATAAAGCGAAGGAATTGTTTCTGCAGGGATACAACTGTACTCAGGCGGTGGTGCTGGCTTTTGAGGATCTGCTGCCGCCGGAGAGCAGGGATCAGATCGTGTGTATGAGTTCTTCCATGGGCGGCGGCATGGGACGCCTCCGGGAAGTCTGTGGCTGCGTGAGTGGGATGTTTCTGATCACCGGGCTGTTGTATGGATACAGTGGACCGGAGAAAGGAGAGATCAAGGCTGAGCACTATGCCCGCATTCAGGAACTGGCCAGACGATTTGAACAGGCCAATGGTTCGATTGTCTGCAGGGAACTGCTTGGGCTGGACGTGAAGCGGCAGTCCCCGGTGCCTGAAGCACGTACTGAGGAATATTATCGGAAACGGCCCTGCATGGATCTGGCCGGGATGGCCGCGCAGATCCTGGATGATTTCATCAAAGAGCAGGAGCAGGCGGGGGATGACCCTGAGAAACAGTAAAACACGAAAAAAGGAGACGAGATCGTCTCCTTTTTTTGTTACCTATCATCCAAAAATCCAAAATTATATTGAAATAAATGGTTTCTGCTAATGAATAATAACTGTGTCTTCCTTGATGAAATGATTAGCACTTAACTACGTTTGCAGCCTGAGGGCCTTTCTCGCCGTTCACTACATCGAACTCTACGCTGTCGCCGTCCTCAAGAACCTTGAAGCCGTCCATCTGCAGTGCGGAGAAATGAACGAATACATCTTTGCCTGACTCGTCAGAGATGAATCCAAACCCCTTTTTTGCATTAAACCATTTAACTGTACCCTTCATTGTACTGCCTCCTAAAAATGAAAATGTTTGCAAGTGGAACTCACAACACACTAAATCTATCATATCCGGGGCGGAGTGTCAACTAAAGAGAGGTCATCCCAAGTGACTCGGCCAGGTTCTCAAGATACTCCCAGCGCTCCAGTTTCTGTTCGAGTTCCTGCTCCAGTTTCTCCTTTTCCACGGTCAGTTCAGCGAGACGGACGAAGTCGTGGGATGCCTTGAGAATCTCGGCTTCCCGGTTCTCAATCTGTTCTTCCAATGCCTCGATGTCCCCCTCAATAGAAGCATAGTCGCGCTGTTCCTCATAGGTCATTTTTTTCTTGCGCACCTGACCGTCCTTCCAGTTGTGGCGGTTTTGACGGGCCGTATCCGGCTCTGTATCCTGTGTGTTCCGGGATGCGGCAGAGGCGGGAAGCGATGCGGCAGAATCGGTCTGTTTGGCTGCAAGTGCATTCTGATAATCGGTATATCCGCCTTCGTACTGTACCAGATGGCCGTCCTCCTCGTATGCGAAGATGCGGCGTACCACCCGGTCGAGAAAATAGCGGTCATGTGAGACTGCGACGACAATGCCGTCAAATTGATCCAGATAATCTTCCAGGATCGTGAGAGTGGCGATGTCCAGATCATTGGTCGGCTCATCCAGAAACAGGATGTTTGGCGATTCCATCAGGATACGGAGCAGATACAGACGCCGTTTTTCTCCTCCGGAGAGCCTGGAGATCGTGGTGTAGTGCATCCGTGATGGAAAGAGGAAGCGTTCCAGCAGGGCGGATGCGCTGATCGTGCCGTCATTTGTCTCAATGTACTCGCCGCCCTCGCGGACATAGTCGATCACCCGAAGAGACGAATCCATCGCCTCGTTTTCCTGAGAAAAATAACCGATACGAACTGTCTGGCCGATCGTGACAGTTCCACTGTCGGGGGCGATCTGCCCATCCATGATCTTCATCAGGGTAGATTTTCCGCAGCCGTTGGGACCGATGATGCCGATGCGGTCCTGGTGCAGGAAAATATAGGTGAAATCCTGGATCAGTGTACGGCCGTTGTAGGCCTTGGAGATGTGATCCAGCTCCACGGTGGTCTTGCCGAGACGGGAGGACAAAGAGGAAATCTGGACGGTTTCGTCAGTAAGTGGTGCCTGCGTATCCCGGAGAGCTTCGTAGCGCGCAATATGTGCTTTCTGCTTGGTCGAGCGGGCTCTGGCACCGCGCATCATCCACGCAATCTCCGTGCGCAGCAGACTCTGGCGTTTGCGCTCGGTGGCCTGCGCGATCTCCTCGCGCTGTGCTTTGAGATTGAGGTATTCCAGATAATTGCCGGAATAACTATAGAGCTTACCTTTGTCAATCTCTACAATGCGGTTGACAACGCTGTCCAGAAAATATCGGTCATGTGTGATCAGGATAAGGGCACTTTTGGAAGACTTCAGATATTCCTCCAGCCAGTCAGCCATGGCACTGTCCAGATGGTTGGTTGGCTCGTCCAGGATCAGAATGTCAGAGGGTGTCAAAATAGTGCGGACCAGAGCAATCCTCTTGCGCTGGCCTCCCGACAGTTCCGTGATCGGCTGATCCCAGTCGGTAATGCCCAGTCTGGTCAGCATGGAACGTGCATCACTCTCGTAATCCATCGGGTGTCCGCTGATGTCCTCCGGTAATGGAAGGGCAGCGGTCAGTGCGTCGTAGGAGGGATCAAAGTCCGGGTTCTGGGGAAGGTATCCCAGACG
>ERZ1034984.2852-NODE-2852-length-13296-cov-19.470886_pt1 | contig 13296 bp, 15 predicted proteins | sample MGYA00520589_ERZ1034984 | MGnify/ENA primary metagenome ERZ1034984 (study PRJEB33766, sample SAMN09781790) | gut metagenome | biome: gut microbiome | host: Homo sapiens | place: Madagascar | study: EMG produced TPA metagenomics assembly of the PRJNA485056 data... | reverse complement strand
AGTAGTATTAGTATTAATAGATTTATTATTTTCTTTATAGTAATTAATAGCTCTTATTAATCTACGACGATTATTTTTATCTATTACTATATCTTTATCTAGTTCTAATAGTTTATTATACAATTCTTCATTAGTTAAATTATCATAAGTATTAGTTTCTTTTTCTTCAGTTAATTTATAATCATAGAGAGCCGCTTTTATATATAGACCTGTACCTCCTACTAGAATGGGAGTTTTTCCTCTATCCTGGACTTCTTTAATTAATTTACGACAATCTTTTTGATAATGATAAATTGTATATTCTTCATCTACTTCTTTAATATCAAATAGATGATGAGGAATACCTTCTTTTTCTTCTTCGGTTACTTTGGCACTTCCAATATCTAATCCTTTATACACTTGAACAGCATCAGCATTTATTATTTCACCATTATATCTTTTAGCTAGTTCTATACTTAATTTGGTTTTACCTACCGCTGTAGGTCCCGTTATAACAATTACTTTATTCATAGATTACTCCTTTTTTGTAAGATTAATATAACACATATAACATAAAAAGACAAGATTATTTGATTCTTGTCTTAGTCTTATATGAATACTCTTCTTTACTTCTTATACCTAATTCTATTTCCTTTAATTCATTAGCTTTAGCAAGTTCTATAGTAAGTGCTTTAAGTACGTTAATATTACTATTAAACTCTTTTAAAGTATATTTTAATCCTTCTGTATTTCTTAATGAAGCACTTAAGGCTCTCATTGCATCTGTTTCATAAGACATAGTATCACTCCTTAGTGCCATATATTCTAACATATGTACAACCTAGTGTCAAACATATTTTTTAATTTAGAGACTATACAATAGGCTCTAAATTACCATAAAAAGACCTTAGGCTTTTTATGTAAGTAAGAGACCTTAGGCTCTTACTTATACTACTCTTTTAAACATTCTTTCTATTTCATAAGTAGTAAAATGTATTATAGTAGGTCTTCCATGAGGACAATTAAATGGATTATTACACTTTCTAAGTTTATTAATTATCTCTTCTTGGGCTTCTTTAGTTATTCTAGTATTAGCCTTAATACTCATTTTACAACTTACTAATTTAGCTAAATTATCATTAAACTTAGCTAAACTAAAATCTTTACCTTTATTCGTTATATCTTCAAATATTTTAGATATTATCTCTTTTTCTCTACCCTTAGTAAACCAAGTAGGATGCGATAGAATACGATATGAATTACTACCAAACTCTTCTACTTTGATATTTAAACTATCTAAAATGTCAATATTTTCTTTTACTTTTATAAACTCATTATTAGGTAGTTCTATTATGATAGGAATAAGAGGAGTTATGGTATTACCACTGGGATGGGCAAGTAAGTATGAATTTCTTTCATAATTAATTCTTTCTTCTGCTGCGTGCTGATCTATCAGATAGATTCCTTTTTCGTTTTCACATACTATATATGTACCTAAAGCTAGTCCAATAGGATATAATTCAGGAAGGGTATCTTTGGGTCTTTCTTCAATATATTCTTCTTCCTCTTCTTTATCATACTCATTATTTTGTTCATAGTTAAAGTTAATTAAGTTAGTTAATCTTTCTTTATCAGGATTTACTTCACTTGGTTCATTTATAGTATTTCGATCTAAATTTAATGCTAGATTTTCATACTTTAATTGTGGTTCTTCTTTTACTTCTATCTTTGGTATTAATAATTTTGTTTTTATTGTATTCACAATTAATGTTGATATAAGTGTTTTTAAATCTTCAAAATTACTAAACTTGATATCTTGTTTAGAAGGATGAATATTTACATCAATTAGTGATGGATCAGTATCTATTTTAATTACCACGATTGGATATCTGGTATCTTCTTTGAAGGATGAATAAGAATCATTTATTACTTTATTTAGTACTTGATTTCTTATTACTCTTCCATTTACTAAGACAGTCATATGATTTCTTGAGGCTCTATTTACTTCAGGTAAAGAAATGTAACCTGATACATCATAGTCGTCATTAGAACCATTTATCGCAAGCATCTTTTTAGTTATTTCTAAACCATATATTGATTTTATTACTTTAAGTAAATTACCAGAACCATCGGTATTTAATAGTTCTTTTTCGTCATTAGTTAATCTAAACTTAATACTTGGATATGATAGAGCCATTTTATTTACATATTCAGTAACTCCCGCTAGTTCAGCATATGGACTGGATAGATGTTTTAATCTGGCAGGGGTATTATAGAACATATTGGTAACTGTTATTTGTGTTCCTTTTCTGGCATCACCATTTTTATTTTCAAGTATTTTTCCACCTTTGATGTGGACAATTGTTCCTACTTCGCCTTGTGATGTCTTTAGTAGAACTTCGGATACTGCAGCGATTGATGGTAAGGCCTCACCACGGAAACCTAGAGAGTTTATGTTAAATAGATCATCATCAGTATATAGTTTACTAGTGGCATGTCTTTGAAAGGCTAATACAGCATCAGCTTTATCCATACCTATACCATTATCAGTAACCACTATTTCTCTTAGACCAGCTTCTTTTAGGTCTATTTTTATTTCAGTACTTTTGGCATCAACAGAATTTTCCACTAGTTCCTTAACTATTGATACTACTTTTTCTACTACTTCTCCTGCTGCTATTTTATTGGATAGTAGTTCACTCATTACTTTTATTCTACTCATACTACACCTCAATCATTTTATATGGTTTTACTTTATTATCTCCACTTGCTATGTAGATAGCTATTTCTTTTCCTTCTTTATCTAGTAATAGGGACATATTCTCTTCAAAAAACTTGTCTAGTACCATTCCATTTTTTACTTTAGTAAGGAGAGGCTCCTCTATCACAGTAGTTTTTATATTGGGTAGACACTCTTTGATACTAAGTAATTTATAGTTATTCTCTTCAATATCTTTTAGAGTATAAGCATCTTTTAGAGTAAATATTCCCTGTCTTGTTCTTATTAGATTTTTCATAGTACCATAGGTATTTAAACTATAGGCTATATCTCTAATTAAACTTCTTATATATGTTCCTTTACTTACTTCACATCTAATAGTAAACTCTACTGCACCCTTTATATGTTTTAAGTCACTTATTAATTCTAGAGAGTATACCTCTACTTCTTTACTTGGAGGAGTTACTGGAATGCCACTGCGGGCATACTCATATAGTTTTCTTCCTCCCACTTTGACTGCTGAATAAAGAGGTACTTCTTGGTTATATTTACCTATATAACTTTTTAATACTTTTAGTAGTTCTTCTTTAGTTACATTAGGGATATTTCTTTTGATTTCTGTTCCAGTTATATCTAACATATCTGTTTCATAGCCTAGTATTACTTCTGCAATGTACTCTTTGGTATTACTAGTTAGAAGTTCAGATACTTTAAGAGCTCTACCTATGGGAAGTACTAGTACACCTGTCGCTAATGGGTCTAATGTTCCTGTATGACCTACTTTTTTGGTATTTAATTTTTTTGATACTATGTTTACTATATCTCTACTGGTATAGTCTTTAGGTTTATTTATGACAATTATTCCATTCATTTATACTCTTACCTACTTCTTTTATTAACTTTTCTTTTAGTTCTTTATAAGGCATAGCAGTTGTTATACCAGCGGCATTTACGTGGCCTCCTCCTCCAAAGATAGAGGCTATCCTACTGACATCAATATGGCCACTACGAAGAGATACTCTAGTTTGATTAGGGTATTTTCTTAAGAATATTGATACTTCAACGGTATCTATTTCAAGAGGAATACCAACGAGAATACCACATTCGTCTTCATCAACATTATACTTTTCCATATCTTCGGAAGTTATGAAAGAAACTGCTAGGGCATTATTATTATATAGTTCTAGATTATCTAGAGCTTTCTTCTTGATATTAAACTGGTTTATGGTAATAGTTCTTAGTACTTTCTTATATATGTCTGAAAGATCCACTAGTGAAGATAGTTCTGCGGCCATAGTAAAAGTACTAGGAAGAACATTCTTATGAGCAAAACCTCCGGTATCTGTTAATAATCCCACTGCTAGAGGAAGAGCCAAATCTTCATCAATACTAACATTCATTTCTTTTATTAAATTATATACTATCTCGCAGCAGGCAGGATAATTTCCTACTAGATTTACATCTCCATATCTGGTATTTGTCATATGGTGGTCAATTACTAGTTTCTTTGACACAGTATCAAGTAAATAGGCACTATTTACTCTGTCAATACTTCCAGTATCTAGTATAACTGCTGTATCATATTTCTTAGTACTTTCTGTTTTGATATCTTGATACTCTTTTATAAAGTCAAACCTTTTAGGTAAAGTATCTAGGACGATATCTACTTTTTTACCCAATCTTTTTAATAGTATATACATGGCTATAGTACTACCTACAGCATCACCATCAGGATTATTATGACAAAGTAAAACAATATTATTGCTTACTTTAATTTCGCTAATAATATTGTTCATTACTCACCATCTTCCTTTATTTCTTCAATTATCTTTTCAATCTTATTTCCATATTCAATTGACTCATCATATACGAATGTTAATTCTGGCATCTTTCTTATTTCTACTCTACCAAATAATTTACCACGAATAAAAGAACTAGCATTATTTAATGCTTTAGTTACTTTTTCTCTATCTTTATCTATTAAATTAGTAAAATATACTTTAGCATATGATAAATCACTAGAAATATCTACTGCTGTTATGGTAACAAATTGTACATCAGTATCTTTTACTTCTTCACTTATTACTTTAGATATTTCTTCTGTTAGAATATGATTTAATCTATCTAATTTTATACTCATAATATCATTCCTATCTATGTTTATTACTATTATTTATATTTTGATATTCTTCAGGTACTATACCATTATTTACTAGTAATTCTCCTCTTTGATAACCTTGCTTAAAACTATATGTTTCAGAAGGTTTTTCAAACTCTCCAACTTTAGGAAATACTTGATCTTCTAATTTTATTTCATAGAAATATTCATCAAAGTATGCTTTTCTTCCTAAGTTATTTAACTCAGAAGCATATGGTTTCTCTTTAGACGGTGTTTTAGGAATTGAAGATGCTTTCTTAATTACTTCATCAAAATGTCTATCTCCCTCGACACGTCTTACATTTCTTCCTTTTCTAAGTTTATCTAATGACATATTATCTTCCTTTCTTACCGCTTTGTTTATTACGCTCTTCTGATATGCTCTCTCCTAGATTATAACCTTGACTATAACAAGGATTATTTCTTATTACTTCATCTAGTTTACTTATATCAATTTCTCCATCAAGTCCATCAACATAGCCAATCATTCTTAATCTTTCTTGAACTTTAGCAGCATCAGATAGAGAATCAAATGGTACTTCATCTTCCTTTATTCCATATAAAGCATTTATTTCATTGTAAATTAGCTTTAAATTCTCATTTAATATAGGAGCATCTGTTTTTCCAGTTTCTACAAGTATCTTTAGAAATCTATCTCCTCTTTCATAGTAGCCATAATGAAATGCTCTTACATCACTTATAACACTTGTATCTTTAGGATAAGGAAAAGCTGATAGTCTAGCAGTAGTACCTTGTACAATGTTTTTGTTATTATTACCATATCCATACTTTTCAAATTTTTGTTTATATAGCTTTTCCTGATGTAGAGCACTCATAGCAATGCTACCTTCTACATCAGATATTTCATCTCTTTTAGGGCCTTTATATATTCTGCTTTTATTTTCTGACATTTTTATTACCTACCTTTATTTACCTTTATGTTTATTCTTTCCCTTATAACTATTTAGAATAGACATTATTTGCTCTTCAGCAGCTTTATAGTATCCTTCTTGATAGTCTTTATTCTCTTTGATTTCTTCAGGTAATTCTTTAATTTTAATACCTGAGATAAAGTCATTTCTCCCTATTGCCTTTAATTCTTCTTTAGTAAAATTATTGATGTTTGACGCTAATTGTCTTTCTCCACGTTCTGTGAAACCATAAGTATAACTATTTCGATCTTTTATATTTTCAAACTTATTTATTTCATAGATACCTAGTAATCTATCTTCTGTTCCTTTTACAATAGGCCCTTGAGCATTCTTTCCAAATTTATCAAAGTATTCTTTTTTTCTTTTTTCATCCTCTTGTTTTTTCATTTTAGCTTCGATCATATTTAAAGCGTTTTGACCTATTTCTTTTCTACTCTTTTTACCTTGGTTACATTTACCTTTTTCTGTTATAGATTCTTCAAACATACAATACCCACCTACTTTCTTATCTCCACTAATTCATAGGCTTCAATTATATCTTTTTCTTTGATATCATTAAAGTTATCTATAGTAATACCACATTCCATACCTTGTTTTACTTCTTTTACTTGATCTTTTTCTCTTGCCAAGCTAGCAATAGTACTATCATTTATTACTACAGAGTCTCTTATTACTCTGGCTTTAGCTCCTCTTTTTAGACAGCCTGATACTACATAAGATCCTGCAATAGTACCAACTTTAGAAAATTTAAATATTTTTCTTACTTCTGCTGATCCTAATACTTTTTCTTCATATTCTGGTTCTAGTTTTCCTTTTAGAGCAGCTTCCATTTCTTCAACTACTTGATATATTATGTCATATAGTCTTATATCTATTCCTTTTTCTTTAGCTAATTCTGTTATTTTATGATCTGGTCTAATATTAAAACCAATTATTATAGCATTTGAGGCTTCTGCAAGTACTACATCACTTTCAGATATACCTCCAATACCACTTCTAATGACATTTATTTTTATTCCTTCTACATCTAACTTAAGTAGGGAATTTTTAACTGCTTCTTCACTTCCTTTAACATCTGCTTTTAAGATGATATTGATTTCTTTTTCACCATCTTTTACTCTATTAAATAGGTCATCTAAAGATACTGCAGCTTTTGGTTTATTTCTTCCTTCTTTAGCAATTTCTCTTCTTTGTTCAGCAACTTTTTTAGCTTTCTTTTCACTTTCAAAGACCATAAATTTATCTCCGGCTGCGGGACTTTCTGATAATCCTGTTATTGACACTGGCATAGATGGAGAAGCTTCTACTAAGTCTTCACCCTTATCATTTTTTAGTGTTCTTACTTTACCAGAAGATAGTCCTACTACTATTGGATCACCTAATCTTAGTGTTCCATTTTGAATAAGAAGATTAGTAATTACTCCAGATGTTTTATCTATTTTTGATTCAATTACAGTTCCACTGGCATATCTATTAGGATTAGCCTTCAATTCACCAAGTTCACTAAGAAGTAGAATTCTCTCTAGTAAATCTTCTATTCCTTCACCTGTTTTAGCAGATAAATTAACAAACATTATGTCTCCACCCCAAGCTTCTGGTTGAAGACCATTAGCTGACATTTCAGTCAATACTTTTTCAACATTAGCTGCTGGTTTATCTATTTTATTAACTGCTACAATAATTGGAACACCTGCTGCTTTAGCGTGATCTATTGCTTCTTTTGTTTGAGGCATTACTCCATCATCTGCAGCTACAATAATGATTACTATATCAGTAATAGATGCTCCTCTTGCTCGCATTTCAGTAAATGCTGCATGTCCTGGAGTATCTATAAAAGTAATTTTCTTTCCTTTATATTCAATCTGATATGCTCCAATAGCTTGAGTTATACCACCAGCTTCACCTTCTGCAACATTGGTCTTTCTAATAGTATCTAAAAGGGTAGTCTTACCGTGATCTACGTGACCCATAATAGTAACTACCGGAGGTCTCTCTACTAAGTCTTCTTCCTTATCTACTATTTCTAAGCCCTCAAAATTAACTTCATCTCTAGTACTTTCTTTCTTTAATACTTTATCATAGTCTGATACAATTATTTCTGCTGTATCAAAGTCAAGAGGCGCATTAATAGCTGCTAGAGTACCAAGTGCCATTAACTTTTTGATTATTTGTGTTGGATTAACTTCTAGACTAGTAGCAAGTTCTGACACAGTCATATTATCTTTGTATAAAACAGTATTTTCATTATCTTCAGTAACATTAGACTGAAGTTTTTCTTTATGTTTATACATTTCTTTTCTTTTTTCTTTAAATGATGATTTATTATCTTCTTTTGGAACTACTTTTTTCTTAGGCTTCTTTTCTGTAACAGGCTCTAATTCCTCTTCATAAGAATCTTCAAAAGTTTCCATCTCTTCTTGTAAATCTTCATCTTGACTATCAATATTAGAAGCAATCTCTTGATCTAATATTATTATGTCATCATCAGATAACATATCTTCTTCTTTAGATATATTAATATCAAGCTTCTTACACAAACTTAAGATATCTTTTACTTCTAACCCTACATCACTTGCATATTCTGATACATTCATCATATGTATCACCTCCTATTATTTATTTATTATATTTTTAATTTCATCATATAATTCTTCATTTATTTCACAGTCAAATATTTTATTTAAAATCTTTTTCTTTTTAGCAGTTTCTAGAACATCTATATCTTTTTTAATATATGCTCCTCTACCTCCTGCTTTTCCTGTTTCATCAACAAATATTTTGTTTTCTTTATTTTTAACAACTCTTAATAATTCTTGCTTAGGAAGTTGTTCTTTTGTTACTACACATCTTCTAAGAGGAGTTTTTTTCATAGTTATTCACTATCCTTTTCTTCCTCAGTAGTACTTTCACTTTTTACTTCAATTTTGTAATGTGTAAGACGAGATGCTAATTTAACATTTTGTCCTTTTCTTCCTATTGCTAGAGATAAGTTACTATCATCTACTAATGCTAGTGCTTCTTTCTTTTCTTCATTTTTAATTGTTACTTTAACGTTTTTAGCAGGACTTAAAGCATTAGTAATAAATTTTACAGGATCCTTGTCATATAGAATAACATCTATTTTTTCACCATTTAGTTCTTTTAATACATTTGCTATTCTTCTTCCTTTTTCTCCTATAATAGCTCCTAATGGGTCTACGTTATTGTATTCGGTGTATACTGCTATTTTACTTCTACTTCCTGCTTCTCTAGCTACTGAATATAATACTACTGTACCATCTGTTAATTCTGGTATTTCTATTTCTAATAATCTTTTTAGAAAACCATAATGACTTCTAGATAGCATAATGAATGGTCCTTTAGGTCCAATTTCTAGTTTAGATACATATACTTTTACAGAAGAACCCATTTGTAATTTTTCTCCTGGTATTATTTGATCTTTTGGTAAAATACCACTACATCTACCTAAATCAACAAAGTAGTTATGTTGATCTTCACGAGATAATGTTCCTACCATTAGTTCGCCATCTTTATCTTTGAACTCTTCAGAAATGCTTTCTTTTTCAGCTTCTTTGATTCTTTGAACCACTATTTGTTTAGCAGTACCTGCTGCTACTCTTCCAAAATCTTTAAGAGGTAGTTCTTTATCAATTATAGTTTCTCCTAATTCGATATCGTCTACTTCTTTTTTAGCATCCTCTAATGATACTTCAGTTTCAGGATTAGTAACTTCTTCTACTACTGTTCTATATGAATATATTCTTATATCTCCAGTTTCATCATCAACTTTTGCTAATACATTAGGTATACCTTCATTCTTTTTATAAGCTGCTGCCATAGCTTGTTCCATTGCATCAATAACTATTTTTCTATCTACTTTTTTCTCTTCGATAATAGCATCTAATGCTTTCATAAATTCTTTCATTTGTTTTTGATTCATTTTTATCTTCCCTTCTCTTTAGTAGACACATCTAGCATATAAGAGTCTTCTATTAAGTTAGCTTCATCTAACAATGGATTAATGACATTTGTTACTTCTACGCATTTATCAACATCTATTATTTCATCTCTATCGATAACTACTCTTAGAAAAAGATTATTGTCTTCTTTTTCTAATTTAACACTATCTATTCTTACTCCTAGCTTTTCTACTTCCTTTTCAATTAGTTTTTTTACTTGTTCTTCAATATTCATATTTCCCTCCTATATATATATAAAAGAGTGGATTTTTATGCCACTCTTTTCTCAAGACACCTATATTATAACACAACTATGTTAATAAATACAAGTATTTTTTTATTATTTACTATCTATCTTCTTTTTTAATTTATTAATCCTACTGTAAAGTAGAGTACATATTTTATTTATTCTTCTATCAGTCATATTAGTAATTGATTGGTACTTATGTAATAATTCATCAAATTCCTCACAAATGCCATCTAGTTTATTTAAATCATATCTTTTTAAATCTTTAATATTGTCAAGTATATTGTCAAAGTTACTAACTTTATAAAAAAATCTTCCGTCGCCATTAATTATTACTTCTTCATCACTATAATCTATTATATTTAATGATTCTCCAGTATCAAATATTGGCGTAGGAGAAATCCAATTTAATGTTTCAACATTTCTAACTATGCCAAAATTATTTAGATGTCTATCTTCATTTAACATAATATAATCTAAGATAAACATATCTTCTAGAGAACTTCTGGCATTTTCTACTTTATGTTCTTCCAATATATTGATATATTTTTCATATGCATTATCTCTGTCACAATTATCATATAATATTTGATATGCTGGAACCAATTCAGTATCTTTATTTATAAAACATTCACACTTTGATACTATTTTATTATTAATTACTTCTAGAGTATATGGAACATTATTAAATCCTAGACGACTACTAATCATTGAAGCTAAAACTTCATTAAAAGGCTGCAATACTTCGTTTTTATAGCCACCCTTTAATAGATATCTTTTGTTATCTTCGATTATCCAGGTTTTCTTCAATCTACCATCAGTTGTATTATTAGGAGAAATCAAACTTATTTTAGTATCTGTTTTAGCACTATTTGAAAAAGTAGCGTCAGCAAATTCAGCGTCTTTAAAGTCGTGTTCAAAGAAGTTAATATCTCTATATTCTATTTTGGAATTATATGGTTTAATCCAATACTGATCTGATAATGACAATCCAAATGCTTTATCTAATAATTCTGTTGGAGCAGAAATATTTAGTTTAGTAAGTAATAAATCTAAATCGTCTCTCCATAATGGAATACCTCTACCTTTGAACCAGTTGGATAGTATTACTTTTAAATCTTTTTCTTTATTATAAATATTCTTTAGTATTACTGGAGCATAATCTATATTATAAATGTCATAGATATCAGTAAATACTCCTAATGATGGTTGATAATCTGCTAATAAAACTTTGGTATTCTTATTCATAAGTATACATTTCATACTATCTTCACCTCTTGATATTATTCTATCATACTATTTAATCTTTTTCTATTACTTTCTCTAAGAATATTTTATCTTTAAAAGCTCCTCTTTTACTACTTTTAATATTAGCTATATTTATTATTTCTTCTAATGAAGTATGTTCTAATTCTCCTAGTGCTTTTATTATTTCAAGCATATCTGCTAGTTCTTCTACTCTATCACTACCACTTGCTTCTAATACCTCTTGATATTCTTCATTTAATTTCTTTTCTAATTCTTGCTTGTATTCTTTATCTGATAATATTCTAGTAATAGGTTCTTCTCCCTTATCTTTTATTATATTAGGAATATTATCTCTAACTAATTTATTATATATTCTTTCCATATTTGCCTCCTAGAACTATTATACCATAAAATATACTCTTTTAACTTAATAATACATTTTAATAAGTTTTAGATTAATAATTCTTTAGTATTAATCACATATTTTATAACAGTTATCAGTTATTTTTTATCTAACCATTTTTGCAAATTATTATATGTTATTTCATAAATTTTTCCCTCTGTGTTATAAAATCCAATATGTGTGAATACATTTATTGATTTTGTGTTTTTTGGATTTATTGTTACGTAAATTTTTTTACTCTTTTGTTTTTCACAATTATCTAATACTATCTTTATCATTTTTCTCAAATTATTATTTTTTCCCTGATAATCCTTATTAATTTGAACTTCAGATAAACACAAACCTCTTTTATCGTACATAAACGCTATAAAGCCTATAATCTTGTTTTCATCAAAAAATACAGTTATATAATAATCCTTTGTTGTAAAAATCATATTAACCCAGTTATTATATGCTGTTATTGTATCTATCTTTTTTAATTCTTCTTTATTAAGTTTAGCTCTTTTACCGTAATTTTCTATAATAAGTTTATATATTATTTTATATATTTTGGGTGGTATTTGATTTTGTGCATCACTATTATTAAATATTTTATACCTCATTATCGAACTCCTTAATTAATCCGTCTGCCATATCGCAATAAAACTTTGGTGGTGTATCGTATCTACCACTTTCAAGAAAAAATCTTCCAGGACAATATCTGCACAACTTTCTTTTATAACAGTCTTGACATTTACTTTTTCTTTGAAATTCTAATCTGCATATTCCTTCATTCATTAATTCAATCGCTTCCTTGACTGAATACTCTTTTAAATTATATTTTACTGGAACAACTAAACACGGTTTTACATTCAAATCACAATCAATAAATATTTTTTCTTTACCCATTGTACATTGAAAAATTTTGGTTATATTATTATCTTCATATTCACATTTTTTAATATTTTTTACTGCATTTGTAAAATATTTCACATCTCCAGTATCCTTTTTTATAATATCTATAATCTTTTTATAGTTTAACATCTCTGAATTTTCTTCAAATTTATTATCGATGAGCTTGGGAAAGACAATATAATCATATCTAAATGGAATATTATATTGTCTAGCAAACTCCTTTAATTCTTCAATATAATAATAGTTTTTTTTAGTTAAAACTGTTTTTAGGCTTATATTTATATTTGAACTTTTCAATAATTTTATGTTTCTTAAAACTTTCTCGAACGAATTTTTTTTGTGCGTAAAAAGTTCATAACTCTTATCATCATAGCCATACAAACTTATTTCTATCGAATTTGGTATATATTTAATAAATGTATTAAGGATTCTCTTATTTAATAAAAAACAAGTTGTATTTATGTTAACAATCATTCCCATTTTTTTCGCATAGATATACATATCTAAAAAATCTGGATTTAACATTGGCTCTCCACCAGTTAATAAAATGACATTACAATTAATTTCCAACAATTGATCAATTATTACTTTAAAATCCTCGATTTTCATTACTTTTACTGTACTTTTTTCAACATAACAATGGTCGCATCGAAATTGGCAAGCATTCGTAATTTCAATAGTACATTCATTTAATACTTTTGAATTAAGCAATGTCATTAATTGTGAATAACTAATCTCTGTATCATACATTTTTTAC
>ERZ1034984.2851-NODE-2851-length-13299-cov-143.391119_pt1 | contig 13299 bp, 18 predicted proteins | sample MGYA00520589_ERZ1034984 | MGnify/ENA primary metagenome ERZ1034984 (study PRJEB33766, sample SAMN09781790) | gut metagenome | biome: gut microbiome | host: Homo sapiens | place: Madagascar | study: EMG produced TPA metagenomics assembly of the PRJNA485056 data... | reverse complement strand
TAAACATACTATAAGTGAGGATAAGGGGAAGAGAGTATTCAGTTGAATGAGTTATTAGGGGAAAAGGGAGAAAAAAAAGGCTTACCCTCTTTTGTTTGTTAGAGAGTAAGCCCTGTTGATTAGTTAAGTTTTATATATTCAGGTGAGATGCTGTTGATATAGTATGCTGTACCGTCTGTATTATGAGGTGTATAGAGATAGATTGTACCTGTTTCAGGATCATATTGGTCAGCATAAATAATAGGATAAGTAGTACCGTTGACTGTAACATAACCTGAGCAGTTTAGATAAGCAATATTACTAATAGCAACAACAATGGTATCGATATCTGCACTGTAAACACAGGGAATATTAAATGAGAGATTACCCACAATATTAGTCTTTGCGGTGTCAGAGTAAATTGTTTGATTTTGTACTGCCATATCTGTTACAGGTCTGATCGTTGTCAACACCCAACCACGAGTACTTAGAGTAATGGTGATAGTCTTAACAATAAGTTGAGAGCCTTCATAGCCTGTATGACTAAATACTAATGTTCCTGTCGTGTGCTGGTCATCAGCGGGGTGGTAGTATTCTTTGTTGAAGTAGAGTTTGACACGCATACTGTTAGATTTGAGGTAGGTCCAAGAAGTATCGTTAGGAAGTGTGCCGTTAGAAGCCTTTGTAGGGGTCGTAGACGGGAATTTGTAGACAGGACATACTTCAATCCAGGTCGTTACTTCTCCCGCGCTGCCCACTGCCATTCCGCCGTAAGCAGTGATTTCAGGGCCAAGATTGTTTGTTACCGCAGTTGTATCGGAAGTGTCATCAATCGTGATATAAGTAGTGCCGTCGCCTGGAAGATTAATGGTACTGTTTACTGCATCAAAATAAACGAAAGGTGTAGTAGAAGCGTCATCGATATATACCCCGAATCCACTGTCGGAAGGTATTTTGACCGTATCTCCAACCTTTACTTCGAGTGATTGTGCATCATTAGTAGCATCAATTGAGATTCCGTTTCCAGGTTTGATAGGTAAGCGCAGTTTAGTTCCGTTGTCGTATGTGATGTCTGCGCCCGTTGATGTGTTGTAGGTTACATGGTTAGGAGCAGCGAGTTGAGGTACTTCGATTGCGGTCAGATTGGTTTGTAGTGTTTCAATGTCATCCTGGTTCTTTAAAACTTGTTTTTGCAGGTTAAGGGGAGGTTTATTTGTCCACATGGTCGTTCTCTCCTTTCCTTGCAACGATTTTAAGCTTGTTTAAGCAAATTTCATGTCCGCAATTAGGGCAGGTAACATAATATTCTGTGTCGTCGCTTGATAAGAATTCATCGAGCGTGTTGATCTTCTCTTTAAGCTTTTTGTTGTTGATATGACCAACGATATAGCTTCCGAGCGCCAACAAACAAGCAATGATTGCGGGTATGAGTGCCGTTAAGATTTCTTGCATAATTATTCCTCCTTTTGCCAATACCACATAGGTACTTCGAGCATCGGCATAAATAATGGATCAAAACGATTCAAGAAGTCAATTGTAACATCACTGTGTAATAGTTGTTGAAGAAGCGCGTAAGCCTCTGTCTTCCCGCGTACACCCTTTCCGACTGTCTGCTCGTTGATATAGTTAAGTATGCCTCCTTCGAGCGTTGAGGGGTCCGTAGACGGGTTTAATGCGTGGTTGTTGATAGAAACACTGGCTGCTCTCAAATCGTCGTCAGAAAGCCCTTGTAGAGCCTCCTGCAGTTCAAGTTTTCTCTGCCACGTAGGTCCGTACATGTAGATGGTACTCCAAACACGGTACTTCCACTGGTTCTCGTCGTTGTTTACGATAGGGTCGTTTCCGTGTCTTGCATAAAGAAGGTAATATAGTTTGGTCACGTTATCATCTGTCAGCGCTCCTGCAAACGCACTTGCTTTGAATTCAGTTAAGAAGCCCAACGCATTCTCAAATATCTCATCAAATAAGCGCTTTGTCGAGGTTTGAAACAGATAGTTCTCGGTCCAAGCATCATTCAGGTTGCTCATCTTCGTTACCTCCTTGTTCAAGATTACCGTCTGCAATCTGGTCTTGCGGTTGTTGCATCATCGGTATTAAGGAAGGATCGGGAATCCATTCGATAGTAAGTCCCCAAACAGCGTTTACAATATTGCAGAAATCTTGACGTACTCTCATCTTGTCTTTAAGGATAAATGATACGTTAGATTGGTTCATTCCTGCTTCCGCTGTAAGAAGGCGTTCTCTCTTTTCAAAGATTGCTCCGTCTCCAATACCATGGATGTGTTGTCTGTAATTGTCCAAGCTTTGCATATACAGAAGGAATTCCTCGCTCTTCATTGCGCTTCCCGTTGTAAGGTCTTGCCAATCAGTTGTTCCGACCAAACCAATAAACGGTCTTCCTGTCAATGCTGCTTGCTTTATGTTTTGGTTAGCAACTTCTGCGGTGTTTTCGTCTGTGTTGTTGATACGCCAAGCTTTGATACCGCTGTTTGCCATTAAGTTTGTTCTTGCCATCGGGTAAGCTTCTGCCATCATATCGAGTATAGGCTGTACGATGCTGTATTCAGGTTGTACGTACTGTGAAAGCTGCCTGCTGCGATTGGTAAGTATTACTGCTCCGTTTTTGATAAGATCCAAGAAGTCGTCGTCTACGTAAGGCATATCCCATATCGGTTTCTTGATAAGATCGTTGATAAAGATTTTGTCATCCTTTACGTCCAAACTTCCACCGAAACTCAACGGGCGTACCCCTTTGTATCGACCGTAAACATCCACGCCTCCATCAACTCCAAACGGTAAGAAGTAGAAGGTCTTGTTGGTGTGCATGTAGAAGAAGATGCCTTGTCCACGAAGATAAAGTATACGTTCGATAAGCTCTCCTGTAATCCCGTTAGGTAATCCTGCCCACGTACCAAGATTGATGCATTCGTCCATATCCATCGTGATAAGGCTCTCTCTTATGTTAGGAATCTCTTCCATGTTACATGCGAATTTCATCGGTAAGCCTGTTTTAGGATCGATTCCAAGTTGATATAGGGGCTCCAAATTAGGTATATATGCTCCTGCCATTATTTGTTACCTCCTTTATTAATTAAATCTTTTACTTCAAGTATCTTTGAACGATACCCTTCTGCACGCTCTTCTTGTTGTCTGCCATATTCAGAAGCCAAGTCATACTGTTCGGACAATGCATTCATACCTGCTTCCAAGTCTGCAATGCGTTTGTTTACCACGTCTCTTTGCTCTGTGCGTAATTGAGAAGCTCTTGCCGCCCGTCTTTGTGCACTAAGGCGCCGTCTCTCTTCTTGCGCTCCGATATGACCACGTAACAGTGCCGATTCCGTATATTCTTGTGCGGTTTCCAAGTAATCTGCTTGTTGTCTGCGTAGATCTAAAAGATTATCGAGGTACGCATTTCGTTCACCTGCCCAAGCTGCTTGTTGCTCTTCGGTCAAATTCGTTCCCTTTTCGGAAACACGTTTTGCATAGGCGCCTTTGACTGCTGCAATCTCGGTGTCGATATCTGCCGCACGTAGCTTTGCTTGTTTAGCTTCTTGTGCTTGTTTGTAAGAAGGTGTTTGCTGATATAGTCCTGCTGCAATTCCGAGCGTACCCAATGATTGATTTATGCTTGATTGTATACTCATACGTAATACACTCCTTTTGATATTTCTTGTGCAAGCGTAGCGATAAAGTGATAGTCTTCGTGTATATTCCAATCTTCAACGTAATCAATCCCCGACGAAAGAATCAGTTGACCTTTGATATACGGGAAAGAAACCAATACCCATTTATCGTCTCCACCTGCTTGTGACGGGTAGCTCCAAGTATCTACGTAATCGATTAGTTTACCGACTCTGTTGACTGTCATACCCGTATACTTGATTTTGTTACATAAATTAAGTTTCTCTTCGTCTGTGCAATCGTATATCTCAACAAACGGGAAACACTTGTTTTGTTGGTTGAAAGCATCGACTTTTGAAAGGCTGTTAGGAAGGGCTTGTATGTTTTGCATTTGTAGGTTGTGCATGTCCTTTGTGTAAGCCATCGTTTCCCCGCGTAATTGTTCATTAAGCGCCATGTCTCTCAATCCGCCTACTAAACTTGCAACTCCACCTACTGCTCCACCGATACCTGCTCCAACGGGTCCCCAAGTATTACCAACGAGTGCTCCTGCTCCTCCGCCTTGTAATGCTCCTGCCGCGACTCCCCACCATTCTTGCTCTCTTTGTATGCTGTTGTTGACTTCCATGTTCTGGATTTGTCTGTTAAACATCTTTTCGTAGTTGATGTTTTGAAGCTGATAGGTTTTCCACTGGTCTGTTACAATCGGTAGTGAGAAGTTTCCTGCACAAATCAAGCCTCTTGCATCATCGAAGTCTGCACCATTTAAGCCTTTGAAGTTAGGTGCCAAGTGAATATAAGGTTGGAAAGGTTTAAGGGTCATATCGATTTTGATATAGTCCACTCCTCTGTTCTTTGCGGGCGAGAATTCATAAATGCTCGAAAAATCAGGCGATACCAACCTGCAAAACTTTGTCTCGTTGTCCACTTTCACATCGGTAACTGGTATGGAAAGAGGTACTGTGAATGTCTGTCTCGATACCGAAGAAACGTTAAAGATTACACCGACATTGGAAGGGTTGCTTCCCGTTGTTTTGATGTAGCTAAATTCCTTTGCATCTGAGCTTGTATATGTAGCACTGTCGATACCAAACGGACAGTAAGGAAGAAGTTGTATATCATAAAGCGTTCCTACTCCAACATAATCAGTGGCAATACTCATCGCAACACTCATTGCAATTGTTTTACTGCATGTAATATTATTAAACTTAAAAGTATCGCTGTAAGGAATAGCAAACACATCATAGGGGGCATCGTAAGTGAACCGCCTTACTGCAGGAATATCATAGCTGTATGTTCCTTGTAGTTTTACTTCTTCAATTGTAAGGCGATACTTCTGTGCTCCATAAACAGTATAAGGATATAAGGAGTTTGTGTTTTTGCTCATACCTCCATCAACAAAACAGCTTTGAAGAAGGTCGTGGAGTGTTCCTGTTGCTCCTGCTTGGTAAGAAAGAGCACCTGCCGCACTTGTAGTATAGCCTGTGACCTTATAATATTTGCTCGCGCCGCTGTCATATATAATAGCACCGACTTGTGATAAGAATGTACTAACTTCATTTGCTTCGTGGAAGCCTGCTTGTGCTTTTGCAGCTGTTCTAATATCGTTATATTTAGCAAGTGCTTTTTGGTATACGTTCTCAATTGCGGTATCATCTGAGTAAACAAAGTTAACTATTTGTTGGAAAGGACGACCGAGGTAGCGTCCAAAAGTGCCGTTATCAAGGTCCGTAAGGTAATAGGTGTTCTTAGTTCCAGGACCTGATTTTTGCACTAATGTCTGATATTTGATTGAACTAGGCAGACCAATAAAATCCTGTGTTGAATATTTGTAATATTCCCAGTTATTGATACCATCAACCGTATATGTTATGTTTGTGCTATAATCAACACTGGTTCCTTTAAGGTTTGTGGTAGCGTCTCCTGTCTTTCTTGCGTAATATCCAACGATCCATTGACACTCCGATTTGTCTTTGATTAGTTGTTCGCTTTGTTTGATTTGGTTATATGTCATACCTTCGTTATTGAAGATAGTATTGTCTTGTTCATTAACAATGCCTTTCTCAACTAGACATGGCATCTGCATTACCTGTTCACGATATTCTCCGATCGTGTCTCTGTGCAGTTTAAAGTCCCAAACACCTGTTAAACGTCTTGTTGCATCCATAACAAACCATTTTGACTTGATAGTACCCGACTCTACTACCAGTAGATAGTCTGCAGGAAACGATTCTACGTTTAAGGGAATGGCGGGAATCATGGTATCAACACCATCATTAGGATTAAAGTTAACACCATCTAACGTATATATGACATAATCCATATATTCCGACAAGGATTCTTGCACTTTAGATACCCTGTCATAGTAATTGTTATATTGTAAAAAATAAAGAGTACTTTTCATGTTTCCTCCTTGTAATAAAAAGGGAAGGGAGTATTAGTCCCCTCCCTTTTGTTGGTTAGTTTTTGTTACAGATTAGTCTTCGATAATCGAAACCCATGGATAGCCAGTGAAACGATCGAAAGAATTATACAAGAAATGCAAATAGTCATTACGAGAAAGGTTCTTCGGATTCCAGAATTCAGTCGTAGTTTCGAAACCAGCAAGCACAGGCGCTGCATCTTTGTGGATGATTTTGCAGAAAATTGTACCATGTCCGCTAACACCTTGACCTTCACAGTAATAAGGGATTTCAATTTTCTGTGTTGCGCCAGTGTATACCTTTGTGCCGTTAGGAATTATGTCGCCAGCTTGGTAAACTTTGCCGCCAACAACTGTTTGATGCATGAAACGGAAGCTATCAGTTCCATTAGCGGTTACATCAGAAGAGCCACTGTTCACAACTTCTTCGCCAAAATATTTTGCAGGCAAACGTCTGATGTTTTGTTTAAGAGCGCCAAGGACTTCGTTGTCGTTATACATCGTAGGCAGGTCAACCAACGTGATTTTATTGAGCTCTTCTGCATTCCAAACCATGAGCAAGTCTTCTTTGTCGAAACAAGCTTCAACGCCAAGGTCGTTGTAATCACGAGAAGCATCTTCCGTCATTTTGACCATCGTGTTAGCCACTGCTTCTGCGATGATTTGTGCATTACGTCTAGAAGCAGCTTCCTTTTCAGCCTGTGTGGTAAGACTGTCAAGACTAGTTAAAGTGGTAAGTATAACGTTTTGAGACGTGTTAGAAGGATCAGCATAAGTCGTACCTACATACACGTTGTATTCTTTTGCAAGGTAAACTTTCTTTGTGTTTTTAAGCCAGTCAGACATAACAGATTGGAAGGAACCAAATGTAGCCGAATCAGCAAAGCCCTGCTTCGTAAGGTAGTCATCAAGTGTCAGAGGGATGAATTTAGCCGTATCGATTACCATTTCTTGGCAGATAGGCACAGGGGGACGATAAGTTGCAAGAACGTTGAGTTGGTCGGTCGTGTCAGCTTCATAATCATAAACACGAAGCATGTCAGTAAAGTACTTCAAAATGCGGTCGCCGTACAAACCAACTTCGCGGGTAGCTTCATCAATCAACGATGCCATACCAGATCCGATAGTACGAGATTCAACGGTTTGGTTGATGATCATGTTGTAAAGTGCACCTGCCACTTCCGAGAACAAGATTTTGTTTTGACCGAGTTTTCCAGTAAAATTAGCCATAATTGTTACTCTCCTTTAAATTATTTTTTGGATTTATTTCTACTTGCGATCGTGCGTAAGAAGGTCGGGTCATCTTGCGTGCGGTCACATAATAGGCTGAAAAATGTTTTGTCCGAGCCTCCGCAATCTTCAATACAGCTTCTAATCGTTTCTGCTGCGTTGTGTGCGCTTTCAAGGTCTTCGGGTTTTTGTTCATAAGCGGGATTACAAGCATTAGGGGCAAACAAATCAACACCGTTATCTTCAAGGTAAGCATCACGATATTCGAGTGCTGCCTTCATCGGTATCAAGTTGCTGTTTAAGCCCTTCGTTTTCTCCCACTTCTTTTTGAGTGCTTCCAGGTCGTGTTTAGGCTTTTCGGGTTCAGCGGGTTTACTGTAATCACCGTTAGCCAATGAATCAAGCAGCTTTTTATTTTCTGCCAGTACCTGTTCATACTGTGCTTTCGATACCGTTGTTTGTTTAAGTTCGTTTATAGTATCGATATACATGTTGTTATCAGGGGTAGTAGTAGTTTCAGTCGTTTCAATAATTTCTGCCATTGTAATTTGTCTCCTTTTAAATTGTTAAAAAAAAGAGTATTAGAAAAGATTTTACTCTAATCTAATACTCTAATTATGTTATATTTTTATTATATCTGTTTGTCACAGTCTTCCGCTGTTATATATTTGTAAGCTTCACGGGCCTTATCAAGCATCATATTTTGGTATGCGAGTCTACCGTTTGTCGTATTAAGTATTTCGGAAAGGGCAAGGTAGTTTGCATGCGAGTCTTCGTACAGTTTTGAAAGCTCTTCGTAGGTACCGTACTTGCCTTCAGTATCGTGCTTACCTTCAAAACCGTATTCACCTCTCAAACGGGCTAATTCAGTACGTAGTTCTAAAGTACTTTTCCTGTACATCATGTACCATTTTTCAAAATAATCTGATTGGTCTTGAAGACGTTTAATTTCTTGCAATAGTTCACGTTCGCGTTTATTTTTCATCGTACATCCTCCACTCTCCGCACGCAATAAGTTTATGTTCACCGTCAAGTTTCTTATATATGATGTGGTTATTTATGTCTATATAGTACTTTTCTTTTTTTGCATTACTATACCATATACAAAGAAAATCAAATGTCATCCAATCGCCAATTTCTACTTCATCAAAATAAATACTATTTTTCATACTCTTTTCTCCTTTATTATTATTCTAAAATTTATTCCCGCATAGGCCCAGACTTGTGATCCAGTTTTAACATTATGTTGATGAATCCCAAAGTTGCTCAATGGTCGAGTGTAGGTACCTCTTCGGTCGCACTCCTCTCACACGATTATTCAAGATATAACATACGTGCTCACGGGTATCTAAAAACCTGTTTGCCGTCGGAATTACTTCTTCGGTCTCAACAATTCAAGCTCTTGTTGGAAGCGCTTAAACGTTATTAGGTTTTTAAATCTAAAACACCTGCTATCAAACAACATATATATATTGTTTTTAAGCTCAACATTAAACGGTTCATCGAGGTAGGGTTTCATCGCAACAATATTACTGCATTTCTCATTATTATACTGCACCAAAATGCCGTTATCCCACAACGTAAACCAATCTGCTTTGTCTTTTGTAAACTTTATTACTTGTTTTGGTACCATCAACCGTTTCTTATCGATCAGGCTGTTATCGGTCTCAATCTTGTTTGTAAACGTACTTGCTTGCGGCATCAATATATCAGCCACCGTTCCCTTTCTTCTTGTCAGGTACTTCTCCGAGGGCTCAATATACTCAACAATCGCTCTCTTGCTTTTAAGCTTATACCGTCCAAAATCTTCGGGAAGGAAATTCAGCGCACACAACATATCGCTTGCTTCTTCAAGGGTGTTACCGATACAGATACAACGAAGCCTCTTTTTGGTCGAACGTACAATGTTTTCCATTTGGTTGGTAAACGCATAAACAATATCGAAGCTCTTCTTTTCGTTCTTCTCTCTGTTCATTTCATCAAAACAAATGTTATAGTACATATTAGGATCATTCAAAAAGTCTTTATCAAACAAACCATTACCTTTGTCGTTGTAAAATGTTGACAGTGCCAATACTCTTGCCATCAACGCTTTCTTTTTGACTTTTCCCTTTTCGTCACGCTCTAAAACTTCGTATACGTTTGTTCCGTTAGTTACAATATCGAGGTTATATTTTCTTCGCAGGTCAGGGTCAATTAGTTTCTCTGCATTATTAGCGAGAAGTTTCCTTTGTGAGGCGTCTGTTAATCTCAACCAATAAAAGGGTCTTCCGTAACATCTCCACTGTCGGCAGAAAAAGTCAGTCACTGCATAACTCTTTCCTACTTCACGTCCTCCAAGAAGAAACAGAAACATTGCCCACCAATAACCAAGAATCGAGCGCAAACTATACCATTCACGATTTAGTAGTCTGTTGCGTTTCTTTTGTGCTTTGATTTCCTCGAGGTAAGCATATTTCTTCTTTGCCATATCAACTACCCCAAATCAAGCTTTGAATTGCACCGACTGTAAACCCTTCATCGCGCATCTGATGGTACAACTTCTTATATTCATCCCAGTGTTCCCAGTTAGGGTCTTTTGCGTTTATACGTATATCCTGCGCTTTGACCTTCAAATCAAACGTTTCTCTAAACATTTTGGAAATACTTCTTGCTTGTGCGGCAGAAATATCATACGTCATTTCGTTTATCAAGGCACGGTTTGCGTTCTTCTCAATTCTTCCCGCGTCTTCTGCACGCTCTTTGACACCTGCAATACGAAATGCATACTGTTCTTCTGTCATCGAGTTAATTTGCCGTTTAACATCTTCAATTGTCGGGTTATCTCCTTCAAGGTACGAAGGGACGTAACCTTTCTTAATCAAATCTACTGTCTTATTATACAGGTCTTCTTTAAATACATCAAACGACGTATATCCTGTCTTTTTACTTCGTCTCATAATCTCTTTACTCCTTCACCTTCAACAAATTTATACTTTATCGGTTTGCAATCTCTAACATAAATTGCTCCCCATTCCCATTCTTCACGGGGTTTAACGTGGTCATAATCGGTTCTTCCTCTAACAACGGGGGTATACTTTCCATCTTCTATATATTCGTAACAACCTGCGCTCTTGAATCTAATCATACAATCAAGATGGTCGTTTTCCCACTGTCCGTAACCTTTGCCTTCTCCCTCTCCGTGAAAGGGACCGTTTCCATAAACATCTCTATACCAAATTCCGTCTGTGTTATGAGCAACGATTTGGTACTTACAGGTTCTTACAATCGCACGTTCAAGCTCTCTCAAACGTCTGTTATTATCCGCAATTGCATCACGGGAAAGATGTGCAAAAACAGGATTGAAATTGGCTTGCATAAAACCGACCGTGTAATCCAAAACTGCTTTATATACCTCTTGTCCCTTTTCCTTACGCATCTTATAGCATTCATCTATCACGGGTTTGAATTCAGGGTGCGTGTTTACGAGGCCTGCGGGATAGCTTTGATGGAAGTCTACATGGTATACGTGTTCTGTTGTTGTGTTTAAGTAACGGGGCACGCAGTCAATCATCGGCTTTTCAATCGTCTCTTTAATCTGCTTTCCTTCTTCTTTGGTAACTTTGTAATCATTCAGGTCAATTCCGTGCTTCTTACAAATCTTCTTAAATCTTTCAAAACCCCGTCTACCACTCATTCGCTTATCTTCTTCTTCAAGCCAATTAGGTATCGGACGGAACTGGAATCTCCAAGCTCCTTTAATCGTAATCAATGTCAACTCTATGACACTGTTTATCATTCTTACATCAAACGAAGGTCTCAAATTACGTATCTTTATACTGATTCCGCCGCTCTTTGTTCTGCATATCTCCTTCAACCAATCCTGCTCCAAACACCAAGCATAAATGTCGTTGAATTGTTCCATGCCTTCATCTGTTGTGTCAAATACTGTAACGGGGATCTTCATATAATTGTTTCTAATCCGAGTGCTGTGTTCATATACCAATAAATCATCGAGTGTCATTCGCTTACTTCCTCCATCGTGTCACTATACCAAATGGGACCGATATCTTCAAAGCTACAATGCTCATAATCGAAATCCCATTTTATACGAAGATTGGTTCCAAGGTTGCCATATCTTACTTTAATGAAATCCAAATCTAATTGATTTTTGGCGTCTGTTCTTTGTGCAATCACAACCACTTCTGCTGCGTTTACAACCTGTCTGCTTCCCCAAATAAAGGAGCTATCACAAAACTGTGTGCTCCCTTTCTCACGGGGCTTTCCTTGCATCATACAAAACACAAACTGGTTATTCTCTTCTGCGGCTTTGTGAATTGCCTGCATCATTCTCATTAATGTTCCGCTGGTTTCTCCGCCTTCCAAACCACATGAGTACGGTACGGTCAAATAATCGATTATCACGGCGTCTGCGCCTTTCCAACAACTAAACATATTGATCATGTGTTCTTCGCTGTCTGGCTCAAACCGTTCTATTCTCAACTTCTGCTTACCGACTATATCCCACTTCGGTTCTTCTCTGCTGCCTCCAAACCCTGCAACAACCAACTCTGCAATATCTACTTCTTCTTGCTCAAACGTCAAATAAACAACCTTCAAACCTTGCTGTAACAATCTACACGCGACACAAACACCTGTTCTTGTTTTACCAACACCGCTCGGAGCAACAAATAAATGAACCTCTTTCCTTCTAAAACCACGTGTTATTCGAGTGTAATGGTTTGTTATACTCCATCCTACGGGCTTCTTGTGAAACAGGTCCTCTAACTTTACATATTTATTCAAACAAAACTCATTCATACGCTTACCTCTCTCTTTTAGTCCACAACTACAATATCTCTGTCTGGAAACAGTTCTTTCAAAACAGGCAACAATCTATCGGTGGTGTCAAAATACCACAACCAAGTATCATTCCAACGGCAGCTCTTCTTTGTGCACGTCGGAAAAAATCCTCTTTGCATCAACTTGCTCAAAATGTCAACGCTCATACAAACAAAATAATCAGGATTCACTCTAATTTGCTTTCTTTGTTCCATTGTTCAATCCTCCTTACATTTCATATTCCCAAATGTGTCCGTAACGTATAATCGCATCTTCTGCATCATACTTACTATCATAAACGCCTACAATTGCTCCGTCTAAAACAACTGCATACTTATGAATCAAGGTTACATTCGTACCAATCTTAACACGCTGGTAACTGTCACATACTAAAAATCTTGTCTCTTCCACCGTACTCTCTTCTCCTTTCAACTAATTTTATTATATATATATCATCAAGGCGTCCCTTGATTGTATCTAAATTATACCACATATCTTATTCCTTGTCAACCTTTTTAAGCCTATTTTTGGCAATATTTATATATTTACTTAAAATCTTCCGTGCTTCCTCTTCCTGCCCTGCTTCTTCGTATGCATGTACCAAATTATGTTCTGCCTGTGGAAGCAAAACCAAATTATTCAAGCTGTTATTACTCTTATCATGATCGATATGGTGCACGTGCTCTCCAAACAATCCAAGGGGCAGCTGGTAAAAGTAACTGTAAACTAACCGATGCAGATATACTGGTTTTCCCTGCTTCTTTACTGCAAAGGTACTGTTTCCAAGGTATACTCTCCAATAACCTTCTCTCTTGTCCTTACGTTCACAGTAACACGGCTTCCAATCATCTTGTTCGTTTTCCCTGTAAACAATCTGGTATCCTCCCCGTGCTCTTTCGCAAGGGTATATCTTTACTTCTTTTCCCTGGACTACAAACTTCTCTTTCTGATTACTCATAACTCTTTCTCCTTTCTACTAAATTGATTATATTATAACACATTTATTTTCCCGTGTCAAGGAAATTACCGAGAAAATTTATTATTCTCTCTCTTAATCATTTACTTAACATTTGACGGAAGATTGTTGATTTTCACCCTCTCTCATTATTATAAGATTTGATAAATGCCTGTCCACGAGCCCCTTTGTTCTGTGTCTTTCATATATTAGCATTTTGAACTATCGAGTTGTTTATACTATTACATTAGTCATATATCATAAAACT
>ERZ1034984.2841-NODE-2841-length-13352-cov-213.734677_pt1 | contig 13352 bp, 19 predicted proteins | sample MGYA00520589_ERZ1034984 | MGnify/ENA primary metagenome ERZ1034984 (study PRJEB33766, sample SAMN09781790) | gut metagenome | biome: gut microbiome | host: Homo sapiens | place: Madagascar | study: EMG produced TPA metagenomics assembly of the PRJNA485056 data... | reverse complement strand
GCATCGGCGAGAACGGCGCGGAGACCTACGAGAAGATCATCACCTACATCGACGGCATTCAAGACAAGGTAACGGAAACCTCCAACGAGATCGACAGGAGCGTAAAGGGTACCCAGAGCCGCATTGACCAGCAGCTGAGCGAGGCTTCCGGCCAGCTGGATAAGGGCATTTTTGGGCTGGTAAAGAACACCTTCAAAGACGCCAAAAATGGCGACTGGGCAAGTCTTGGGCTGGATTTTGTCAATCTGATCTGGGGCGAGGTATCGCAGGAGCAGCGCGACGTGATCTCTAAGTGGCTCGCGGACGCGCTGGGCGCAGTCAATGAGGGCTATTCGGGCGGTGGAATCAGCAAGGCGCTGGGTTCTATCCAAAGCATTTTCACAAACGGCATTACGCCCGGGATCAATGGAGCTACTACCGAAGTAAAGGCGTTCTCTGAGATCGTGCAGGGCCTTGCAGGTTCCGGCGGCGTGGGCGGAGCACTGGGCAGCATCGTGCAGAGCTTTTCCGGCATGGCGGGAGGCGTCACCTCCGCACTTGGCACGGTGGTGTCCTTCATTTCCGCAAACCCGGTTCTTGGCATCATCCTCGGCGTTGGCGCTGCGGGCGCTGTCGCTGGCGGCATCGGGCTTGCGCTGTGGGCCAAAAACAAAAAGAGCAAAGACCCGGTCAATAATTACAAGAGCCCGTTTGACGATGTGGGCGTTTACGACAGCCTGAGCGAGTTTTCTACGCGGTCTGCGATACAGTACCGCGTCACCGGCCAGCAGTCCATTGTTGACCGGCAGACCAGCATTCTTGAACGCATCGAGGGGATGCTGGACGAGCATCTGCCTGACATCGGCAAGGGTCAGGTGGTCATGGATTCCGGTGAGCTTGTCGGCGTTTTGTCTCCGCGTATGGCAAATAATGTGGATCTGCACATCGGCGTTGCAGTGACCCGGAAAGCGAGGGGCGTATAATGGCAAAATTGCAAGGCGCAAAAATCGGCGATTATCATACCCTCACGGACTGGGGTCTGTACCTCAAAGTGGGCAGCCCGAAGATCAGCAGCGCGGAGGTGGACGAGTACCTGGTACAGGTGCCAGGCTCTGATACGCTGCTCAACCTGACCAGTTCTTTGGACGGCAGGCCACACTACAAAAAGCGCACCATTACCATGGAGCTGCTGTGCAGGGCGCCCAAAAAAACCTGGCCGACCCTTTACAGCCGGATCGCAAACGCCATCCATGGCAAATGGCTTCAATGTAAGTTCGACAATGACCCATCTTTCTACTGGGAGGGCTTGTGGAGCGTGTCCATGACGCGCGACCGGCTTTCCAGTGCGTTCACCATCACAGGCACCTGCAGCCCCTTCAAACGAAGTGTATACGACGGCTCTGATGACTGGCTGTGGGATGACCTTGTATTTGATACGGCGATTATCCGCAATTATACGGATATCCAGCTCAAAGCCAACGAGGACATCACCGTAACCGTCACCGGTGCACCAAGAGCGGCTGGCATCTACTTCAAGCGCAGTGAGGACGCTGCCGACATTGCGGTGTCTCTCAATGGCCTTGAGGTTGGCATCCTTGCAAAGTCTACAGAGTGGCAGTACATTGAGGGCTTGCATATGCCGGATGGCGTTGTAGGTACTCTCATCTTTGCGGCGTCTGCGGATTGCAGCATCAGCATCCGATATCTGGGGGGCAGCTTATGAGCTATAAAGTTTATGCGGGCGTCCAGACCGGCGTTGACGTGTGGAAGACAAAGACCTGCATTTACGACCCAACGGACTACACGGACACAAAAAAGCTCATCAGTCCAACTCTGACACGGGAGGTGAGCAAGGCCGGCAGCTTGGAATTCACCCTGCCGCTTGGCAATGTGGCCCACTCAGCTTTGCAAAAAATGCGCACGACCGTGTCCGTAGAACAAGACGATGTGCGCATCTGGGAGGGCAGGCCCATGAGCCATGAGCAGAATTTTAAGCTGCGTCAAAAAGTCTTTTGCGAGGGAGAGCTGGCCTACCTCAACGACAGCTCTGTTGCGCCATATACAGCCAAAGACGTGACGATCAAGCAATTTCTTGCGTTTCTGCTGGAAAACCATACCGGCATGGTGGACGCATACAAGGCGTTTACCTGTGGAAATGTTGGCTTTCCGAGCACCAGTGTGGTGGTGCCAGAGCTGCATAACTGCGTGATGAAGCTGGATTACATGGCCGGATCTCCGGACAGTGACGGCGATTATAGGTATGAATATGGACTTTATACCTCGTCCGGCGTACAGCTTGTAAAACAGTACCAGGCGGGCTACTCGGATGACGATACAGCCCCAAGCCCTTCTGCATACAGCTGGGCGCTGAATGAAAAGCATGCAGATTCTTCCATAAACGGGTATATCTGGCGCACAGGAAACGGCCTGTTTTCCGTGAGCGTAAATGTGGCCCTGCCCTTGGACGGAGATGGCCAGACGCACGAAGCCACGCAAAGAACGGTTACGCCGGATATCACATGCGCCACGCACTCAAAATCCCTTCCGACTGAGACGGAATACGATCTCAAAGACACGGTCTCGAAAAATTGGAAAATCGAAAAGCAGGGAGACGGCTATGCCGTCTTGTTCAACGGTGCAGCTTTGCCGGATTCTTCCGTTGTCCGTTACGATTCTGCGCCACGGTACACCTTTGGCGATGGACGAAATTTTGGCGTTACATGGGATGTCATCCAAAATGAGCTTGTGGATGTATACGGCGGGTATCTGATCGTCCGGCACGAAAACGGGGCCCGGTATCTGGACTACGTCCAGGAAGTGCAGGAGAAAAACGGGCAGCCCATCGCATTCGGCACAAACCTGCTCGACCTGAGCAGCTACGTCAAAGCAGAGGATATCGTCACCCGCGTCATTGCTGTCGGAAAAAAGAAATCCGGCTGGTTTTTGTGGGAGAAAACCAACACCATCACGGCAACCGCTAACGACGCCACCGCGCAAAAGCTGTTTGGCATCATCGCGCGGGTCATTGTGCAGGACGGGACCGAAAACACAACGCAGTCGCTTCTGGATGCCGCCAACGCGGAGCTGTCCAAAAACTTGCGTTATCTCGACGGAATCACGGTAAAGGCTGTGGACCTCAAGGATGCCGGTGTGGATATCGCCCGCCTTGGCTTTGGCAAGATGACACACATCTACTCCAACCCGCACGGGGTGAACACCTGGCTTTTGTGCTCTAAGCTTGTGGAGCCTTTGGACGCGCCGGACAAAAAAGAATTCACGCTGGGCATTGATTTCTCCAGCGTCAGCGACTTGCAGGCCCTGAGCGCACGAAAAGCCAGTGACGCCTATGACCTGAGCCGCTCGCTGAAGGGCTATGCATCCGCAAAGGGGTGATAAATTGGATAAGACATTTGACGAAGCAATTTCCGAAGTCCGCAATGCAGAACGCGGTGTGGAAGTACGGGAAGCCCTTGCACAGGGCTTTGAGTATGTGAAGCAGTATGGCGAAGCTGTTATCGCGCGGCAGGAAGAAGCTGTTCAGAGTGCGGAAACAGCCACAAACGCGGCGGCAACTGCCACAGCACAGGCCGCAGCAGCAGCCCAGACAGTCAAGGACGCCACTGCAAAAGCCATAAGCGCAGCGCAAGAGCAGGCAGATATTTCGGCATCAAAAGCCGAGGAATCTGCTTCCAGCGCCGAAGAAGCAGCGGCCAGTCAAACTGCTGCCGCGTCTAGTGCATCTGCCGCAAAGGCCAGCGAGGAAGCAGCTGCAAAGAGTGCCGCCGACGCAAAGGCTATCGTGTCCACTGACACGACCCTGACCGTATCGGGCGCACCGGCTGATGCAAAAGCGACCGGCGACGCCCTGGATCAGAGGTACACCAAGGACCAGGCCGACGCCAAGTTCGGCACGCCGCATACCCTGCCGCCCGCCACAGCGGACCAGCTGGGCGGCGTGAAAGTGGGGGACTACCTGGACATCGCCCCGGACGGCACCCTCAGCGGCAAGACGCTCAACGACAAGATCGCTGCCGCCGTGGCGGTAAAGTCGGAGGCGCGGCTGGTGTGGAGCCAGGCCGCATCCACCCCTAAAAAGTGGATGAGCCACGAGATCTCCATCCCCGACGGAGTGGATTACCTGACCCTGCACGCAGGTGCAAGCTCCGAAATACAACTGGCCCGGGGCGGCTCCTGGACGTATGCCTATAAGGCGACAGAAGGCTCTGTGACCTCAGTAAATTTATACCTCACCTTCCGGGCGGAGGGCACATTGCACGTAAATGGACCCTACACCAACTCAAACTATAACGTCGTTGTGACGTTTTATCTCTCCGGCTACCACTACCCCACCATTGCAGAGCTGCTTACCGAGACGCAGGCCGCGCAGGCGGACACGGATGCCCTGGCGGTAGATCAGGAATACCGCGTCGCCATGCTGGAGCTGGGGCTGACCGACGACCCCACCACTGACACAAGCACCACATAAGGAGGTAAAAACTATGTTGTATCGTATCTGTAAACGCCTGATCGAGCGCGGCCAGACCGCTGGCCTTGCGGACAAGCTGGACGTGTTCTACGCCATTGGCCGCATCACCGAGGCCGAGTACAAGGAGCTGATCGAGCTGCTGACGGAGAAGGAAAAAGAATCCGAAAAGACCAGCGAGTAAAGGAAGCTGACCATGAATGCATTTTTGACCGTGATCTTTAACTTTTTGAGCCGGCTCTTTGCCGCTTTGGCGGAAGAACAGGCAGAACAGGAGGACACAATGGCATCTGTGACCGAGTGGACAGGAGCACCGCCTTACCGCTACATCGACGTGAGCCGGTATCAGGGGGACATCACGTCGGATGGCTGGCAGAAAATCAAGGCGGCGGGCTATCAGGGCGTCATGCTCAAGACTGTCAGCACCAACCGCAAGCTCTCCAAAAGGCTGGACGGTTTGTACATCGACCCAACCTTTGAGGCGAACTACCGCAACGCAAAGGCGGCGGGGCTGGCCGTGGGCGTGTATTACTACACCTACGCCATTACCCACACGATGGTAGATGCAGAACTCTCCCTACTGGCTGACGCCCTGCGCGGCAAGACGCTGGAGCTGCCGGTAGCAGTGGACGTGGAGGACAGCAAGTTCAAGGTGCTGGGCAAGCAGGCTCTGACCGACCTGACAGCCTACGCCCTGAAAAAGGTGGAGGACATGGGTTTTTATGCCCAGCTGTACACCTACACCAGCTTTGCCAAGACACGCCTGTACATGGGCGGTGCATCCCTTGCCCCCTACGATGTATGGCTGGCAGACTACACCGGCAAAACACCTGATGTCACCTTTGTGTATGGCTCTCATCAGCACACCAGCAAGGGCAGCGTTCCGGGCATCTCCGGCAATGTTGACCTCAACGTGACCACACGCAACTACCCGAAGATCATCTGCAAGAAGGGCCTGACCCGTCTCCGGGAGGGCAAATGACCGAAAAACAAGCTCTCGTTTGGATGCTTGGCATCCTGGGCAGCGTGTGCGCCGGAGCTATCACGGTGGATAAGGTGCTGGACATCATCCACAAGTACCTCAAAAAGGCAAAGGAACCGGACACGGCTCAGAATTTGCGGCTGGATGAGCTGGACCGCCGCATTGGAGCCTTGGAAAAAGGATATCTCTCTCACGGTGCCGCATTGACCCGAGACCTTAGCCGATTTACCGAAATTGATGAGGTGAACCGTCTTACCCTGGAAGCCGTCCGTGCTTTGCTTGAATCGAAGCTGACCGGAAATAACGTAGCGGCAATTCAAGCGAGCAAATCGAAAATTGATAACTACCTGATGGAAGGAGTAACAAAACATGGAAGCAATGCTTAACTTTATCCCCGCCCCCGTCGCAATCGTTCTTATTATCGTCGGTTTTGTGGCTTTGGCTGTCGGCGCTATCCGCATGGGCTATAAGCAACTTGTCAAAGATTTGGCCTATGACCTCGTGTGCAAGGCCGAGGACAGCATCATGGGCAGCGGTCAGGGTGCAAAGAAAAAGGCGCAGGTCTTTGCCGCGCTGCGTGCGGCCTGCCCTGCATGGCTGAAGCCCATCATCACCGATGAAGTGCTTGACGCGGTGATTGAAAAGGCCGTGAGCCTGATGAAGAAGGCACTGGCAGAAAAGGCACCTACCATCAACAAGGAGTAAAGCATGATTGAGCAAAGCGTATCTCTCGCATCCAATGGCGTCGTCAAAGTGCCGGGCTATGAGCAGCTGGTGCGCTTTGGCTACACCAAAAACCGGGGCGTGTACCGGCTGGCCGTCACTGCTACCGGCGAGTGGGAAGGGCTGACCGTCAGGGCGTTCTGGCACGTCTCGGACGGCAAAGACCCGGCATCCTCGCTGGTGGTGGACGGTTATGTGGACGTGCCCGCCAGCGTTACCGCACAGCCCGGCAACGGCTGCATCACCTTTGAAGGCACAGACGGCACCAAGACCGTGACAAGTGCAGACCTGCACTACCGTGTCAGCGCCAACTCCGGCACAGAGGACGGCACAGAGCCGGAGCCTGGCACCCCTGCATGGCAGCAGCTGGTAGATGCCGTGCACACTGATGCCACCGCCGCAGAGCAGGCCAAGACCGATGCGCAGACGGCAGCACAGCAAGCTGGTGCGTCTGCCCAAAAGGCCGGGCAGGCTCTCTCTGACACCATTACCGCCAAAGAGGATGCCCTGAAAGCCATCGGTGACAAGCAGATCACCGCCACGCAGGCTGTAGACGCAGCCAGGGACAAGGCCCTCCAGCAGGTGGAAGCCTCTACAGAAGCCGCCCAGACCGCTGCCAGTGAAGCCGCCACCAGCGCAGGCAATGCAGACCAGAGCGCTCAGGAAGCCGCTGGCAGCCTGCAGGAGCTCAAGGACGGCATTGCAAACGGCGACTTCAAAGGCGAGCCCGGCAATGACGGAAAATCCCCAGTTGTAACTGTAACTGACATCGAAAATGGCCATCGTGTCAGCATCACTGACAAAGACGGTACAAAAACAATTGATGTCTTAAATGGTCAAGACGGCAAAGACGGTACACAAATCGACGATACAACCGTGGGGGCCGACGCATGGAGCAGCAAGCACATCGTGGATATGCTCTGCCCGCCGCTGGAGGAGACCGGCAACCCGGTGCAGTGCTACCCAGTGGAAAATTATCCGCTGGGGGTGACTGCCAGCTGGGAGCCGACGCAGGAAGGGAGCGGGGAGCCTAGCCCGGACAACATCCGGCCAATTTCCGGGCGGGATGCGGTGAAAGTGGAGCAGCGCGGAGCGAACATGCTTCATATCACACCTTTCAAATCGACCGTTAACAACGGAATCACATTCGAGTATGTCGATGGCGGAGGGATTCACGTTTCTGGCACCTCGACAGGCAGCGCTGATTCTCCTTATTTTCGGGTTGGTTTATTTCCGCCTGGGAAGTACTACGGAAGCGAATTTGAAGCGAAAATTTATCCGTCAATTTCGATCAATCAAGAAAATGGCCACAAATGGATTGGTACAAGAGGAGCATTTGAAATTCCTTCCGGGAACGCAGTAAAGTATTGGCGAATCACGATCGCTGCTGGTATCACGATTAATGCGACTTTCTATCCTTACATCGTTGCCGGGTCTACGGCTCTAAACGCTTATCCTCCGTATGTCAGCACCGCAATTTCGCTCACCCTACCGCAAACCATCTACGGCGGCACGGTGGATGCGGTGACGGGAGAAAGCGGCGAAAACGTCAAAATCATTGTAGTCGATGGAGATGATATTAAATTTGCGTCAGCTTCATCGAACCGGTATTGGAACTTACCAATGAGAAGCGCCCTTGGGGCTTCTGGTGTTTTGGAATCAAGCCATTTTGGGAGCGGAACATTCTCTCTTAATGAAAAGTACGAGTTCATATTTACCCAGCCGACAGTAATGCAGGGTTTATTTTCGTCCGTTGATGAACTTAACGCTTACTGCGCCGCCCAGTACGCCGCAGGCACACCTGTGCAAATCGCCTACAAACTGGCTGAACCAGTGCCCTTCACCGCCACCGGCGCACAGCCTATCTCTTCTCTGAGCGGCGTGAACACCCTGCTGACCGACGCGGATAGCGTGGCGGTGACCGGCAGAGCTGACCCCATTAAGCGCATCACTGACCTTGAGGATGCTGTGGCATCAATGACCAACACATAAGGAGGACTGACTATGGCAATCAAAAGCAAAGCCCGCCACGACCTGACGCTCCGCAGCATCAAGCGGGAGATCGCCGCAGGACGTGATGTTGCGTTCTGGCTGGATAAAGCATACATGCACTACGACAACGGACTGCTGACCGCAGATGACATCGCAGAGGTGGAGCAGCTGGCGCAGGCGTACTACGATGCGCTGGACGCTGAGGATGCGGCGGACGCTGAGAAAATCACGCAGTAAGGAGGATATCATGGAAAGCACTACATACCGCCATCTCGGTGACGTCACCGAGATGTACGCCGCACACGCACGTCTTCGTGGCCTCACGAAAACATACCATTCTGCCGAAGTTAGCAAAATGGTGACGTTTTGTCACCTTTTCGCCGTGATTGGCAATATGGTGCGCAACGCGGGACAGCTCCCGCAGCCCTTCTGGCTCGGTGCTGCCTGTGGCGGCGGCTCGCGTAGTGCTGCCACTGTGCCTGCAAGGACTTGACCGTCAGCGGATGATTGCCGCCATCAAAAGCGCGCCGCTTGGGAGGGTTGACCGTAAGATAGCCTTACTGCGGTACGTTGAGCGGCTCCCGCTGCCGGACATTGCAGCACAGACACATTACAGCCGGACGGCGATAGGCTACCGGCTGAAAGGCATTGATAAAATGCTCGATGTGTGATATACTATTAATAGGGTTAAGTGTCTTTGAGTTATATCTTTGTTACTGGAGATTGATTCTTGACAAAGTCGAGCGGCAGGCTATTCCAGAGTTTGCCGCTTTTCTTTTTGCACGGATTGTGGTATAATAACCTCAATAAATCCTCCCGGCCTCTCGAAGAAGCGCATTAGGGCGGATATTTGCCAGCTAGCCCCGTGCTTTATCGGGGAATGAAAAAAGCGGTTGCCAGATAGGCGCCGACCAGTCTCCCGCCCGCCTACTTGCAGTGCGTACCATGCGGGAGACGCATAATAGCCCCCGGTGTTCCGTTTGGAGCATCGGGGGCGTTTCTATTTCTTCTCTTTTTTGAGTTCTTCGAGACGGCTTGCAAGCTCTTCCTCCCAGCCCTCGTGCTCTTTGAGGTATGGTGCATAAATCAGATTTTCGGCTTCCTTGCGGGCTGCAACAGCATCTTCGAGTGTGTCATAGCTGCCGAGATACGTTCTATGCCCTTTGAAGCAAATAGCGGCACGGTAGCGGTTTCTGTCCTTAAAAACGCCGTTGTGCCCAGTGCTTGAATTTCGATTCACTTTCCCGTCAAGACGCATCTTTACCGAGATAAGACTTGAGCCGTTTACATCCGTTTTGCGGTGGATAGCATCAGAACAGAATTTGACGTTATTTGTGCATTTTCTGCATTTTGAGGTTTTTTTTACCTGGAAAAGACGCATATCAGCTTCTTGACCGCAATTCGGGCACAGTGCGGTACAAAAGAGATCGTTTCCCTTGGCATTCTGGTTTTTATAAACCTTTATAATTTTCCACCCATTGATAATTTGACCTACATACTGCTCACTCCTTTTTCGCAAAAACGTCTGGCTTCGCTGCTCTGCCATACGGCGATTTGCACAAGCCTGACAGCTTGTGCTTTTTCCGTTTTTAAGGTACTGTATATATACATCTCTTACGGTGCCACATTCGCAGCGGCACTTCACATAGCCATTCTTTTCGGATTCGCCTATCACGGTCCAGCTCCCAAAAGTATGACCCGTCAAATCTTTTGCTGCCATACTGGAATCCTCCTCAGATCAGCCCATAGTGCTCGGCCAGCAGGAAGCGGACGTATTCCGGGCAGTCGCGCTCGCCCAAACACCACCCCTGCACCGTGCGGCGAGGGATTCCTGCCCGCTTTGCAAATGCGGTCTGCGACAGACCGGTACGGTTTACCAACTCCCGCATGGACAGGTGCGCAACGTCCCAGATGGTGGACAGCCTTTCTTTCTCGGCGTCCAGATCAACGCACCCAGAGGCATCGTCCTCCACGCTGAGGGTGACGTTACCGAGAAAAACTTCTTTCGGCTGCTTGGCAGCCATGCCAAAAAGTTCTGCATTGCTGTACATGGTTGACTTCCTTTCTTTCTTTCGGGTGATAATATATTCGTGTACCTCCATGGTACGTCTTTCACAAAATCCCCTGTCAGATGTTGCGAGCATCCGGCAGGGGATTTTTTTTATTTACAGGTTGATCCAGTCCTCGTACTCCTTGAGTGTCTCAACATATTGGGGGTAGAGGCGGCGGATGATGACGTCCTTCTCCATTTCATCCAGATCGCCCTGTATAAGAGCTTCGGACTGTGCCTCGGTCAGGCACATGTCAGCGGTGATGGTCCACTCGGCATCGTCATGATTGTGTACGAGGTTGCCGTCGGCGTCGATGTGAGCGTAGATCGTCCAGACGGTTTCGCCGTCTTCGCAATCCATGGTCTTGTATTCGTCAGGCTCCACCTCGGTGCCGTTCTCCATGACCTTTGCGGCGAACTCTTCAGCGTTAAAGATCTTCATATTTTTTACCTCCATGTTGGTGTCTTTCACTGTCTTTATTATATGCTCATTGAGCGCTTTTGTCAAGGCTTTTTGCAAAATTTTGTGCTCAGTGAGCGTATTTTATTATTTGGCAACTGTGCGTTTTTTTGTCCTTCGTTGTGCGTTCGTTGTCTCTCCCGGCGGTTTAAAAAAGTACACTTGGCGCAAAGGGAGGGCACACCATGTGGCACAGGTTTAACCCAAACCCGCGCGGGAGCAGCGTCGGGGACTGCGCAGTGCGGGCGGTAGCTGCGGCCACCGGCCGGAGCTGGGAGCAGACGTATATTGCGCTTGCGCTCACCGGCTACGCCATCGGCGATATGCCCAGCGCCAACCGCACATGGGGCGCATACCTCCAAAAGCGGGGTTACAAGCGCCGCATGGTGGAGGCAGACTGCACCACCTGTTACACCGTGGCAGACTTTGCCCGGGAGTACCCGCGCGGCGTGTATGTGCTGGGCTGCTCCGGCCACGTTCTGGCCGTCATCAACGGCAAGTGGTGGGACAGCTGGGACAGCGGCCAAGAATGCCCGATCTACTACTGGTACAAGGAGAAGAACGATGCCGATCTATAACGGATACCCGCAAGTGTATTACCCGCAACAGCCGCAGGGGCAGCTTGAAACACTTCGAGCGGCGCAGTACCAGCCTCAGCCTGTCATGATGCCGACAATGCAGGGGCAGGCCGCACCGACTGACAGCGGCTTTATCTGGGTGCAAGGTGAAGCGGCAGCCCGGGGCTATCTGGTAGCCAATGGCAGCCGGGTGCTTTTGCTGGATGCAGACTCCGACACCTTCTATATCAAAGAAGTTGGGCAGGACGGCAGGCCGTTCCCGCTGCGCATCTACGACTACAAGGAGCGCACCAGCGGCCCCAAAGCGTCGATTGCAGCCACGCAAGCCGCAGCCGGGGAGTTTGTCACCCGCAAGGAGTTCAACGCGTTGGTGGAAAAGCTTACGGCGTTGGAAAAACAGGAAGCACCGGAGCCGGAAAAGGAGGGCTAAACGATGGGCAGCAGCTTGTATAACTCGATGGGCCGGCAGGCCCAGAACCCCATTGGTGGGCAGTTTCAGCAGTTTATGGGCCAGATGCAGGGAAAGAACCCGCAGGAGATGATAAACCAGATGCTCACCTCCGGCAAGCTCTCACAGCAGCAGCTCAACGCCATTCAGCAGCGGGCGCAGCAGATTGCGCCGATGCTCAACGGCATGAAAAACATGTTTGGATTCTGAAATGCGGCCGCATTTAGAATAAATTTCAAAATCTAACGTAAAGGAGTAAAACTATGTCTCTTTCTTCTGATAGCACGGTTCTGACCATGCCTGTACAGCCCGCCAACGGTTACAGCAACGGTCTCAACGGATGGGGTGGCGACTGGATGGGTTGGATCGTCCTCTTCCTGATCTTCGGTATGTTCGGCTGGGGCGGTATGGGCGGCTTTGGCTGGGGCGGCGGCATGGGCATGGGCGGTGCTTCGCCTTATATGACCAGCGCTGTCACGCAGGCGGACTTGCAGCGCGGCTTTGACAACCAGAGCGTCATGAACAAGCTGAACGGGCTGGAAAACGGCCTGTGTGATGGCTTCTATGCCATGAACACCGGGATGCTTCAGGGCTTCAACGGCGTACAGCAGGGCCTGAACGGAGTCACCAACGCCATGCAGCAGGGCTTCAACAGCACCAACGTCGCATTGATGCAGGGGCAGAACGCTCTGGCTACACAGCTGGCAGACTGCTGCTGCAAGACCCAGACCGCCATTCAGGGCGTCAACTACAATCTGGCCACGCAGGAGTGCGATACCCGGAACCAGATGCAGCAGGGCTTCTGCGCGACACAGAACGCCATGAATAACAACACCCGGGATATCATCGAGAATCAGAACAGCAACACCCGCGCGGTGCTTGACTTCCTGACCAACGATAAGATCGCCACCCTGCAGAGCGAGAACAACGAGTTGCGCCGGGCTGCTTCTCAGGATCGCCAGAGCGCGTTCCTGACCACCGCGATGAACGCGCAGACCAACCAGATCATCGGGACTCTGCAGCAGAAAGCTCCCGTGCCTGCCTATCAGGTGCCCAACCCCAACGCCATTTACTATGGCTGTGGGACCGGCTGCGGCAGCTGCGCCTAACCAAATAACGGCAACTGACTACAATTTGTAGTCTGTTCAGCCCCTGAGCTGATTTTGCAAACCAGAGCGCCGGGGCAAAAGTCCCGGCGTTTTTATTATGAAAGGAGCCGATAAAATGGCTGAATTTACATCTGTCGCAACCCAGACTGTGGCAGTTGGGCAGAACCTTCCCCTCACCGAGACTGCGGCGAAAGCGCCTGCGTGCATTGTGCACCGTGCTGGCAGCGGCCTTGTGACGCTGCGCGGCCTAACAAGCGGGCAGTGCCGGGCCCGCTTCAAGGTAAGTTTTGGCGGCAATATCGCCATTCCTGCCGGCGGCACCGTGGGGGCCGTTTCCGTGGCGTTGGCTATCGGCGGTGAGTCGCTGACCAGCGCGACCGCGATTGTAACCCCGGCGGCAGTCGAAAATTACTTCAACGTTTTCGTGGCTGCGTTCATCGAGGTGCCGCGCGGCTGCTGCGTGACCGTGGCGCTCAAAAACACCAGTACGCAAGCTGTCAGCATTGCAAACAGCAATCTGATCGTTGAGCGGGTAGCATAAGAAAGGA
>ERZ1034984.2838-NODE-2838-length-13367-cov-5.542518_pt1 | contig 13367 bp, 9 predicted proteins | sample MGYA00520589_ERZ1034984 | MGnify/ENA primary metagenome ERZ1034984 (study PRJEB33766, sample SAMN09781790) | gut metagenome | biome: gut microbiome | host: Homo sapiens | place: Madagascar | study: EMG produced TPA metagenomics assembly of the PRJNA485056 data... | reverse complement strand
ATCCACTATGATATGACGTCTGTTTTCAAAAGTGAAAAATGGTCGAACGAAACTATGTTTTGTGAAAAAAAGAAAAAATGACCAAAGTGAGAAAAAAGTTTGAAAAAGGGATTGACATGAAAAATGTCCAACAAATACAAAAAAATGAGAATAAAATTGTGCAATTTTCCTTGAAAAGACCTCCGGGGTGGGGTATAATAGGGATAACATATAGCAAAGGAGTTGATAATCATGCAGTACATTATCAGTGGTAAGAATATCGACGTAACCGATGGTCTGAGAGATGCCGTGTACGAGAAGATTGGAAAACTGGAGCGTTACTTTACTCCGGAGACAGAGGTACAGGTTACTCTCAGTGTAGAGAAGGAGAGACAGAAGATCGAGATTACGATTCCTATGAAAGGAAACATTGTTCGTGCAGAGCAGGTCAGCAATGATATGTATGTATCCATTGACCTGGTAGAGGAGATTATCGAGCGTCAGCTTCGCAAATACAAGAACAAGATTGTGGATTCACAGCAGTCAGCAGTCAGCTTGAGCAAGGCGTTTGTTGAGGAAGAGATTCCGGATGACGAGGAGATCCAGATCATCCGCTCCAAGCGTTTTGCCATGAAGCCGATGGATCCGGAAGAGGCATGCATCCAGATGGATCTGCTGGGTCACAGTTTCTATGTATTCCGCAATGCGGTGACAGACGAAGTGAACGTTGTATATAAAAGAAAGGGCAACACATTTGGTCTGATTGAGCCTGAGTTTTAGGGCGGCTCTTTAGGAGAGGATCAGAACGATTCGATTCGTGATATGGTTTACAGACAAGTTTCAAAGAGGATCATCTATGGGGGATGATCCTCTTTTTGTGCGTGATACGACAATGTTCGAAATGTGGTGGTAAGCAGGAAAATGAAGGTTTTGGCCATTTATGTATAAAATATGAAATTTTTGGAACCGGTTGATTAGCGGGCGGCTTAATGCTATACTAAATGATGGTTTCCTATAAACAGGAGATGGCTTATGAACGTGCGCCAAGCCATGAACCGAGAAAATCCGCGCACGGGAATGGGGATAAATATGAATTTATTTAGTAAGGTGTTTGGAACACACAGCGAACACGAGGTAAAGCGTATCTCACATCTTGCAGATAAGATTGAGGCACTGCAGCCGGAATACGAAGCTTTGAGCGATGAGCAACTGAAAGGCAAGACAGCCGAGTTCAAGGAGCGTCTGGCGCAGGGAGAGACACTGGATGACCTGCTGGTTGAAGCATATGCCACTGTTCGTGAGGCCGCTACCCGCGTTCTTGGGATGAGACATTACCGCGTACAGCTTCTGGGTGGTATTATCCTGCATCAGGGACGTATCACAGAGATGCGTACCGGTGAAGGTAAGACCCTGGTTTCTACCCTTCCTGCATATCTGAATGCACTGGAAGGAAAGGGCGTTCATATTGTCACAGTCAATGACTATCTTGCAAAGCGTGATGCGGAGTGGATGGGGCAGGTTCATGAGTTCCTGGGTCTTACTGTCGGCGTCATCTTAAACAACATGGACAATGACGAGAGAAGAGCCGCTTACAACTGTGATATCACCTATGCAACGAACAATGAGCTGGGATTTGATTATCTGAGAGATAACATGGTCATCTACAAGGAAGACATGGTACAGAGAGATTTGCATTATGCGATCATCGATGAGGTCGATTCCGTATTGATCGATGAGGCACGTACTCCTCTGATCATTTCCGGTCAGAGCGGCAAATCCACCAAACTGTATGAGGCATGTGATATTTTTGTCAAGCAGTTGACCCGTGGTACCCAGAAAGACCTTTCCAAGATGGACATTATCATGAATGAGGACATTGAGGAGACCGGTGATTACGTGGTTGATGAGAAAGACAAGAATGTCAACCTGACTGAGGAGGGTGTCCGAAAGGCAGAGCGTTTCTTCAGTGTGGAGAACCTCGCAGATCCGGATAACCTGGAATTACAGCACAATATCAATCTTGCCCTTCGTGCACATTCCCTGATGCAGAAGGATAAGGATTATGTAGTCAATAACGATGAGATCCTGATCGTCGATGAGTTTACGGGACGTATTATGCCGGGACGCCGTTTCTCAGACGGTCTGCATCAGGCGATCGAGGCAAAGGAGCATGTGAAGGTGAAGCGCGAGAGCAAGACACTGGCGACCATCACCTTCCAGAACTTCTTTAATAAATATGACAAGAAGAGCGGTATGACTGGTACCGCACTGACCGAGGAAAAAGAGTTCCGTGAGATCTATGGAATGGACGTAGTCGAGGTTCCGACAAATCTTCCGATCGCGCGTATTGATCATGAGGATGTGGTATACAAGTCCAAGGCGGAGAAGTTTGATGCGGTGGTCCGTGACATTATCGACTCCCACGAAAAAGGACAGCCCGTTCTGGTGGGTACGATCACGATCGAGACATCCGAGATGCTGAGCCGTATGCTGACCAAGAAGGGCATCCCTCACAAAGTACTGAATGCGAAGTTCCATGAACTCGAGGCAGAGATCATCGCAGATGCCGGACAGATGGGCGCTGTGACGATCGCAACGAACATGGCCGGCCGTGGTACCGATATCAAACTGGGCGAAGGGGTCAAGGAACTTGGTGGCCTCAAGATCATCGGTACAGAGCGCCATGAATCCCGCCGTATTGACAATCAGCTCCGTGGACGTGCCGGACGTCAGGGGGATCCGGGTGAGTCCCGCTTCTATATTTCCCTGGAAGATGATCTGATGCGTCTGTTTGGATCAGAGCGTATCATGAGCGTGTTTGATGCACTGCCGGATGGAGAGCAGGTACAGCATAAGATGCTTTCCAAGGCTATTGAGAGTGCGCAGAAGAAGATCGAGGGCAACAACTTCGGTATTCGTAAGAATCTGTTAGAGTTTGACCAGATCAACAACGAGCAGAGAGAAGTGATCTACGCAGAGCGCCGCAAGGTTCTGGACGGCGAGAGTATGCGTGACACCGTTTACAAGATGATCGGAGACGAGGTGGAAGCCTGCGTCAATTCAGTGATCGGTGCAGATCAGTCTCCGGAGGACTGGGATCTTCAGGAACTGAATAACCTGCTGATTCCGATCATTCCATTGCAGCGCATCCATCTGAGTAAAGAGGAACTGGAGGGTGACCGCAGAGAGGATCTGACACAGCGCCTGAAAGAGGAGGCTACTGCTCTGTATGAAGCCAAAGAAGCAGAGTTCCCGGATGTGGAACAGCTCAGAGAGGTAGAGCGTATTATCCTGCTGAAAGTGATCGACCGCAAGTGGATGGATCATATCGATGATATGGATCAGCTGCGTGATGGTATCGGCCTGCAGGCATATGGCCAGAGAGATCCGGTTGTCGAATACAAATTTGCTGGTTTTGACATGTTTGATTCCATGATCGATGCGATTACCGAGGATACGGTGAAGGCTCTGACTCATATCAAGATTGAGCAGCATGTGGAGCGTGAGCAGGTAGCCAAGGTGACCGGCACGAACAAGGATGAGACAGCTACGAAGGAGCCAAAGCGCCGCAAGGAAAAGAAAGTACAGCCAAACGATCCATGTCCATGCGGAAGTGGAAAGAAGTATAAGCAGTGCTGTGGCAGAAAATATTAATCACAGATCATACGATCAACTACAGAATATCCAATAAAATAACTTCAGAAAGAGGTGAGTAAGATGGTAGAGTTCGATTCCATGCGACAGACATTGAATGGATACGAGACGCCACTGCTTGAAATGGGGAATCAACTTTGACCTGACTGGAAAGAAACAGCGGGTTGAAGAACTTGATATGACGATGGAGGATCCGGGCTTCTGGGAAGACCCGGAAAAATCCACAGCCATCGTGCAGGAAAGCAAGAAATTAAAAGAGGTTATCGAGCGCTATGAGAAGCTGGTGACCGACCGGGAAGACATGCTGATGCTGATAGAGATCGCCGAGGAGGAAAATGATTCCGCGATGGTGGAGGAGATCTCCCAGACTCTGGAATCGTTTGAACAGGAGTATGAGGCGCTTCGCATCGAGACGCTGCTGTCCGGAGAATATGACCGTGACAATGCCATCCTGACCCTGCATGCCGGTGCCGGCGGTACCGAGAGCTGCGACTGGGCCAGCATGCTTTGCAGAATGTATCAGAGGTGGGCGGAAAAGAAGGGATTTTCCGTGGAGATGCTGGACTTTCTGGATGGAGATGAGGCAGGCTACAAGTCCGTGACGCTCCAGATCAACGGAGTGAATGCCTACGGTTATCTGAAATCAGAGCATGGGGTACACCGTCTGGTGCGCATTTCCCCGTTCAATGCAGCAGGTAAGAGACAGACGTCGTTTGTGTCCTGTGATGTAATGCCGGATATCGAGGAGGATGTGGACATCGAGATCAATGATGACGATATCCGGATTGATACTTACCGTTCCAGCGGAGCCGGTGGACAGCACATCAACAAGACCTCGTCTGCGATCCGTATCACGCATTTTCCGACGGGGATCGTGGTACAGTGTCAGAATGAGAGATCGCAGCATATGAACAAAGACAAGGCGATGCAGATGCTCAAAGCCAAGCTGTTTATCCTCAAACAGCAGGAACAGCAGGCTAAGGCAGACGGCATCCGTGGAGAATCCAAAGAGATTGGCTGGGGCAGCCAGATCCGTTCGTATGTTATGCAGCCATATACGATGGTCAAAGATCACCGGACGAATCAGGAAGTGTCCAATGTACAGGGCGTGATGGATGGCAATATCGATCCGTTTATCAATGCCTATCTGTCATGGATTTCCAAGTAAGCAAATGATGAAGGAGAGAAAGGCATGATTAAAGTAAGCGTATTAGGATACGGTACCGTTGGTTCCGGTGTAGTGGAAATTCTACTGGAGAATAAGGAGCTGATCACACAGCGTGTCGGTCAGGAAGTAGAGGTAAAGTCCGTACTGGATCTCAGAGATTTCCCGGGAGACATCGTGGAAAAGTATCTGGTACATGATTTTCAGGAAGTGGTAACCGACGATGAGGTAGATGTTGTGGTAGAGACCATGGGAGGAATCCATCCTGCCTATGAGTTTGTCAAGGCATCCCTGGAGGCCGGCAAGCATGTATGTACGTCCAACAAGGCGTTGGTGGCAGACCATGCCACAGAACTTTTACAGATCGCAAAGGAGCATCAGGTAAGTTTCCTGTTTGAGGCCAGCGTTGGCGGAGGCATTCCGATCATCCGGCCACTGCAGACCGCTCTTGCTCCGGATGAGATTGTAGGAATTTCAGGTATCCTGAATGGTACGACCAACTATATCCTCACAGAGATGACAGAGAAGGGGTCTGATTTTGAGAGCGTGTTAAAGGAAGCGCAGGATCTTGGCTATGCCGAGAAAGATCCGACTGCAGATATCGAGGGACATGATGCCTGCCGTAAGATTGCGATCCTGACATCCCTTGCCTATGGCAAGCAGCTTGATTTCGAGGATATTTATACAGAGGGTATCACAAAGATTTCAGATCGTGATATCACATACGCAAAGTCCCTGGGAGCCAAGGTTAAGATCTTTGGTACGAGCCGCAAGGTGGGCGATAAGGTCAGCGCTATGGTAGCACCACAGCTGGTAAAGAAGGGACATCCTTTATACAATGTGGATGGCGTGTTCAATGCCATCATGGTGACCGGCAATATGGTCGGCGATGTGATGTTCTTTGGACAGGGAGCCGGAAAACTGGCGACCGCCAGTGCTGTGGTTTCCGATGTGATGGACTGTGCAAAGCACGCATCAGAGAACATTCCTCAGATCTGGTCTGAGGAGAAGTTAGATCTGGTGGCATACGAGGACATGGTTCACAGATTCTTCGTACGTATTTCAGGATCTGCCGCAGACAGAGCACAGCAGGTAACTCAGGCATTTGGCCGTGTTACACCTGTAGAACCGGGATTTACCGATGAGTATGCATTTCTGACCGATGAGATGACGGAGCGGGAATATGCAGAGGCGGCCCAGAGTGTGGGCGGCGTGATCAATATGATCCGTATCGCACAGTAAGTGACCGGATCAGACAGTTGTTGGCGCGATATACCGGGGAGATGGTAGTAGAGCCATTTCCCCGGTTTTCAGGTTTATGAGGAAATATAAAAGATGAAGATAGAAGAACAGATTGCACAGGAATTGAACATCAAGACCTGGCAGGTGGAGGCGGTCATCAAACTGATCGATGAGGGCAATACCATTCCGTTTATCGCCCGGTATCGAAAGGAAGCTCATGGCACCCTGAATGATGAGCAGCTTAGAAATCTCTCGGAGAGACTGACGTATCTGCGCAACCTGCAGGACAAGAAAGAACAGGTTCTGGCAAGTATTGAGGAACAGGGCAAACTGACAGAGGAATTGAAGAAACAGATCCTGGAGGCACAGACACAGGTGCTGGTCGATGATCTGTACCGCCCATATCGTCCAAAGAGAAGGACGAGAGCGACGATTGCCCGGGAGAAGGGACTGGAAGGATTGGCGGATCGGATCCTGGAGCAGAATCTCACCGGACCGTTAGAGGCCGCGGCGCAGGGCTATGTCAGTGAAGAAAAGGACGTGAAGACGGCAGAAGATGCCATTGCGGGGGCGCAGGATATCATTGCCGAGATGATTTCAGACAATGCGCAGTACCGCACCTATATACGAAAGATTACCATGGAAGAGGGCGTGATCCGGTCCGAGGCCAAAGATGAGAAGCTTCAGTCCGTCTATGAGATGTATTATGCATTTCAGGAGAAGGTGTCCCAGATCGCGGGTCATCGAGTGCTGGCATTGAACCGCGGCGAGGCGGAGAAATTTCTGGTGATCCGTCTGGAGGCACCGGAAGACCGGATCCTGCAATATCTGGAAAAGATGACGATCACATCGGACAATGCATACACCGGCCCGGCTCTTATAGCTGCCGTACAGGACAGCTATAAGAGACTGATCGCACCGGCGATCGAGCGAGAGGTGCGAAGTGAACTCACCGAGAAGGCACAGGACGGCGCGATCCGTGTGTTTGGAAAAAACCTGGAGCAGCTTCTGATGCAGCCGCCGATTGCAGGCAAGACGGTTCTTGGCTGGGATCCGGCATTCCGTACCGGCTGCAAACTGGCCGTGGTCGATCCGACAGGAAAGGTGCTTGCGACAACGGTGGTATATCCGACCCAGCCGCAGAATAAGGTGGAAGCCACAAAGGCGACCGTCAAAAAGATGATCAAACAGTATGGCATTTCATTGATCTCAGTGGGTAACGGAACCGCATCCCGCGAGTCTGAGCAGATCATTGCCCAGATGCTCAAGGAAATTGATGAGCCGGTACAGTATATTATCGTCAATGAGGCCGGAGCATCGGTGTATTCTGCCAGCAAGCTGGCCACGGAGGAGTTCCCGAACTTTGATGTGGGACAGCGAAGCGCGGCATCCATTGCAAGAAGATTGCAGGATCCGCTGGCAGAACTGGTTAAGATCGATCCACAGTCCATCGGCGTGGGGCAGTACCAGCATGATATGAACCAGAAAAAACTGTCCGAGACCTTAAGTGGTGTGGTAGAAGACTGTGTAAACAGAGTCGGCGTGGATCTCAATACCGCATCGGCATCCCTTCTGGAGCACATTGCCGGAATCTCCAAGCCAATCGCCAAAAATATTGTGGCATACCGAGAGGAGAATGGACGTTTTACGAACCGCAGACAGCTTCTGAAGGTGGCCAAACTGGGGGCGAAAGCCTATCAGCAGTGTGCGGGCTTCATGAGGATCCAGGGTGGAGATAATCCACTGGATGCCACCAGCGTACATCCGGAGTCCTATGGGGCTGCGCAGGCTCTGCTGGAAAAACTTGGCATGACGATGGAGGAGGTCCGTGAGCTGGGACAGCGCATCGAAGCTCAGAAGAAGCAGGCGGCCAGAAAGCAGCCACAGCCAAAGAAAAAGAAACAGCAGGGCTTTGTGGTGAAGAATACCAGCTCGGCGTTTGGCGCAGCATTTGCCAAGGCGTTTGGCACACAGGCCGTGGAACTGGCACCGTCAGATGATGTCAGGAAAGACGGGAATGCGGCAGCAGGCCGGAAGGTTCTGGGTCTGGAGGACCGTGTCAAAGATAAAAAGGCCCTCGCCACAGAGCTGGGCGTGGGTGAGATCACACTGATCGATATTATGAAGGAACTCGAAAAGCCGGGAAGGGATCCGCGTGAGGAAATGCCGAAGCCGATCCTTCGCACCGACGTGCTGGAGATGAAGGATCTCAAAGAGGGCATGATCCTGAAGGGAACCGTCCGCAATGTCATTGACTTTGGGGCGTTTGTGGATATCGGAGTCCATCAGGACGGCCTGGTACACATTTCTGAACTTTCCAACAAGGGATTTGTAAAGCATCCTCTCGACGTGGTCAGTGTCGGTGATGTCGTGGATGTCAAGGTGATGAGTGTAGATCTGAAGAAACAGAGAATCCAGCTTACGATGAAGCTGTAGATCAAAGGAGAGTCACATGGGATTATTTCGACGAAGTGTGGACGTGAAAAATGCCACGAAGACCACATACAGTGAAGACGATCTGAAGAAACAGTTTCTGCAGTTTGACCGGGACTTTCAGGTGAAACTCGGACATAAGGTGCTGTCGCCTTACCGCAAGGAAAAACCGCAGGTTCTGATGACGCAGATGAGGGAGAGAGCGTTTGAAAAGGCGCTGGATGACCGTCTTTACACATTCAAACATTTACTGGTCGTTCCGAATCCGTATGGAGTATGCATCCAGAGTGCGCTGCTTTTGTTCAATACGCCCAAGAGCTGCAAGGTGCGATATACCGTGCTTGGCAAGCAGCCGGGAGCAGATTTTACCGGAGAGACACAGTACCGGACCAGACACAGGGTTGCTGTGCTGGGACTGTATCACGGATATACCAACAAACTTAAACTGGAACTGATCGATGAGAACGGTACAGTGATCAGCCGCAGAGATCTGACGATCTACTGTGGGGGCATCCCGCTGAGTGTACAGCATATTATCACCCACGTGGAGCATCAGGAGGATTCCCGCTTTCCATTTATGCTGATCAATGGACAGAGTTTCAATCCGATCGCGGTGGATCAGTATGGTGAAGTGAGGTACTCCATCCAGATGAAGACCAGCAAGCTGGGTATGATCCCTCTTGAGAAGGGGAGATTCCTGTACGCGGACCGACAGGTCAATCGTGTCGGATTTGATGGACGTATGGTTCCGTGTCTGTATCATGAGATGGACTACATGGGTAGAATATATCACACCTATCAGCTCGAGGAGAGTATTGGCGGTGCGATCGCCTTTTGCGAGGAATATCTCTATATGATGGTGCCATCCAAACTGGGCTATGACGGAGATGAGATTCTCTGTCTGGACCGTCGTACCGGAGAGGTTGCAGGCAGGATCCGGATGGAGGATGTTCTGGGAACCAGGTATCAGGAGGAAGGCTTCTGGTGTCCGGTGACTTGTATGGTATACCGGGATGGCTATCTGTATCTGACTCTGAAACATCAGCATACGATACTCAAGCTGCATGCCGGATCGCATAAGGTAGAGTGGGTTCTTGCGCCGAAGGGCGTATGGGAGGACACGCCGCTTGAAGACAAGCTGTTGACGAACCGGAGCGGTCAGGATGCCTTAGTTTTGACACCGGAGGAGTGTACAATTACTTCGGTGGATGGAAATATTTGCAATTTATTGTTGTTTGGAATCCAGACTTCTGGTAAGGTGGCAGTAAAGGATGAGTGTGAGGATGAAGATCATTCCCGGATCGTGCGATGCCAGGTGGATGAGCACGCCGGAACATTTACACTGATCAAGAGTCTGAATACCCGCAAATGCTACCGCGCAGCCAATGTGCTGGTCACAGAAGACGGTGACCGGGTGATGGCGACCTGTGGAGAGATCGATGATTGGTCTGAGGATCAGGTCGGAGTTCTTATGGAGATCGATACGGCTACCGGAGAGGAACGCAACCGCATGGATCTGAACCAGGATTTCCGTAAGTGTTGGGAGTTTGCTCCGGAGATTGCTTCCTATGATGATCCTGTGCCGCAGAACAATGAACTGATCCTTGGAAAGATCAGTGCGCCGGCGGAGTTTAAGGGGCAGCTGGAAGAACCGGCACAACACCGTATCAGAAAGAAGTTTTTCGGAAGGACGCATCTGCAGGGAGATCTGTTTATCTTTGCGTTTGCACCGGGAGATGTCAAAAAAGTATATCTGATGGGTGAGAAACACAAATTTGTGCAGGATTACGCAGCTCTTAAGAAGCGTATCAGAAAACAGAGTTTTGCGATCTCTTTGGAGGAACTGCCACAGGATGAGTATGTGGTATATGTCAGACTCCGCGGAGAATTGTACCGCCTCAAAAATGAGATCCGTATTCAGGACAAAAAGAAAAAGTCATAGATAAACAGGTCTGCAGGGGAGCGTTGCCAGTGCAGACCGAAGCAAAAGCAACGCAGAAATGAGGAGAATTATGAATCAGTTATCGCATTTGGACGAACTGGAGGCTGAGGCTGTCTATATTATGCGCGAAGTCGCTGCAGAATGTGAGAAGCCGGTTATGCTGTATTCCATCGGAAAGGACAGTTCCGTCATGCTTCATCTGGCATTGAAGGCCTTTTATCCGGAGAAGCCGCCATTTCCGTTTTTACATGTGGACACGACATGGAAGTTCCATGAGATGATCGAGTTCAGAGACAAGATGGCGAAGAAATATGATCTGGATATGCTGGTATACACCAACCAGGAGGGCGTGGAGCAGGGCATTAACCCATTTGACCACGGCTCAGCCTACACCGATATCATGAAGACCCAGGCGCTCAAACAGGCGCTGGACAAATATCAGTTTACCGCAGCGTTTGGCGGTGGACGCCGTGACGAGGAGAAATCCCGTGCCAAGGAGAGAATTTTCTCATTCCGTAATTCCGCACACAGCTGGGATCCAAAGAATCAGAGACCGGAGATGTGGAAACTGTACAATACCAAGATCTTCAAGGGAGAAGAGGTTCGTGTGTTCCCTCTGTCCAACTGGACGGAGAAGGATATCTGGCAGTATATCCGCCGTGAGAACATTGAGATCCCATCCCTGTATTTTGCAAAGGAACGTCCGGTGGTATACCGTGACGGCAATATCATTATGGTAGATGATGATCGTATGCGTCTGCTGCCGGGCGAGGAAGTACAGATGAAGAAGGTGCGTTTCCGCACCCTGGGATGCTATCCGCTGACCGGTGGCGTAGAGTCCGATGCGGACACCCTGGATGCGATCATCGAGGAGACACTGAGTGCCGTATCCTCCGAGAGAACCAGCCGTGTGATTGACAATGAAGCGGCAGGCAGCATGGAGAGAAGAAAGAGGGAGGGCTATTTCTAAAATGCAGAGTTTATTAAAATTTATCACATGTGGTAGTGTAGATGATGGAAAGTCTACCTTGATCGGACATATGCTGTATGATGCCAAGCTGATCTTTGCAGATCAGGAGAAGGCTCTGGAACTGGATTCCAAGGTGGGAAGCACCGGCGGAGAGATAGATTACTCTCTGCTGTTGGATGGACTGATGGCAGAGCGTGAGCAGGGAATCACGATCGATGTGGCATACCGCTATTTTACGACAGAGAAGAGAAGTTTCATCGTGGCAGATACGCCGGGACATGAGGAGTACACCAGAAATATGGCCGTGGGAGCATCCTTTGCGGATCTGGCCGTTATCCTGGTCGATGCATCCAAGGGCGTACTGGTACAGACCAAGAGACATACCCGTATCTGTGCGCTGATGGGTATCAAGCATGTCGTATATGCGGTCAATAAAATGGATCTGATCGATTACGATCAGATGGAATTTGACAATATTTCCAAGCAGATCAAGCGTATGACGGTAGAGTATGATTTTGAGACCATGCATATCATTCCGGTTTCTGCGACGGTCGGTGACAATATCACGACAGAGTCCGCAAGAACACCGTGGTATCACGGTGGAACCCTTCAGAATTATCTGGAGACTGTGGATGTGACAGACCATGTGGATGATACAGGATTTGTTATGCCGGTACAGCGTGTCAGCCGTCCGGATCGTACCTTCCGTGGCTTCCAGGGGCAGATCGAGGTCGGAGAGATCTCTGTGGGCGATGAGATCGTCTCTCTTCCAAGCGGAGAGACCGCGCATGTCAAGAGCCTTCACGACCTGAACAAGCCGGTAGAGCGTGCCTTTAAGGGACAGGCAGTGACGGTGGAGATTGACCGCGAGATGGATATCTCCCGTGGATGTATGATCTGCAAGGATGTCAATCTGCATGTCGGCAAGATGTTTACTGCGACCCTGCTCTGGATGGATGATACCAAGCTGGTAGCGGGAAAGAACTATCTGCTGAAGCTGGGCACCAAGACGGTTCCGGCTGTGATCATGAACATCAAGTACAAAGTCGATGTCAATGAAGGAAATCATGTGACCACAGACCGTCTCTACAAAAATGAGATCGCATGCTGTGATATTTCGTGCTCCGAGAAGATTGTGTTTGACGAGTTCAAGCATCACAAGGAGCTGGGAGGATTCGTACTCATTGACCGCGTGACCAATATGACGTCAGCCTGTGGTGTGGTAGAGCATCCTCTGCGCCGTGACGACAATCTGACCTGGCATAATATGGATATCACCAGACAGCTTCGCGCGCAGCAGAAGAACCAGACACCAAAGACCATCTGGATGACCGGACTGTCCGGAGCGGGCAAGTCAACCCTGATCAATGAGGTGGAGAAGCGACTGTTCGCAGAGGGCAAGCATACGATGCTGCTGGATGGAGATAATGTCCGTATGGGACTGAACAAGAACCTTGGTTTCAAGGAGCAGGACCGTATCGAAAATATCCGTCGTGTGTCTGAGGTGGCCAAACTGATGAATGATGCCGGACTGATCACGCTGACATCCTTTATCTCACCATTTGAATCTGACCGTCTGAAGGCCAGAGAGATCATCGGTGCAGATAACTTCATCGAGATCTATGTGGCCACACCGATCGAAGAGTGTGAGAAGCGTGATGTCAAGGGACTCTACAGGAAGGCACGTGCCGGTGAGATTCCAAACTTCTCCGGAATTTCCAGCCCATACGAGGCACCAAAGAATCCGGAGATCACGATCGATACCACCGGTCAGACCGTGGAGCAGTCCGTAGACTACATTATGGATCAGCTCAAAAAATATTTATAATAGGGATTGACAGTTTGGTATAATTCCTATAGAATAAGTATGAAATAAAGAGAATCAATGGGGTTCGTTCTGAGATATCTGCAGGACGAAGCCCATTTTCCATATAAGAAGGTATATAAAAATATATATGAATTGGTATATAAATATATTGATT
>ERZ1034984.2837-NODE-2837-length-13367-cov-22.567458_pt1 | contig 13367 bp, 6 predicted proteins | sample MGYA00520589_ERZ1034984 | MGnify/ENA primary metagenome ERZ1034984 (study PRJEB33766, sample SAMN09781790) | gut metagenome | biome: gut microbiome | host: Homo sapiens | place: Madagascar | study: EMG produced TPA metagenomics assembly of the PRJNA485056 data... | reverse complement strand
ATATAATAGATATAGAATATATAAAAAATTTAAAAGAATATTCAAATTTTTCTAATGAAATTTCCGCTTCAGAACTAATTTCTTTATATGATAATTATAATATAAATAAATCTGAAGAAAATAATTTAATAAACTATACTAGATATTTAGATCTTTATAAAGAAATATTACTAAATGATAATCCTAAAGAAACCGAAAAATATTCACTAAACTTTATGGAGCAAATGATTGAAAATTATGACAAAAGCCATATAGATACACATATAACTCAATTAGAAGAATTTTATAAACAGGGATTATTAACATTAAACACTATTATAGAATGGAATGATCCTTCTGTAATAGAAACTTTTTTAACAGACTTATATAAAGAAAATATTATTCAATTAAATGATGTAAAAAAATTCGTAAAAAACGGTAACTTACCTTTCGAATATATAAAACAATTAGTATGGGAAGAAAATATTAATTATGAAGAAAGACTAAAACTCTTAGAAGAAGGTTGGATCCCTGAAGAAGAAATCTTTGAATTATACTCAAAGGCTCTTATTAGAGAGGATGATTTATTAAAATTATCACAAAAATCAATTATAAGTAAACAAAAAACACTTGATATTATAAATAATACTCAATTACAAGATTTAGAAAAATATTCTAATATTGTATTAGTAATAGGTGATAAACTCCAAAAAATAAAAAGAGATGATAGCTTGTATTTTAATGAAGAAAAAAACACTTCAAGCAAAAGCTCTAAACCTAAATTAATGATTGACCCAAATGAAAGAGAGGCCCTTTTTAGTTTGCTAAAAGCTGGTAAACCAAATAAAGTAGAAATATCAGAAACTAGTCCTTTCTATAATTATGAATTTTATATTATTCCGGATGAAAGTGGAAAAGTAAATTTAAATAGTGTTATAATTGCAGAAAGAATTTATAAAGAAAAAGAAGAACATATAAAAAATCCTAATACAACCATTAAATATGCTACTGATAACGCTACATACTTCTTCAAATATAAAGATTTAATGGTTCTAAGTAATTACTTAAAAAAAGATGATGCAATAAAAGAAACAAAGAATATAATCTTTAAAGCAAATCACACACTTGCAAATGATAAAAGGAATGGACATTGGGCTGCTAGCGTAATTTATGGAGTTGCTAAAACTATGTTGTCATCTGACTTAAAGGAATATAGCAAAGATAATCAAAGAAAAATAATAGTTGAAAAACTTAGTAAAGTATATACTTACGATGAATTAGAAAAAATTTTAGATAAAGGATCTTCAATAGATTCCGGAGATTCTATTTGTGAAATTATAGATTATGATGACTCTGACTCTAGATAATTTTTTGTATATTATAACAACTAAAAAGTACTTTTAAAAGTATTTTTATTGAATTTTTTGTCGAAATACGATATATTATTTATATCGTTTTAATAGAAAGGAGTCCATGATTTATTTAGTTTATTAAATAATCATATAAAAAAATGAAAATAAAAAAAATATTTATTATATTATTATGTACATTTTTAATTTTAATTCCATTTGGAAATGTTCTATCAGCTGATATTGTAAATCAACCTTCAATTAGTGCAGATGCTTCTATTGTAATTGACAATAAAACTAATAAAATCCTATATAGTAAAAACGAAAATAAAAAAATGTACCCTGCTAGTACTACTAAGATTTTAACAGCAATTCTTGTTATTGAAAATTCAAATTTAGATGATTTAGTAACAGCAAGCTATGATGCTATTATGTCTATTCCAGATGGTTATTCAATAGCTAATATTCAAATTGGTGAACAACTTACAGTTGAACAATTATTAGAACTTTTATTAGTTCACTCTGCTAATGACGCGGCTAACGTATTAGCAGAATTTATTGGAGGTTCAACAGACAGTTTCGTTTCTATGATGAATACTAGAATTAATGAATTAGGATTATCTAATTCTCATTTTACTAATGTTTATGGTATGCATAATGAAAATCATTATACAACTGCTCATGACTTAGCAATAATTATGAAATATTGCCTCAAGAACGATACATTTAGAAAAATCTCTGGTCAAGCTTCTTGTTCTATCCCATCAACTAACAAATATGGCACTAGAACATATAATTCTACAAATGAACTTTTAATTCCAAATAGTTCATCTTATTATAAATATTTAACTACTGGAAAAACAGGATTTACTTCTCAAGCAAAAGAGTGCTTAGTTTCTTCTGCTTATAAAGATGATTTAGAATTAATTGGAGTTGTACTTGGAAGTAATAATCGATTTTCTGATACTCGTGCTATATATGACTTTGCATATTCTAATTATTCTATTAAGATTATTGCAAATGAAGGAGACATTGCAAGTAATATAACCATCTCTAATGCAACAAAAGAAACCGAAAGTCTGAATCTATTATTAGATGAAAGTATTCCTGTACTGATATCTAATTCTCAAGATATTTCTGAAATTTCACCTGAAATAATATTGAATGATAATATTTCAGCTCCAATTGAAGAAGGCTCTATTTTAGGTAAAATAAAATATACAGTAGCAGGAGTTACTTATTCGACTAATATTATTGCTGAACATAACGTTGAAAAATCCAAATTACCAATTTACATTTTGTATTTAAGTATTGCTTTTATATTTATTATAATTTGTTTTATTTTAATTTATAAAAAAAATAGTAAAAAAAAGATTTAAGTTAAAATTATAACTTAAATCTCTTTTTGAATTTTTTGCTTATTTTATATAATGTTTTTTTCTCACTATATAACTTACTCCTGCAATTGTAGCTCCTACTCCAACAGATGCTATTATAATCCAAAATGCTACTGAACCTGTATATGGTAACTTAAATGGTAATTTTTCTAAAACTCCTTCATTTTTATTACTATTGCTTTCATTTTCTTTCACAATTTCATTTATTTGTCCAGTTACAACATTTGAAATATTAATCTTACTTAAATCTGTTTTATTTCCAGCTGCATCTTCTATATTTCCTGTTATATTATTAATAGTCATTTTGCCAATATCTTTTTCTGATATTGTATATGTATATATTATAGAATTTACATATTCTCCTACAGTATAGTCGCTTTCTAAATTTCCTTCTGCTTTGTTTCTTCCAAATTTAATATTTAATACAGGTACTTCTTCAGCTGCTATATACTCATTTCTGTTTTTCATATTTTCATCTTCAAAAACGACTTTAATTTTAACTTTATCTCCTGCCTTATAGTTTTTTCCTTCTTCTGCCATTATATCAATTGTCTTTATAGTTGATTTTGAATAATCAATCACTATTGGCTCATCCATATTTTCTTCATTCATTACTGTCAAATTTGCTTCATTTCCTGATAAATCTCTACATCCACTTACTTGGATTTCAAGATATCCCTCTTTTATTTTGTCATTTATTTCTAAACTAGCTGTATACTCTTTGCCACTACCTTCTACTGTAGCCACTTGTCCTCCCATTGTAACTGTTGGCAATTCTGCTAAATCTTCATTTGAAGTAATATTAACTTTTACAATATCTCCTTTATTTAAATAATAGCTATCTTTCTCTATCTCTGGAACTACTGTTATCTCTGGCGCTGTAGTATCTGCTATAACTTCACCAACTAATAAATTTATTCCGTTTGGAACTGTTTCTAAATTGCCTGTTAATTCATCTGACATTTCGTCTTGCTCTGTTACATCATCTCCTACAAATGCTTTAGTATTGCTAGAAATATATTCTTCACTTAGTTCTTTGCTTTCATCTTCTGATTCATCATTAGATGAAACTTCCAATGTTTCATTTTCTATATCTATATTTTCTTCTGTTTCTTCAATAGTAAAATCTTCTTCTTCTTCATTATTAACTGTTAATATAGTATCCATTTTACCAGTATCATCTGTTAAATTTCCATCATTTAGTCCTACTATTTTTAATATTCCATTATCTCCTTCTTGCACTTCATATTCGTATCTAATAGCTGTATTATTGTCTTCAAATCTAATAAATTCTGGATTTTTAACACTTGAATTGTTACCAAATTCTAACTGTAGTTCTGGTACATTTCCTTTTACTTCTTCTGAAAATGCAATCTTTATACTTATTTTTTCCCCTTGTTTATATTCTTGTTGTCCTTCATCTTGATCAATTGTAACTTTTTGAATAGTAGGTATATTTAATGGCTTTACATTTACTTTTATTGTCTCTTTAACATCTTCATTTGTTGGGCTACTTATTTCTATAGTTGCTTTTCCCTCTGAAATAGCAAGTATTTTATATGCTCCTGTCTCTTCATCCTTATACATTCTTGCAATATCTTCATCTGATGATGTAATAATTGGTTCTTCTGTTGCATCTATTTCTCCTTCTATATCTTGACTATTTGCACTTGATTTTAGAAGTTTAGATACTGAATTTGCAATTATATATTCCTCATCTTCTAATGATTCTTTTAGCGTAATATCTTGCTTACTTGTATAAATTTTAGTAATAGACTTCTCTACCTTTACATCACATTCATCACTTATACCATCGATTGTAACAGTTACCTTTGCAGTTCCTTCTTTTACAGGTATAACTTCTACATTTCCATAACTATCCTCTTTTAATTTTACAATATTTTCATCTGAACTTTTCCACTCAGCGTCTTTATTATCTAAATTTGTGTTTACTTTTAAATATGTATATTTATCCGGTAAGTTAGACAAATCATAGTTTATTGTATTTTCACTTAATTCAACATATGCTTTATCTATAATTTCAATATTAAATCTAGCTGTTTTATATTTATTATCTTCACTATTCTCATCTAGCATGCTACAACATATAACTATTTTGCTACCTGTTACAGCATTTTCATTAACTTTAATATTAGCACTTCCATCATTATTTGGAGTAATAGTTACCATATCTGCTTGCCCTTCAGCATACCATCTAATTTGATTTTGAATATTTTCGTCTTTAATGTCTTCATAATTATTATCTTCAAAACTATTAAACTTTAATGTAAAAACATCATTTTTATACATTCCATTATAATTATTAACACACATTTTTTGAATATCTGTGGCATCAGATACGGTTAGTACACCGTCTTTATTAATATCTCCTCTTTCTTTTCCTTCTTCTGTAAGTTGAATCAAATTTACTATTGCTCTTTGTACATCAAATGAATCTACCTCTGTAATAAACCCATCTTTATTAACATCTCCTAAAATATTCTTATTTACTTTTTTCCCAGTAATTACTTCAAATCCTGTGGTAACATTATTTTTATCTATTATCTTTAATTTTATTTCTCCTGCTTTTTCCTCTTCATTCTTTTCATTTAGATATGTTGCTTTTATTACCACACTACCATTTAAAGCTGATAGTTCATTTTTTGATTTAATTGAAATACCATCTTCATTTTCGGTAACATTTATAAATTCTTCTCCTTCAGTAACAGATAATTTTAAATTGTCACCTGAAACTAATTTATTTTTATTGTCATATACCTTAAATGTTTCTGAACTTCCTATTTGTAATGAATTTACTCTTTTATTTATAATAACTTTTAAAGCTGTTAAATCATTAGCATCAATAGATTCATTTCCATCAACATTAGCATATTTTTTTTGATCATCTGTAAGTTCTTGTAATTTAGATAAATATCTTTGTAATAACAAATAGTCGTATTCATTAATATATCCATCTTGATTTATATCTCCTGCTATAGCCTCATTCTTTACATTCGTCGCACTATCTGTTTTGGCAGATTTTACTAATATATATCCATTTCCTTCCATATACTTTTCTACTAAAGTATTTATATTGTCTGTTTCTGTTCCGCTTTCACTATCCCTACCAGCATTTGAAATTGTTACAGTATCTCCACTTATACTTAAAAGAACTAACCAATGACCTATTGTAGTATATTTAGAATCAGGCCCTGGACTAACTCCAACAAGCACAGGCATACCTTTTTCTAAATTATTCCTTATATTTTTAATAGTAGTTTCTGTTGAAGTATTATACTTTAGTTCAACTGTTACTCCAAAATTTTCAAAAGCTGTTTTTAATGATGAAGGAGACGTTCCCTCTTTTATACTATTAGCTACATCTTCTGGATTTTTATCTATTCCTAATCCACTAAGTACAATTGCAACAGATGTTGGTCCACACCCATACTGATGTATTGTACCTCCCCAATATGATTTTTCAGCATATGAACCTCTAAACTGCTTATAATTTTTATAATTCTTATCTCCAACTTTTGTTAACCAAGTATATCCATCTCCTGTTTCTGAATAAGTTGAAATATCTACAGCACTTGCGAAATATAACTTATTTGCTTCACTATTTCCGTAATATAAATAAATTCCATTTGAAGATTTATTACTTTCATCTATAATAATGTCATCTCCCAAGTTTCCTGACAAATTTTTATAATTCTTTATCTCTATTGGTATACATTTATCTACATAACCAAATGCATTAGCTGTTTGTAGTATATAATTTGAATCTAAATATGCATAATAATGATATATTTCACTTTTATCTTTTTTATTTAATCTAGCAAAAGTCGTTTTGTGTCCACATACATATATTTCTGGATTATTTCCAAGTTTCTCTTCTGTTGTTAAATCTATTACTATTTTTTGATTTTGGTATATTGTCATTTTTTGTTTATCAGATGACAATTTTCCTCCTGTTATATTTATTTCACTTATTTCAGGATAACTACTATCGAAATAAACTTTATTTTTTATAGTATAACTTGTAGCATTTCCCCATTTATCTGATAGTCCATATATTTCTATTACATAATCTCCATATAAAGTCCCTGTTCCAAATTTATCTGTTATTGGAATTTCTATAGAGAAATTGGTTTTATTTCCTACATTTATTGTACCAGTTTTTAAATCTGTTCCATTAATTTTTATTCCACTATATTTTGAAACTTCTTCATGTGCTTTAAGATTTAATATCAATTTGTCTCCTACTTTTACTGCACATTTATCTTTATCATAAATCTTGCCATCTTTCTTTATTTGTAAACTTTGTATTTTAGGTGGCGTTGTATCTGTTTTAATTTTTTTCTTTGATATTCTAATATTGCCTGCTAAATCCTCAACTTCGATATTATATGTTCCAGATTTTGTAACTTCATATGTTACAGGATATGCACAATAGTAATTTTTATTATTACATTTATAAATATCACTTCCATTTACTGATATCCTTTTTATAGCTACATTATCTTTAGCACATATCATTAAGTACTTTATGTTTTTTCCTAATTCACTTTTGCAACTAGCAGTAATCGTTGGACGATTTGTATCAATTCCTTTAACCTCTTGAGAAAAAGCAATAGTATTTAGTCCTGGATATATTACTTTTATATTATAAGTTCCATTTTTTGTTACTAAATATTTTACTGTATTATACCCTACATATTTTCCATTTACATAAATTTTAGCATTGTTGCAATCAACATTTAAACCATTACTTGGCCAAATATTTATATATTTCTTTTTTGCCCAACCATTAGTAACACTCGAATTATATCTTAAAGACATTTGATAATAATTGTTGCTATTATTATTTGGATTAGTACTTGCTTTGGTTCCTGACCAATTAAACATTACATATGATCCTTTAAATGGTGAACTTGACGTACCTGGTATTCGAACCATTGCTGTTTCTTTTTCTTTTCCTTTACTTTTAACTGTAACTTTTTTTCCAGATATCTTGACAATATTCTCCTTATAATAAGTAGGTGCTACTATATTACCATATGATTTCACAAAGATATCTGGCAATGTACTATTTCCTGTATTTCCACTTTTTATTGTTCCTAAATATTTAGTTATTATTTGGTGTTGTAAATTATATCTAGCATCATGTACAATACCATCATTTATGCTTTCAATATTATTTTTACTTAAATCTATATATGTAATATTTTTTAAAGCTTTCCTTCCAGAAGAGGTCATAAACCCACTTGTTCCAGATATTTTACAATTAGAAAAATTTAATCTTCTTAAATTCGGCCATTTTGAAAAATCAGGTAATGTAGTTATTCCTCCTATATTTAATCCTGAAAAATTAAACTCTTTTTCTTTTTTACATGTATCTGAACTAAAATATCTACTTGGTACTTCAATATAATATCCTCCTGATATTTTATGTAATGCCTTTCTATTATTTCTTTCTAATGATGCCTCTACTGGATTCATATTTTTTTGTTCATCCCACGTTAACCATATTTCATCGGATATCTTATTAATAATATATTTTAATATTACATCACTAGAGCTAGTTATTCTAACAGAACTATATTTAGCCAATTTTTTCTCAATTGGATTAATTGCTATTTGAGTAATACTAGTTTTATCTTCTTCATACTTAGCATCTTTTATCTTATTTGTTATACATACTAGTCCAATTATTACTTCTGCCACCAAAATAATAAATAAAAAATTTAATACTTTCAAAAATTTCCTAATTTTCATAATAATATCCCCTTTAATGTTATTAATCACTAATTAAAATTTACTACATTATTATTTTAGTTTCAATAGTAGCTATTTCTTAGTTCAAGAATATTACAATGCATTACTAGAAAACTACTTGCGGATATTTAAAATATAAACACTACATTCTTTAATATTTTATTTTTATTACAATTTGATTACATGCCATTTTATTTACTATTTTATACTGTAATTAGTTCCTTTATCTTATTAAATTTATTTTCTCCAATACCATTTACCTGTTTTATATCTTCTATTAATTTAAACTTTCCTTTCTCCTTTCTGTATTCTATTATTTTTAAAGCTGTTGATTCTCCAATTCCAGGTAAAGTTTCTAAATCCGTTTTAGTAGCTGTATTTATATTTATCTTTAACTTTTTATTATTATTACTTTTTATCTCATTACTTTGTTCTACTGTTCCAGAATCTATATTACTTTCTACAATTATAGTTGACTCTTTTTCTTCTTTACTTGGTATATGAATTTTCATCCCATCTTCTATTATATATGCTAAATTTATATTTGTAATATCTGCTTCATCTTTTAATCCCCCAGCTTTATCTATAGCATCTATAATTCTGGAATTATTTTTCAATTCTACAATTCCCTCTTTATTTACGGCTCCGCTAACATGAACAATTATATTTTCGTTTTTTTCTAGTTGTTGTTCATTAGAATTATTTTCAATTTGATCATTTGTTTTAATCTCTTCTTTTATTTCTAAATTTTGTTCTTGATTGTTTAACCACTCTTCTTTTCTATCAAAAATAAAATAGTAACTAATTATTGCAACAATTGCTACAATTACTATTAATAGAATTTTATTTTTTTTATTGAAATTATTTATTCTTATATGTATCTCTCCTTCCTCAGAATAATTTAGCAAACCATATAATTTATATTAATCTTATATTTTTTCTTTGGCTTTTTTTATATAACCACCACATTATGTGCTTTATAACTAATATTTATTAATTTGGATTTTAGTAAGAATCTTACTTGAAATAAATTTTGTTGAATTAAATTTATTATAGAAAAGATAAGCATTTTAAATTATTATCTTATCTTTTCTATAATAGTATATTGATTATTAATAATCTTTTCCTATAATAATTGTTACATCGACTTTGCTTGAACTTGATTGACTATTTTGTATAACCCCTGTACCTAATACTTCTTTCATGTTTTGTAATAAAGTATTGCTTACATCTTTTTTATCTATAATAGTTGTTTTAGAAGTTGAATTAGTAGTTCCAGTTCTAGTAACTTTATAACCTGCTCCTTCTAGTTCACTTACTGCCTTTTGTAGTTTTTTACTATCTCCGCTTCCATTTAATATTTCTATCTTAATATCACTTTTTTTATTTGATGTTGCTGTATTATTAGTAGTACTATTAGTTGAAGTATTTGAAGTTACATTATTTGTTGTGGTTTCTGCATTTTCAGTTAACTCTTCTGTATTATCTCTATCATAAAATAATTCCTGTATTAATGCTTGTGTTGCTTTTTTATCATGTATAAATACCCATGTTCCAGATGTATTTTTATTAGTATTGATTCCTGGTAAACTAGCTGTTAATAAATCATCTGTATTAAACTCTACTGCATATGGGACATAATCTTTTGCAACTTCAAAGTCTATATTAGTTATTACATATTCTTTTGCAACTTCTAAAATTTCTCCAATTTTAAATATATTTTCTGGTTTTGCTGTTTGTTTTATAACTTGCATAATAAATTCTCTTTGTGTTCTCATTCTTCCTGTGTCATTGTCACCATATTCTTCTGGATATGAAGTATCATCATTATTATGTCTAAACCTTACTAACTGTTCTGCTTTATCTCCATCTAATTTTTGTTCTCCTGCTTTTAAATGAATGTGTAAATTCTGTGATGTATCATCATAATTCATATCAATTGGAACATCAAATGTAATACCTCCAATTACATCTACTAATTTAATTAAAGCTTCTGTTTTTACCACTACATAATATTTAATATCTAAACCTGTTATTTCATTTACTGCTTCTAAAGTTTCATCTGGTCTATGTTTTCTACTATACAATGCATTTATTTTTTCATAAGCTGTTGCTTTAGCTGGAGTTTTTCCAGTATATGTATCCCTTGGAATAGATAATAATGTAGCTTTTTGAGTATTTGGATTATAAGAAGCAACCATAATAGTATCAGTTAAATCTACATTTTCTTGATCTGTACTAATACCTAATATTAAGCATTTAAATTCCCCTAAATTTTTCTTGGTATTTTCATCATGTCCTACCACTGTTGCTAACATCCCAGACATTCCGCCTCCATTTTTGCAAACTTTATATGCAAATACACTTCCTGCTATTAATATAATAAATAACATTATAAGTAAAACTTTTTTCCATACTTTTTTCTTTTTCTTATTTGTTGTTCCTTTTTTTTCTCTTTTGTTGGAATTACCTTTTTTCAAAATCGCTCACTCCTAAAATTTTATGTTATAAGTATAACAAACTTATATATAAAACGCAATAATTTTACAAAAAATTCACAATAAATAAACACAGTATAATTTACATTCTTATAATCTTTACTGAATTTACTTTTTAATAGTAACATAAACTCCAACATTAACAAAAAAAGATTGAGTCGTAACTAATACCCCAATCTCTTATTTTATAGTATTTTTTAGAAAATATTATGTTTTAAAAAACACATTTAATATATTATAAGTACTCATTGTCTTTGCTAAATACGATTCTTGCATAGCATTATCAAGTGCTCCATTTGGATTAAGTGTTACTACTAATTGTATTACTATTAAAATCACATAAGTAATAATAATTCCTCTTAATAATCCGTACAAAACTCCTCCTATTTCATTAAACTGTTTTATAATTGGAAATTTTGCTACTTGATTAGTTAACGAATTAACTAGTAATAAACAAATTTTAATTATTATAAATAACACTATTAATGTTATTCCATATATAATATTTATTGATAAACTTTTAGATGTATCTGGTAAAAGTCCATTTTTTGCACTTTCTATAAGTTTACTTGAACTATCTTTACTATCATCATTTTTCATAAACTCTTCTATTTTGGTTTGTATCATTTGTTGTAACTTTTCATCTACTGTAGTATTATTAATTATTATATTACCAATTGGTTTATATAATAATAATGTTACAACCATTGCAATTATAAATGCTAATATATTTATTGCCAATGAAATTAATCCTTTTTTATAGCCAAAAAACGCTGAAGCTAATATAAATAATATAATTATTATATCAATTACAATTCCCATAATTTATCCCCTTTTATAAGTTTATAATTTCAATTTTATCTCTATAGATAATTCCGGCTATACTATCTGAAACAACAATATTAGTAATTTCTTGATTTGCCACATATCTCTTTACAAGCCATCCATCTGTACTAATGAACTCTACTTCTGTTCCTAAATTAATTGCTATAATATTTCCATATGTATATAATTCTTTAGTAACAGAACTTGCTGTATATTGCTTTATTTCATGATTTTCAATATTCACTATATTTACTAAAGAATCTGCTGTAAATAATCCCGAAGATTTTTCTTCAATTGAACATGCTCTATTTACTAAATTTACTGATTGAAATATTACTTTTTTATTTTGATTATCTATTAGTGTTATATCTTCTCCGTTCTCTATTTGATGTATAGAGTCTGTATACATACAAACTAGCTTATTTTTATTTTGATATTTTATATTAGTTATTAGCTTATTTTCTTCTCCCTTATATGTATTTTCTAATGAATTAGTAGGATCAGTACTTGCCTTATCTATTGATATAACTTTTATACTAGATTGTATCATAGTACCTGATGTGTCAACTTCTGCAATTGCTAAATACTTATTATCATTTGAGATGCTAACATCTACTGCTCTTGTTGATGATAGATATGTATTAAACAATTCTTTTCCTTGAGGATTATATGTTTTTATAACTGTTTTATAACTTGTATCTACTATTACTACTGCTACATATCCATTTTTATTAACATGTACTTGTGAAATGTTTCCTTCCACTTCCGCTTCCCAAGCTATGTCTTTATCTGAAATTAAATAGACTTTTTTCCCTTTGTTTTCTGCTATTGCTAAAAATCTATTTGCTGAACCCCAAATAGGATTTGAAATTTGTAAATCAAGTGTCTTTTCCTGACTTCCTGTACTATTATAAATTGAAAATTTAGTTTTATTTAAAATACCTATATATTTATTAAAAGCATAAATATTAGAATCTTGATTCTCTTTTAAATCTATTGTTGCTACTTTATCTTGTAATACTTCTTTTCTAAATATATTTTTATCAATCCATTCTCTTGCCTTGTCATTAGTACTATATAGCCCAATTGTTATAATTGCTATTACAATAAATACTATAATTATCGTTAAAATAAATATTTTTTTCTTATTAACTTTCTTTTCCTTATTAGTTGCGTCTATCCAAATATCTTTCATTTTATATTTTCTCCTTGGTTTTTATTAGTTAAGTTATATCAGTTTTTCATGTTTTTTTCAAGGTTTTTACTAATTTTTTAAGTTTCAAAAGTTACAGTTCAGTAAGAGATGATTATGATGTCCAATCTTTGCCTCCAACTATAACACTTAAATTTTATTTAATGTCTTTTCATTTCATTCAAAAAGAAAATCTAATACAAGAAAATAAGGCGCTTTCACTCAAGCTCAAAATTATTATTATATGAATTTAAACTTTTCGAATGTAATTGGAGTAATCTTAGAATTTCTTAGATAATTTAATGGAAAATGTTCGCGTCGAGCTTTAGCTCGGACTAAGTGAAAGGGT
>ERZ1034984.2831-NODE-2831-length-13387-cov-5.398290_pt1 | contig 13387 bp, 14 predicted proteins | sample MGYA00520589_ERZ1034984 | MGnify/ENA primary metagenome ERZ1034984 (study PRJEB33766, sample SAMN09781790) | gut metagenome | biome: gut microbiome | host: Homo sapiens | place: Madagascar | study: EMG produced TPA metagenomics assembly of the PRJNA485056 data... | reverse complement strand
CCACAGTCTGCGTGTCAAATCCCGTGACGAGGATGGAAGCGCCGGGCGTCTGGAACCGGTGATCTCCTACATCAAACAGAATTATGCCGAGGAGATCAGTCTGGCTGATCTGGCGGGGATCCTGCCGATGAGCGAGGGACAGTTCTGCCGGGTGTTCAAGCAGAAGATGAAGATGTCACCGATGCAGTATCTGATGAGATACCGCATCCTGCAGAGTTGTCTGCTGCTGCAGGACACAGATGACAAGATCGGAGAGATTGCCAATCTATGCGGGTTCAACAACATCAGCTATTTTAACAAGGTTTTTCTGCAGATCATTGGCTGTACGCCCAAGGAATACCGGGCCAACAGCAATTATCAGGGTTAGAATAATGAGCGGAACTGCTCATAATATGCACGGCCTTCGGGGGTCAGTTTCTGATAGAAGTATTCACTCAGAAGCTGATCCTCTTTTGGTGTCAGGGAAAGATTCTTTCCGGCCAGTTCCTGTTTCCAGAGCATGACGACCGGAAGGGCGGCGCCCAGGTCAACGCCGTCAAGTGACTGGATCAGACTCCTGACCATCTCCTGTTTCTGGGGTGTCATCTCGACAAACTCCGGGCGCTGTTCCAATTCCTGTATGAGTGACATATTGTGTTTCCTCCTTATGTGTGTCTGTGTGCCAATGTGTTTGGGTTTCCGGGAAGGTGTGCTCATGTGCATGGACACGGGTGATATCGTTGTCCGGTGTCGGTGCTCAGGAGTTCCCGGCACCGCCTGCAAACTGTTCCGCCTGCTGCACCTGCTGGATCGTGCGGAGCTGATCCATGAGCTTGCGCTGCTCCGGGGTGAGCTGCATCAGCAGGAAGTCCATCAGCGAATTCTGGGAAGAGGTGGGATGGACATGCCGGTAGCTCTGATAATTGGAAAATAACTTTCCGGCTTTCAGAAAATTCCAGGTGGTGTGCAGAAATTCGGTTTCAGCCGGCGTACAAAACGGCCGGATCGACTGCAGCATCTGTTCCGGATCGACAGCCGCCGGGTCGATATCGCAGGCGGCCAGGTCTGCGTCCGGGGATGTCTGGATAGTCTGCGCGAGCTGATCGGCCTGCAGCAGCATTTCCAGATAATGGCGTCCGACGCCGGATGTATGGGGAAGGGCAGCCTGCATCATCGAGATGCGGCGGCGTTGTTCCTGTTGATTCATAGTCATTTACCTCCTTTGCTACAACCTATGAGGGGGCAGCGGGTAATATGACGGAAAATGAGTAATATGACATTGACAAGTGGGAGAATCCGCGTATAATAATCTTGGTGAGTTTAGTTTTACTAAACTTTATGTTTAGTATTAGATGAATTATCGGGAAACCATAAAGAGGAAATTGCATATGGATATAGGAGAAAAGATCAAGAACCTCCGGGTGCAGAATGGTCTGACCCAGGAAGAACTTGCGGATCGCTGTGAGCTGAGCAAGGGATTTATCTCGCAGCTTGAGCATGACAATGCCTCCCCGTCGATCGCGACGCTCGAGGATATTCTGCAGTGTCTGGGGAGCAGTCTGGAAGCCTTTTTCGCCAAGACCAGCCAGGAACAGATCGTGTTTTCGGAGGAAGAGTTTTTTGAGAAGGTGGATGAAAAAGAGGGCAATACCATCGAATGGATCATCCCCAATGCCCAGAAGAATCAGATGGAACCGATCCGTCTGACGCTGCAGCCGGGAGGCAGGGTCTACCCGGACAATCCCCATGAGGGAGAGGAGTTTGGCTATGTCCTGAAAGGACGTGTGCTGATCCATCTGGGGCATGCCGTGTACGAGGCGAAAAAGGGGGAGGCCTTTTATTTCCGGCCGGATAAGACACATTACATTACCGCGGGCAGACATGCGGCCCAGATCCTCTGGGTGTCTACACCGCCATCCTTTTAATACACAATGAAATGGAGTAGTTATGGCAAGAAAACTGATCGAACTGGTGGACATTAAAAAGTCCTATGGAGATAAGGTCATCCTGGATGATCTGAATCTGTACATGAATGAGAACCGCTTTCTGACACTGCTTGGGCCAAGTGGCTGCGGAAAGACAACGACCCTGCGTATTCTGGGAGGCTTTGAACAGCCGGACAGCGGCCGCGTGCTGTTTGACGGCCGGGACATTACCGGAACAGCGCCCAATGAGCGTCCGCTCAACACGGTATTCCAGAAATATGCGCTGTTTACCCATATGAATATTGAGGAGAATATTGCGTTTGGACTCAAGGTTCACAAGAAATCAAAGTCCTATATCCGGGACAAGATCAAATATGCGCTCAAACTGGTCAATCTGGACGGATTTGAGAAGCGGATGCCGGAGTCATTGTCCGGCGGGCAGCAGCAGAGAATAGCGATCGCCAGAGCCATTGTCAATGAGCCGAAGGTGCTTCTGTTAGATGAGCCGCTCGGTGCGCTGGATCTGAAGATGCGCCAGGATATGCAGTATGAGCTGATACGTCTGAAAAATGAGCTTGGCATTACCTTTGTCTATGTCACCCATGACCAGGAGGAAGCCCTGACGATGAGTGATACGATCGTGGTTATGAACCAGGGATATATCCAGCAGATCGGAACGCCGGAGGATATTTACAATGAGCCGCAGAATGCGTTCGTGGCGGACTTTATCGGGGAGAGCAATATCATTGCCTCCACCATGATCGAGGACAAGGTTGTGGAGATCCAGGGAACCAGATTCCGGTGTGTGGATGTGGGATTTGGACAGAACAAGCCGGTGGATGTAGTGATCCGTCCGGAGGATATTGTGCTTGGCCGTCCGGAGGACGGGATCATCAGTGGTGTAGTCACTTCTGCAATCTTCAAGGGCGTGCATTATGAGATGGAAGTGGAAGCGGCGGGTTTTGAGTGGCTGGTTCACAGCACCGTGCTCAAGGAGCCGGGGACGCGGGTTGGACTCTGGGTGGATCCGTTCAATATTCAGATCATGAACAAGCCGGAGTCGGAGGACGAGGAAGTATTGTCTGATCCGGATGACATGTAAGACAGGAGAGACGACTATGAAACGATTTGGAACAAAACTGCTGGCGGGGCCTTATGTGATCTGGATGCTGGTGTTTACGGTGATCCCGCTGTTTCTGATCCTTTACAATGCCTTTACGACGGGCAGCGGAGCGTTTACCATGGACAATGTGCTTGCGATCACAGACCCGGTCAATGCCGGTCCGCTGTGGCTGAGTCTTCGTATGTCGGTGGTGATCACGCTGGTCTGCCTGCTGCTGGCATTTCCGCTGGCAATGATCCTGCGCCGTCATTCCAGCAACAAAAACAGTTTTATCGTGCTGATCTTTATCCTGCCGATGTGGATGAACTTCATGCTCCGGACACTGGCCTGGAGACTGATCTTTCTGAACAACGGATTCCTGAATGCGTTCTTACAGACATTGGGATTGGGGAAGATTTATCTGATGAACACCAAGACCGCGATCATCATTGGTACTGCATATGATTATTTTCCGTTCATGGTGCTGCCGATCTACAATGCACTGGTGAAGATACCGGATGACGTCATCAATGCGGCCAAGGATCTGGGCGCAGGCTGGGGATATATCCTGCGCAGGATCATTATCCCGCTGTCGCTGCCGGGAGTGGTCAGTGGCATTACCATGGTGCTGGTACCGTCCATGAGCGAATTTGTCATTGCGTCCATGCTGGGAGGTGGCAAGGTGTATCTGATCGGCAATGTGATCGAGCAGGCGTTCAATTCCGGCTACGCGGACACTCATCTGGGATCCGGACTGTCGCTGAGCCTGATGGGGCTGATCATTATCAGCATGGTGATCTACCGGTTCTTTGACCGGGGAGAGGAGGAGAATGTTCTATGGTAAAGAAGATTCGAAATGGACTGGGAAATCTTTATCTGGTTCTGATCCTGCTGATGCTGTATCTTCCAATCGGTATCCTGATCGTCTCCTCGTTCAATGCCTCTCCGAGAAACAAGGCGGTGTGGGGCGGTTTTTCCCTGGCGGGCTACAAAAATCTGATTCACAATGAGGTGATCATGCAGGCGTTGTGGACGACGCTGCTCCTGGCGGCCGGAGCCGGTATTCTGGCAACGGTGCTTGGGACCATGGTCTGCATTGCGATGGTCAGTATGCGCAGAAAATGGCGTACGGCGATCATGGGCGTGACCAATATTCCGCTGCTCAATGCAGACATTGTCACCGGTATTGCCCTGATGCTTTTGTTTTCAAGGTTTACGGAACTGAGTTTTGGGACTATGATGCTCGCACATGTCACGCTGATCATTCCGTATGTGGTGCTCAGTGTCCAGCCGAAGATGGCACAGTTTAACCTCTCTGCCTATGAGGCGGCGGTCGATCTGGGAGCCAGTCCGGTGTACGCTATCTGGAAGATTGTGATCCCGGATATTTTTCCGGGGATCCTGGCAGGATTTATGCTCGCTTTTACCATGTCTCTGGATGATTTTTCGGTGACGTATTTTACGAAGGCTCCGGGTATCCACACACTGTCTACCATGATCAATGCAGAGTACCGCAAGGGGATCCAGACGGAGATCTATGCGTTGTCGACACTGGTCTTTCTGGCGGTCCTGCTGGTGTTGTTTGTGGTGAACCGCAGAAGCGCGGAAAAGAGTGAGTAACCCCGACAGATGCCGTGGCGGAATACGGGGAACAGGGCGGTGAATTGTCTGCAGTCCGCAAGCGTGGACTGGGAAAGGAATGCGGGATTGTCATGAGATTAAACAGAAAAATGATGAGTCTTCTTCTGACGGTGTGTCTGTGCGTCTGCATGCTGAGCGGCTGCGGTGGAAAAGGTGCATCCCAGGAGAAACTGGTGGTCTTTAATTATGGGGACTATATTGACCGGGATGAGCTGGACCGGTTTGAGAAAGAGACCGGGATCAAGGTGGCTTATGAGGAGTTCCTGACGCCGGAGGCGATGTACAGCAAGTACAAAAACGGTACCGTCAAGTACGATCTGATCTGCTGTTCCGACTACATGATCGAGAAGATGATCAAGGAGGGGCAGGCGGAGGAGATTGATTACAGTAAGATGGAAAACATCGGAAATATCGGGGAGAAATACTGGAAGATGTCGGAGAGCTTTGATCCGCAGCGGAAGTATAACGTACCGTATTTCTGGGGAACCGTAGGGATCCTTTACAATACCAAAATGCTGGATCATGTGCCGGACAGCTGGGGGGAACTTTGGAACAGCGCCTACAGCAATAACATTATCATGCAGGACAGTGTGCGGGACAGTTTCGTGCCGGCACTGCGGCTGCTGGGATATGATATCAACACGACGGATGAGGCCAAACTCGAGGAGGCGCTGACCATGCTGATGCAGCAAAAACAGCTGGTGCAGTCTTATCTGGTGGATGAGGTCCGCGACGATATGGTCAATGAGCAGGCGGCGATGGCGGTCATCTATTCGGGCGAAGCCAGTCTGGCCACGGAATACAATGAGGACCTGGATTTTGTCGTGCCGAAGGAAGGTTCCAATATCTGGATGGACAGCTGGATGATCCCGAAGGATGCCCCGCATTATGATGCGGCGGTCAGGTTCCTGGATTTTTTGTGCAGCAAGGAGACGGCGCAGGCAAACTTTGACTACGTCTATTATTCCACGCCGAATGAGGCGGTGCTGGAGGATATTCCACAGGAAGACAGGGAAGACGATCCGGCCATCTTCCCATCGGACGAGGATCTGCAGGAATGCAGCGTATTCCATTATCTCGGGGAGAAGATGGAGGAAAAATACAATTATTTATGGAAGAGACTCAAGGCGTATGAATAGCCGGATTTCTTGACAGTACGTCATAAAAAGGTCTATCATTAGAGAAAATTGCAAAAAGGAGATCATGATCATGTTAAACGATAGAGAAGTGCTTTACAGTGGAATGCAGGCGACCGGCAATCTGACGCTGGGTAATTATCTGGGAGCACTGAAAAACTGGTTAAATCTGAACGAGTCCTATGAATGCTTTTTTGGTGTGATGGATCTGCATTCCATTACCGTGCGCCAGAATCCGGCAGAGTTCCGCAAGCGCGCCAGAAACCTTCTGGCACTGTATATTGCAGCCGGTCTGGATCCAGTCAAAAACTGCATTTATTTCCAGTCCCATGTCTCTGCCCATGCAGAACTTAGCTGGATACTGAGCTGCTTTACCTATATGGGAGAACTGAACCGTATGACACAGTTCAAGGACAAGGCAGCCAAACACGCAGACAATATCAATGCCGGTCTGTTCACATATCCGGTACTGATGGCAGCGGACATTCTGCTGTACCAGGCGGAATATGTGCCGGTCGGAAAGGATCAGCAGCAGCATCTGGAGATCACCAGGGATATTGCCCAGAGATTCAACAGCATTTACGGGGATGTCTTTACGATTCCGGAGGGATATTACGGTAAGAGCGGAGCCAGGATCATGAGTCTTCAGGATCCGACAAAGAAGATGTCCAAATCCGATGAAAATGTCAATGGATCTATCTATCTGATGGATGATGTGGACACGGTGGTGCGCAAGTGCAAGCGCGCGGTGACAGATTCCGATGCAGAGGTACGCTATGGCGAGGACAAACCGGGTGTGAGCAACCTTCTGGATATCTATACCGCATGTACCGGCAAGACCATTGCGCAGGCAGAGCAGGAGTTCGCGGGCAAGGGCTATGGTGAATTCAAACTGGCTGTGGCAGAATCCGTCAATGCGATCCTGTCTCCGCTGCATGCAGAGTATGACAGACTGATCAAGGACAAGGATTATCTGGATGGCATTATCAAAGAAAATGATGACAAGGCAAGATATTTTGCGAACAAGACACTGCGCAAGGTCAGAAAGAAAGTAGGATTTACGGACATTCCAAGATAAGAAGCCGGGATGACACAAGATACCTGATAAGGAGGAGAGTATGGCAGGTTCTACATTTGGAAAATGTTTTCAGGTGACTACCTGGGGAGAGTCCCATGGCGCAGGCATCGGTGTGGTCGTAGATGGTGTTCCGGCGGGGCTTGCTCTGGATGAGTCAGTGATCCAGAAATATCTGAACCGGCGCAAACCGGGGCAGACCAGATATTCGACACCGCGTAAGGAGGATGATCTGGTTGAGATCCAGTCCGGTGTCTTTGAGGGCAGGACGACGGGAACTCCGGTTTCCATGGTCGTATACAATAAGACCCAGATTTCAAAAGATTATTCCAATATTGCAACCTGTTACCGCCCGGGGCATGCTGACTATACCTTTGACGAGAAATACGGATTCCGTGATTACCGCGGAGGCGGCCGTTCTTCGGGACGGGAGACGATTGGACGTGTGGCAGCAGGTGCCATTGCGATGGAAGTCTTAAAGCAGCTCGGTGTGACGGTGCAGGCCTATTCTCAGGTCATTGGAGATATCGCGGTGGATCCCGATGCTGTCGATCTGGACAAGATCAGCCAGAGTCCGCTGTATATGCCGGATCCGGAGGCTTCCGCCAGAGCGGAGCTGCTTTTGGAGGAGCAGATGAAGCGACAGGATTCAGTAGGTGGAATCATTGCCTGCGTGGCTGATGGGGTGCCTGCCGGGGTAGGTGAGCCGGTGTTTGACAAGCTGGATGCCAACCTGGCCAGGGCGGTCATGTCCATCGGGGCTGTCAAGGGCGTGGAGATTGGAGATGGGTTTGCGGCAGCAGCGAGCCTTGGATCAGCCAATAACGACAGCTTCGGGATCAGCCGGGGCAAGGTGGTGAAAAAGACCAACCATGCCGGTGGCATTCTGGGGGGGATCAGTGACGGAAGCAGGATTTTCCTGCGGGCGGCGGTAAAGCCGACTCCATCGATCGCACAGAGCCAGTCTACTGTGAACCGGTCCGGAGAGGAGATCGATCTTTCCATCCGAGGCAGACATGATCCGATCATTGTGCCGCGTGCGGTGGTTGTGGTGGAGTCGATGGTGGCGATCACATTGTTAGACATGATGATGGAGTCCATGACGAGTCGTCTGGATCGTATGAAAACCTTCTTTGGAGCAGAGGATCATGATTAACAGGCTGCGTGTTTTCTCATAAGATAACAAAAAGAGGAAACCGAGATGCAGATATTCTGGTTTGGAAAGGACGAACCGAAGGAACTGTCAATGTCAGAGACCGGGCAGTCTTCCGGTAGTTTTTCAAAAGGGCTGTATGCCGGAGGTGGACGGATCCGTCAAATGGATGAGCACAGCGTGCTGATCGAGGAGGAAGATACCATCTATGAGATCGATCTGGATTGTCTGCGCTGCAGAGAGTCCACCAAAGAATGAGAAAAAAGTGACAGGGTTGGCGTCTGAGACGTCAACCCTGTTTTTGTGGGATAGAACATTAATATTTTACGAACGGGTATGTTTCTTTGGGTGGATTAGAAGCCACCGCATCCGCAGCAGCAAAGGATCAGTAAGATAAAGATCAGAGAACCGCAGTTATCCTGGCAGCCTCCAAACATATTGTTGTTACCGCCGCATCCACAGCAGCAAAGTAACAGTAAGATGATAATCCAGTTACATCCTCCCTCGTTTGATGCGCAACCGCATCCGGTAGCAGCCAAATCACTCATGTGACCTCCAATCTGTCGAATCTCGACAGGAAACTTATTACACTGCTAGTGTATGAGGAGCGGCTTGTACACTTTCCTGGATTGCTGGTTTTTTTTTCGGGAATCTGTGATATACTACACGTATTAGCAAAAATATGGAGATAATTATGAGAAAAACATGTACTTTATGGATGGTTCCTCTCCTGATCTGTTCTCTTCTGGTGACCGGGTGCAGTCCGAAGTGGAAGAAACAGCAGAATGAGCCAAAATATACACAGACCGTTACCGCAAAGCCGGGTGAAGAGGAGATGGAGACCGGGATGAGTGAGGAGGACGCACAGGCGGCGGCTCTCGAATATCTGGGCACCATGACATTGCAGCAGAAGATCGGACAGCTTTTTATGGTAAATCTCGAACTGCTGGATTCGACGCATGGGGATTATTACGAGCATCAGAAGGTAACGCGGGAGATGAAGCGCACCCTGCAGCAATATCCGGTGGGTGGGGTCATTTTATTTTCCCGTAATATTGGGACGCGCAAGCAGACGCACCATCTCATCAAGCGCCTGCAGGCCAACAGCCGGATCCCGTTGTATGTCGCTGTCGACGAGGAGGGCGGCGATGTCTCACGGATCGCATCCAATGACAAGATGAAGACGACGAAGTTTCCGTCTGCCCAGGAGATCGGACAGACCCAGACCGAGAATGATGTCTACAACATGGGCATTACCATTGCCAGGGAGATTCACAAACTGGGCTTTAACCTGGATCTGGCACCGGTGGCGGATGTCAAGACCAGTGATATGAACCAGGAGATCGGAACCCGTTCGTTCGGAGATGACCCGGACAAAGTGGCAGATATGGTCAGTGCGTTTGTGACCGGCATGCAGGAGCAGAATATCAGCAGTACACTGAAGCATTTTCCGGGGCAGGGTTCTTCGCAGGGCGATACCCACGAGGGAAGCGTCAATATTGACAGCAGCATCAATCAGATGCGCAAGGTGGACTTTGTGCCATTCAAGGCTGGCATCGAGGCGGGAGCAGATTTTGTCATGGTGTCCCATATTTCGGTCAGCAAGGTGACGGAGACCAGCGAGCCGGCCAGCATGTCCGAACTGATCATGCGCACGATCCTGCGGGATGAACTGGGCTTTGAGGGACTGGTGATCACAGATGCTTTCGATATGGCATCCATCACGGAGGACTACAGTGCGGGGGAAGCTGCACTCAAGTCGCTGGAGGCCGGTGCGGATATCGTGATGATGCCGCAGGATCTGCCGGAGGCATTTGAGGCGGTGGAGAATGCTGTCAGCTCCGGGGAATATGACGAGAATCTGATCAATGATTCGGTCAGAAGGATCCTGGCCAAGAAATTCCAGCGCGGGATCATGACGCTGGATGACCTGACCGTGGCCAAACAGCTGGTCATCGAGACACCGACTCCGGAGCCGCAGGCTACGGCATCACCGGCTACAGGGAATGACAGCAAAGATGATGGCAATGCGTCGGGTGAGGAGAGCGATGGGAAAGATACCGGCAGTTCGCCGGATGCACAGTGACAGCCGGAAGATGCCCGGATCTGTTCAGGTCAAGACTTGTCAGACGTGGGGTTTGCAGGTATAATATATTTCGGATTACCTTGTAAATATTACACGATTTGGAGATTGACATGATGAACGAGATTGACAGTAGCGAGGAATTACACGAAGAATGTGGAGTATTTGGAGTCTATGATCTGGATGGCAACGACGTGGCATCCACCATTTATTATGGACTGTTTGCGTTGCAGCACCGCGGACAGGAGAGCTGCGGTATTGCGGTGAGCCGGACAGATGGACCGAAGAGAAATTCATGCTGTGAGAAGGGCATGGGATTGGTCAACGAGGTATTTGATGCGGAGATGCTTGAGAAGATGCGTGGAGATATCGGTGTCGGACATGTCCGTTATTCTACCGCAGGAGCGAGCATACCGCAGAACACACAGCCGCTGGTGCTCAACTACATCAAGGGAACTCTTTCCCTGGCACACAATGGCAACCTGGTCAATGCAGTGGCGCTCCGCCGGGAGCTGGAGTTGTCGGGAGCGATCTTTCAGACCAGCATCGATTCCGAGGTGATCGCCTATCTGATTGCCAGAGAGAGACTCGGTGTCGGCAAAGTCGAGGACGCTGTGCGCATAGCCATGGGCAAAATTAAGGGAGCCTATTCCCTGGTGGTTGCCAGTCCGCGTAAGCTGATCGGAGCCAGAGATCCGCAGGGATTCAGACCGCTTTGTATCGGAAAGCGCGACAATACCTATTTTCTGGCGTCAGAAAGCTGTGCGCTGGACACTGTGGGTGCGACTTTTGTGCGTGATGTGGAGCCGGGCGAGATTGTCACGATCACACCGGAAGGGATCACGTCTGACCGGAGTATGGTCGTTGAGAAGAAAGCCAAATGTATCTTTGAATACATCTATTTTGCCAGACCGGACAGTGACATTGACGGGGTCAATGTCTATCAGTCGCGTCTGACTGCCGGCAAGATCCTGGCACAGACACATCCGGTGGAAGCAGATATCGTGGTGGGCGTTCCGGAATCCGGAAATGCTGCGGCGATGGGCTTTGCACAGGAATCCGGGATCCCTTATGGCACGGCATTCATCAAGAACAGTTATGTGGGGCGTACCTTCATCAAGCCCAAACAGTCTGCCAGAGAGTCGAGTGTGCGTGTCAAATTAAACGTGCTGCGTGAGGTGGTGCGGGGCAAGAGAGTGGTCATGATCGACGATTCCATTGTCAGAGGAACGACCAGCGCACGAATTGTCAAGATGTTGAAAGAAGCAGGGGCTGTCGAAGTCCATGTACGGATCAGTTCACCGCCGTTTTTGTATCCATGTTATTTTGGTACGGATGTGCCATCCAGCGACCAGTTGATCGCCTATCAGCATTCTGTGGATGAGGTCTGCAAGCTGATCGGAGCGGATTCCCTGGGATATCTGGACATGGACAGACTGTCGGAGCTGATTGACGGCGACGAGGGATTCTGCAGGGCATGTTTCTCCGGAGATTATCCGGTAGCACCGCCGACAGAGGACATAAGAGGAGATTTTGAAAAGTAGATCATATGAGATGACGGATTGTTCTGTAACGGCAGAAACAGTAAGAGATCACGGATCATTTCATGCAAGAAAGGAAAAGGAAGAACAACATGAGTAATGACAGATACACCAGCCCATTGTCTGAGCGTTATGCCAGCAAGGAGATGCAGTACATTTTTTCACCGGACAAGAAGTTCAGAACCTGGAGACGTCTTTGGATCGCTCTGGCGGAGGCCGAGAATGAACTGGGACTGATGGGCGAGGATGGAAAGCCGGCGGTGACACAGGAGCAGATTGACGAGCTGAAAGCACATGCGGATGACATTAACTATGAGGATGCCATCGCCAGAGAGAAGCTGGTGCGCCATGATGTAATGTCCCACGTCTATGCCTATGGACTGCAGTGCCCGAAAGCCAAGGGAATCATCCACCTGGGAGCAACCTCCTGCTACGTGGGCGATAATACCGATGTGATCGTGATGACAGAGGCGCTCCGCCTGGTTCGTACCAAGTTGATCAATGTCATCGATGAGCTGGCTAAGTTTGCGATGGAACACAAGGCACAGCCGACACTGGCATTTACTCATTTCCAGCCGGCACAGCCTACGACGGTCGGCAAGAGAGCGACCCTCTGGCTGCAGGAATTCCTGATGGATCTGGAGGATCTGGATCATGTGCTGGATCATATGAAACTGTTAGGCTCCAAGGGAACGACCGGTACACAGGCCAGCTTTATGGAGCTGTTCAATGGCGATGAGGAGAAGATCAAGAAGCTGGATCAGCTCATTGCCCAGAAGATGGGATTCAAGGAGTGCTTCCCGGTTTCCGGTCAGACGTACTCCCGTAAGCTGGACACACGCGTAGCCAATGTACTGGCAGGCATCGCCGCCAGTGCTCACAAGTTCTCCAATGACATCCGTCTGCTGCAGCACCTCAAGGAGATCGAGGAGCCATTTGAGAAGAACCAGATCGGTTCCTCCGCGATGGCATACAAGAGAAACCCGATGAGAAGTGAGCGAATCGCTTCCCTGTCACGCTATGTGATGGCAGATGTGACCAACACGATGTTCACATCCGCATGCCAGTGGTTTGAGCGTACTCTGGATGATTCCGCCAACAAGCGAATCAGCATTCCGGAAGGATTCCTGGCGACCGACGGTATCCTGGATCTTTGCCTGAATGTCGTAGATGGCCTGGTGGTATACGATAAGGTCATCACCAAGAGACTGATGTCCGAGCTTCCATTCATGGCCACCGAGAATATCATGATGGATGCCGTAAAGGCCGGTGGAGACCGTCAGGAGCTGCATGAGAAGATCCGTCAGCTCTCCATGGAGGCAGGAAAGAATGTCAAGGTAGAGGGCAAGGAGAACAACCTGCTCGAACTGATCGCTGAGGATCCACAGTTCCCTATGACATTGGAGGAGCTGCAGGCAGTGATGGAGCCTGCGAGATATACCGGACGCGCCGCATCCCAGGTAGAAGAGTTTATCTCCGGAATCGTACAGCCGATCCTGGATGCGAATAAGGACGTGCTGGGTGTGAAGGCAGAGATTAATGTCTGATGCATAACATAAAAGGGATGTACCTTGCGATACATCCCATAACGCTTGACTTTTTACAAGTAAGAAACAGGCTATCCCCTATTTGCGGTAGGGAATAGCCTGTTTACTTATTTTTTGTGGTGGTTATCTATGAAAATAATTGTGGCTTTGTCGTAGCTGTATTGACGTATGTTAATGTAACCCTCTACACAAAATATCTTCCCAC